>Ga0268284_1001502_pt1 | contig 11827 bp, 8 predicted proteins | sample saktaG_14_FD_190137 | JGI IMG/M metagenome (GOLD analysis project Ga0268284, IMG submission 190137) | Saline water microbial communities from Sakinaw Lake, British Columbia, Canada - sak_2013_06_06_40m | ecosystem: Environmental > Aquatic > Non-marine Saline and Alkaline > Saline ... | reverse complement strand
CGAAAATTTTAAACAAGCCATCATTAAAACAGAAGATAACAGGTATGATTGTATTATCCTCGATATTGGATTGCCTGATGGAAGTGGATTGGATCTTATTAAAGATTTGAAAGCAAGAAAAGTATTTGATGGGATACTGATACTTTCGGCAAAAGATTCCTTAGATGATAAAGTTATTGGTTTAAAAACCGGAGGGGATGATTACCTGACAAAACCTTTTCATTTCGCCGAATTAAGTGCCCGTATAAATTCAATTTATCGTCGCAATAATCTACTTGGCATGAATGAAATAAGTTATGGGGCAATAACGGTTAATACGAAAGATAATCAGGCATTCGTTAATGGCAATCTTTTAAATATCACAAGAAAGGAATACGATTTGCTAATTTTCTTCATGACTAATAAAAACAGAATAATAACCAAAGAATCGATTGTAGAACATCTTTGGGGCGATGATGTTATTCTGACAGATTCTTTTGATTTCGTTTACACCCATGTTAAGAATCTCCGAAAAAAGATTGTTGCAGCCGGTGGTGCAAATTATATTAAGTGTATTTACGGGTTTGGTTATAAATTCATTGAAAGTTGAAATTATTATCAAAAAACACCTATTACTTTTTCATCTTTTTCATCATTGTTATGATGTTGGGTGGCGGATTTTTATTTTATACCATTCGAAGAGATATCTATAAGCAGATGGATGAAAGCCTGATAACCGAAAAGAATATTATACAGGAAGAAATAGAAAAAACCGAGATCATCCCCGATTTTTCTTCTGTATTTGGCCATCAGATCGAAGTTAAGTTTTTAGATGCCCCATTGCCTGAAGAACTGCTCATTAAGGACAGTACAATTTATGATGAAAAGTCAGCGGATGACATGACACTCCGTTACATTTATTTTTGTGGTAAGACACCAAAAAATATGGGTTACACCATTGGAATTTTCCAGAGTTTAAGTGAGAAAGAGGAATTACTGGAAGCAATTAGTTTGTATATGTTTGGCCTTTTCCTGACGATATTCTTTATTTCAATAATCTCAAACTATCTTATTTCCAGACAAATTTGGAAGCCTTTTTACAAATCGGTCGATCAGGCTGGTCGTTTTGATGTATTATCGGGTAAACCTTTGGATTTACCTGAAACCAACATCAAAGAGTTTCAAAAACTTAACAGGGTATTTGAAAACATGACTCAAAAAATGAGGAATGATTATATTAATCTTAAGGAGTACAATGAAAACGCATCACATGAAATCCAGACACCGTTAGCCGTTATCAGATCAAAAACGGAATTACTGATGCAAAATAAACATTTAAATAAAGACAGCTTAAACCATATTAAGTCAATTAATGCAGCTACTTCAAAACTTTTTAAACTTAATCAGGGGTTATTACTCATTTCGAAAATCGATAATCAATATTTTATTGAAAATAAAGAAGTTTCATTGAAGCAAATAGTTGAAAACTGTTTTGAAAATTACAAGGAAATTACTAAACTGAAAGGTATTATTGTTGAGATTGAAGCATCAGATCCTGCAATGGTTGAGATGAATGAAGTTCTTGCGGATGTGCTTATCTCAAACCTCATAAGTAATGCAGTGAGATATAATCTTGATAAGGGTTTTATAAAATGTACCATTGATGATCATTATGTGTCATTTGAAAATAGTGGTTTGCCAATTAAATCTGATCCTGAATTACTTTTCCGAAGATTTAATAAAGGCAGTGACAATTCCCAATCCGTTGGACTGGGACTTTCAATTGTCAGGAAAATAACCGACAATTACAAAATGCAGATAAGCTATCGTTGTGATGAAACTATTCATAAAATGATATTAAATTACCACCAGTAATTCTCCCTCAAAATAATTTAAAAGGACTGTTAATTATTGTTAAATAGGCTCAACTACAGTTTCACTTCAGAATCGACATATACATTTGATCTGTTCTAACATTAAACATTAAAATTATGAAAAAACTATTTTTTGCAATGGCATTTTTGATGATAGTCACAATTGCCAATGCTGCTCCGGTACGAACTCCAGTTAAAGTTAGTGACCTTAGTAAGGCAATAACCGATAATGTAGCAAAGGATTATGTTGGTTTTACGATTAAAAGTGCATCACAAGTGACAAACGATAATGTTATCACTTTTGCGGTGACTGTCACAAAAGGAACCTCAAGTGAAACCCTGATTTATGATAAAGATGGGAAATTTGTTAAAAAAATGATGCATAAGGAAGGAAATGCTACTCACGATGGGGCGAAAAAACCAGGAAAAAATAAGTAAGTAATTGTACTGAATGTGTAAAACGGTGCCAATCGGCATCGTTTTTTTTGTTTAAATTAACTACATAAGCGATTTAATTAACCCTAAGTAGATTATGCTCTATTTTAATCAAAATCATTCCTCAAAGCTATGCTTCGGGGTTTCTTCATATTCTCTCCTGAATAGGGGAGATGTCAGTCGAAAGACTGACAGAGGGGTTAAATAATAAAAATTCGGTTTTCAACTTTTTGCTGAAATAAAGTTGGCGAAATACCCCTTAGCTCTTCCACGGGAATAGTCAACTTTAAGAATTTTTTTATTCTAATCCATTTTTGGATGTTGTTTATGAAAATCAGTTGCATCCTGAAATGCTTTTGCAACGCCAAGAACGGTAGCTTCATCAAATAATTTTCCAATAAAAGTGATGCTGTTTGGTCTTCTGGGATTATCAAAACCAGTTGGAAGAACAACACATGGATGCCCAGTTAAATTAGTCAGCAATAAATTTGAACTGAAAGAGGGTGCGATATAAACATCTATATTTTTCATTTTTTCATTCATCTTTTCAATCAGAATTGTTCTGGCTCTGTTTGCCTGTATATATTCCACCGCAGGGATGAAACGTGCTGCCCGGAATGTATTTGGCCAGGCCCATTCATCCTGCGCCACCAACAAATCATCACGATTGCTTAATGTGAGTTCGTCGAATGCCGCCGCCGCTTCTGCACCAAGCACAAATGAAATGTCATCAATCGGGAATTCCGGTGTTTCGAATGGAATTAAAGTCACGCCTAAATTTTTCATTGTTTCTAAAACCATGTCGTTAACAGCTTTATTTGCGGTATCTTTTTCAAATGAAGATTGATCGTAAGCAATTCTTAAACTTGAAAGATCAACCTTAGTTTTATAGTTAAAAGCCGCATCATATAAGGTCGGATCCATTTCATCCGGTCCATAAATCACATTAAAAACCATGGCACAATCTTCAACCGATCGGGCTATCGGACCTAGCTTATCCATGCTCCAGCTTAATGCCATTGCACCGTGGCGACTAACCCGACCATAAGTCGGTCTTAAACCAGTTACGCCACATCTTGTAGAAGGTGATACGATTGAACCCCAGGTTTCACTTCCGATAGCAAAAGGAACCAATCCTCCAGAAACTGAAGATGCAGGACCTGCAGACGATCCACTTGAGCCAATAGTTGTATCCCACGGATTTTTTGTTACACCATCAAACCAAATATCACCCATGGCTAAAGCACCCAAAGTAAGTTTTGCTATCAGAACCGCACCGGCGTCTTCCAGCTTTTTTATAACGGTGGCATCCATGTCGATGATTTGATCTTTATAAGGCATGGCGCCATAGGTAGTTTTGTATTTTTTGGTGTTCAGCAAATCTTTTGCTCCGTAAGGAATTCCATGCAAAGGCCCACGATATTTTCCCTCGGCTATTTCCTGGTCAGCACGTGTTGCTTGCTCAAGAGCGAGATCTTCGGTTAGCGTGATGAGGTTTTGCAGTTTGGGTGCATATTTTTTCATCCTCTCAATGAAGAATTTTGTAAGTTCAACAGAGGTTATTTTTTTTGTTTTAATCAATTCGGCTAGTTCACCAACAGTATAAAACGCAAGATCATCCATGTTAGTAGGCAACTCAACTACTCCGGGATTACTCCATTCGATGGGCTCTTGTTTCGAGTTGAAAATAAAACCTGTAGGTATAGGATTAAATTGAATTGCTGGCATTACACTGTTTGGGATATTCAATCCACGAATACTGGTATAACTTCCCTTAATTTCGTTCAAACTTCTGAGGGTCATATCCAGTTCTTTATTGGTGAAATCAATCCCAAATATTTCACTGGCAAAAGCGGCTTTTTGACGGGTGATTTTTTTATTAAAGCTCTGGTATTTTGATCCAATTAAAAAACCAAGTGCCAGTATGGCAATGACTAGAAAGAAACGTAATATAAATTTTTTCATGTTGTATAGTTTTCTAAATATTAGTGATGTATCTACAAATTTAACAAAGTCGTTGGATGTTACAAGTTTTTAAAGCTGATACAAGATGATAAAAAACAACAACAAAAAAACCTTAAACCTCCTATTTTAAATTTTCATCTGTTGATGTCTTCACTTCATCGAAAAATTTTGTCCATTGATCAGTGTCGGTTTTTCTTTGCGGTATCAGTAATTAATTTTAAATTTAATCATTATGAAAAATCACAAAATTTCGATTGTTATTATAATCGTGTTGTTCCTGTCGGGATGTATCCCATCTCTTCACCCTTTGTATTTTAAGCAAGATAGAATCACACTTGATATACTTGAAGGTAAATGGTTGTCAGAGTCGAATGATACCTGGGAGTTTAAAAAGGTTGAAAACGAACCAAGTTATATTTTAAAATATACTGAAAGTAAACATGAGGGAGAACAAAAACCACAGCCCAGTATTGCATTTTTCGATGCCAATCTCATTAAGCTTGAAGGAAACTATTTTATGGATTTATATCCGGGGGATAACGCACAACTGGATGATATGACTAATCTTCTTTTAGTTCATTTAGTCCCGGCTCATACTTTTTTAAAATTAAAGATTGAGAATAACCAACTTCAAATTTATCAAATGAATCCCGACTGGCTTGATAATCTGTTTAAAGAAAATAAAATTCGTATTTCGCACGAAGTTGTGGATGATGATAAGATTGTATTAACTGCATCTACCAAAGAACTTCAAAAATTCATCAGCAAATATGCTGAGGATGAAAATGCATTTCATAAACCTGAACTTTTAACAGCGATTAAATAAAATGGCTAACTCATCAGTTACATCTAATGTAGTCGTATTCATGCTTCCCAAAAGGTGGTTTCAGCATCTCGCCTTTTGGGCTGTTTCGTTCTATGTTTTATTGAACATATTCAAGTTGGGTGATACTGCAACTTCCATTGATTATATCTACACGGGTGTATTCCATATAAGTTTGGTATTAAGTGTTTATGCTAATCTGTGGTTAGGTATAAAAGTTTTTTTAAAAAGAAAGTCTTACGCTTCTGCTATACGAGTCTTTACCGGAACAATCGTATTGGGAGCTTTCATTAATAATTTGATTTTTGAAAAACTCATAGATTATATTTTAACTGGTTACTATTTAATTTCATACTACGATTTTGTTGACCTAATAAAATTTCATTTGGTTTATGTGTCGATAAGTACTTTGCTAAAATTGTCGAAATCATGGTTTAAGCTTGCAGAAGCAGAAAAACAGATTGCAGTTTCGGAACAGGAGAAAAATAAGGCTGAGTTGGAAGCTTTAAAATCACAGATTAATCCTCATTTTTTATTTAATAGTTTGAATAATATTCATGCTTTATCCAGAAAATCTTCACCGAAAACGTCCAAATCAATTCTCATCCTTTCGGATATGATGCGCTATGTTCTTTACGAAACAAAAGCTGATTATGTAAAGCTAGCAGATGAAATCCAATTCCTGAATAATTATGTAGAACTTCAAAAGTTGAGAATTGACGATCGTTCGGAGATTAAATTTGATGTTGATCTGGAAAATGATAAATTGAAAATTGCCCCTTTGATTTTGCTGCCATTTTTTGAGAATAGTTTTAAACATGGAGTTAAAGGAAATACGGGGAATACTTTCGCCCGATTTGAAATAAAAAATACAGAGAAAAAACTTATCTTTTTTGCAGAAAACAATAAGGGCAAAAGTAAAGATGAGGAAGGTAGTCATGGAATTGGGCTTGCCAATGTGATTCGAAGGCTAGATCTTTTATATCCGGGAAAATATGAACTGGATATTAATAATGAAAGTGAGGTCTTTCAAATTAATCTTAAACTAAAGCTTGATGAACAAAACCCAGATATCCGTAAAGTGTATTATCGTAGATGATGAGCCATTAGCACTTGAAACTTTGGAGTCTTACATTTCTGATTTCCCTGGATTGCAGTTGGTGGCAAAATGCCGTGATGCTTTTGAGGCAATTAATGTGCTTAAAAATGAAAAAATTGAATTGATTTTTTTGGATATCAATATGCCTAAGCTTTCCGGAATCAGCCTGATTAAATCGTTGGAAAATCCTCCCCTCGTAATTTTCACAACTGCTTATCCGCAATATGCAGTTGAAGGTTTTGATTTGGATGCTACAGATTATTTGCTCAAACCATTCAGCTTTGAGCGTTTTGTTAAAGCCGTGAATAAGGCCATAGAACGATTAAATCAAACTTCGGATAATCAAAAGCCAGAAACTGATTACCTATTGATAAAATCGGATAAGCGAATTTTTAAAGTCAATTTAAACGAAATTAAATATCTTCAATCCTATGGCGATTATTTAAAAGTGGTGACGATTCATAAAAGTATCGTTAGCCATCAAACCCTGAAGAAAATTGTGGAAATGCTGCCTGCTTCGGAGTTCATCCAAATACATAAATCCTATATCGTCTCGTTAAAACATATTAGTTTTATTGAAGGAAATCAGGTAAAAGTTGGAGATGAATTTTTGCCCATTGGCAATACCTTCAAAGAAAAGTTACTTGAGAGACTGAATGTAAACGAATAAAACGAGATACTTATTTAATATAATTTGAAGCATCCAGTTTTGCAACGGTCCAATCGTTAAAGAAACCAATCAATTTCTTTTTATCGTATGATTTATCGAGTTCCAGATAAGCTGAGTTCTGGGTATGGATTCTTTGTCCTTCCTGATTTAAGATAACAATTACCGGAAACCCTAATCTTTGAGGAAACTCTAATTTCGACAATACTGGCATATTGGTGTGTTCCTTGTCATAGTTCACTTTAACAACCACGTAATTATCATAAAGGGCAGCTTCAATTTCGGCATCTTCATGAATCATTTTATTCAAACGCATGCACCAAGGGCACCAATTCCCTCCAATAACGATTAATACCTGTTTGTTTTCTTGTTTTGCCATATCAACGGCTTTCTTTATGTCAGCAGCAGCATCTGCATTTTCATCATAAACTTTTTCGGTCTGTGCTTGAGCAATTAGCAAAGTCATTGCAAACACCAATGTTAGTAAAATTTGTTTTTTCATAATAGTGATATTTATTCAAGGCGAATTTAAGACAATTCTTTATTCGTGAAACTAATTTTTTATAAGCTAGGCGCAATAAAAAATTTAAGTTGAACGAATCCCGATAGCAAAGCGTATCGGGATAAATGAAGCAAACACTCCGCCTCCTGTAGCAAATTATTTAAATGAAATCTCAATTGATAGACTGCTGCTTACGGCGGAGTAGTTCATTCTTTCAATATGATAAAAATCATTGTGAAATAATTAACAATATTTTGATTGCATTTTGATTTAAGGAAATATTTTATTGTAACTTTGCAGCCATTTTTGACGGAAACAACATATTCTAACAGTGTGAATGGTATGTTAATATAATTAGTTGGTAATAGAATGCCGATGGTTTAAATGTATAGTCAAATCGAGTTTACGAAGATTGGACTATTACATTTTTCCAATCGGTATTATTAAAGAATTGTGAACTAAAAAATATGAATTCAAAAGAAACAATTTCTAAAAGATTATTTCAGGAATTTCCTCCTGTATCAACCTCCGAATGGGAAGACATCATCATTAAAGACCTGAAAGGTGCTGATTATGAAAAAAAGCTGGTGTGGAATACCAACGAAGGAATTAAGGTAAAACCCTATTATCGTGCTGAAGACCTTGAAAACATTCAACACATGGGTTCTTATCCGGGTGAATTTCCTTATGTGAGAGGGAATTCAACGAATAATAATGACTGGCTGATCCGTCAGGACATTATTGTCGACGACATAAAGGAAGCCAACGAAAAGGCATTGTTTGTGCTTGGAAGAGGAGTTGAGTCCATCGGGTTTATTCTGACAGAAATATTGTCGGTTAAAGAATTCCGTGCATTACTTATTGGAATTATTCCTGATGTCGTAGAAATTAATCTTGTTTGTGGTTCGCATTTCGATGAGGTTTTGATAAATTTCATTGCTGCCTTAAAAGAAAAGAAAGCGAATTTGAAAGAAGTGAAGGGATCAATCACCTACAACCCTTTGACCGAAATGGTTTTAACGGGCATGAGTGCTGATTTGCGTGAAGCAAAAAAAATCATGGAATTAACCAGTGAGCTGCCTAAGTTCAAAACTTTGGTAGTTCATGGAAGTATTTTTCATAACTCAGGTTCATCTGCAGTTGAAGAATTAGGTTTTTCATTAGCTACTGCAGCCGAATATTTAAATCAGTTGACCGAAAAAGGAATCTCGATCGATGAACTGGCACTAAAAATGAGATTTGATTTTGCTGTAGGAGGTAATTATTTCATGGAAATTGCAAAAATACGTGCAGCAAGGATGTTATGGGCAAAAATGGTGGCTGCTTATAATCCAAAAGATTTGAAAGTAGCACAAATGTTTGTTCATTCAACCACATCAAGTTGGAATAAAACAGTTTATGATTCTTATGTAAATATGCTCCGTACAACCACAGAAGCTATGTCTTCAGTTATTGGAGGTACAGATTCGTTAACAGTAAATGCATTTGACGAATCCTTTCAAACTCCTAGTGAGTTTGGTGAACGCATTGCCCGTAACCAACAATTGTTATTAAAGGAAGAATCATATCTGGACAAAGTAGCCGATCCTGCCGCAGGGTCATATTATATCGAATCTTTAACGGCTTCGATCGCAGAAGAGGCTTGGAAAATATTTTTAGCGACTGAAGAAAAGGGTGGATTTATCGAAGCATTGAAAGCCGGATTTGTTCAGGACACCATTTATGCCACTGCTCAAAAACGAGATCAGGATATTGCAAATCGCAGAGAAATTTTTCTGGGTACCAACCAATTCCCGAATTTCAATGAAAAACTGGAATTGAATCTGGATGAAGAAATATTCGAAGCTGCTGATTTTAGTTCTCAAAAATCAAGGATGAAAACCTTAAAGCCTTATCGGGGTGCTCAGGCTTTTGAAGCTTTACGTTATAAAACAGATTTGTTTGCAAGAGAAAATAAGCGGCCCATGGCATTTATGCTAACTTTTGGGAATGTTGGAATGCGTAAAGCAAGAGCAACTTTTGCCAGCAATTTTTTCGCCTGTGCAGGTTTTGAAGTGATGGATACCAATGGTTTTAAATCAGCCAAAGAAGGCGTAAAAGCTGCAAAGGCAGTCAGAGCGGAAATCATTGTTATTTGTAGTTCAGACGAGGAATATGCTGATTTTGCGCCAGCAGTAAAAACCCTTTCAGGGGATGCAATTGTGGTTGTGGCAGGATATCCTAAAGAGATTCTAGAAGATTTAAAGGCCAAAGGGATTCAACATTTCATTCACGTAAAATCGAATGTGTTGGAAACACTGAAACAATTCCAAATGGAGTTGGGCATTAAGTAAATTATTATGCTGTCATTCCGGATTTATTCCGGAATCTCATCTGAGAAAAGAGATGCTGAATTATTTTTCAGCTTGACGATTTAAATAAATTGAACGGTTAATCATAAAAAAATGAAACCTGATTTTAAAAAAGTAAATATTAAAGAGATTGACGGGCATAGTGATATAATTGCCATTACTACAGAATTGCAACATACTGAAGAATGGACTACACCTGAACAGCTAAAAATGAAAACAGCTTATTCCAAAGCCGATTTGGAAGGCATGGAGCACTTAAATTATGCTGCAGGAAAAGCACCTTTTTTACGTGGGCCATATTCAACCATGTTTGTAATGCGACCATGGACCATCCGTCAATATGCTGGATTTTCAACTGCCGAAGAATCCAATGCATTTTATCGAAGAAACCTGGCTGCCGGACAAAAAGGATTGTCTGTCGCTTTTGACTTGGCCACGCACCGTGGTTATGATTCCGATCATGAGAGGGTAGAAGGCGATGTTGGGAAAGCCGGAGTAGCCATTGATTCTATCCTTGATATGAAGATTCTTTTTGATCAAATCCCTCTGGATAAAATGTCGGTTTCGATGACTATGAATGGAGCAGTTTTACCAGTTTTGGCTTTCTATATTGTTTCAGGATTAGAGCAAGGTGTGCCATTAGATCAACTTAGCGGAACAATCCAAAATGATATTTTGAAGGAGTTTATGGTTCGTAATACTTATATCTATCCTCCTTTGCCTTCAATGAAAATCATTGCGGATATTTTTGAATATACTTCTAAAAATATGCCGAAGTTTAATTCAATTTCGATTTCAGGTTATCACATGCAGGAAGCTGGTGCAACGGCAGATATTGAACTGGCTTACACCTTGGCGGACGGATTGGAATATCTGAGAGCTGGTGTAAATGCAGGAATGGACATTGATACATTCGCTCCCCGACTGTCGTTTTTCTGGGCAGTTGGGATGAATCATTTTATGGAAATTGCAAAAATGCGTGCTGCAAGGATGTTATGGGCGAAGATTGTAAAACAGTTCAATCCGAAAAATACTAAGTCAATGGCTCTTCGAACCCACAGCCAGACTTCAGGCTGGAGCTTGACTGAACAGGATCCTTACAACAATGTTGGACGGACTTGCATCGAAGCGATGGCTGCAGCGCTTGGTCATACCCAATCGTTGCATACAAATGCACTTGATGAGGCGATTGCTTTACCAACAGATGCTTCAGCACGAATTGCACGAAATACCCAGATTTATATTCAGGAAGAAACCAATATTTGCAAAACGGTTGATCCCTGGGCTGGTTCGTATTATGTTGAAAAGCTAACGCATGAAATTGCTCATAAAGCTTGGACTTTGATCGAAGAAGTTGAAGCATTGGGAGGTATGGCAAAAGCCATTGAAACCGGATTGCCAAAAATGCGTATAGAAGAGGCATCTGCAAGAAAGCAAGCACGTATTGATGCTAAAAAAGATACGATTGTAGGGGTAAACAAATATCGTTTAGATAAACAGGACCCCATCGAAACACTGGAGGTTGATAATACTGCAGTACGTTTATCACAAATTGAACGATTAAAAAAATTACGTGCAGAGCGGAATAACGATGAGGTTGAACTTGCTTTAAATGCAATTACAAAAGCATGTGAAACAGGAGAAGGAAATTTATTAGCTTTGGCTGTTGATGCAGCTCAGAAAAGAGCTTCGTTGGGTGAAATTTCAGATGCATGCGAAAAAATATTTGGGAGGTATAAAGCCGTGATAAGATCAATTTCAGGAGTATATTCATCAGAATCAGGAGATGATGGGCAATTCAAAAAAGCCTGTGAAATGGCCGATCAATTTGCAGAATTAGAAGGCCGTCGCCCGCGAATTATGATTGCCAAGATGGGGCAGGATGGCCATGATCGTGGTGAAAAAGTAGTTGCCACCGGTTATGCTGACATGGGATTTGATGTGGACATTGGCCCATTATTTCAAACTCCTGCCGAATCAGCCCGTCAGGCCGTTGAAAACGATGTGCATATTTTAGGCGTTTCAAGCTTGGCTGCAGGTCATAAAACTTTGGTTCCTCAGGTAATTAAAGAACTGAAAAAATTAGGGCGTGAAGATATCATGGTAATTGTTGGAGGCGTAATCCCCGCTCA
>Ga0268284_1001501_pt1 | contig 11827 bp, 5 predicted proteins | sample saktaG_14_FD_190137 | JGI IMG/M metagenome (GOLD analysis project Ga0268284, IMG submission 190137) | Saline water microbial communities from Sakinaw Lake, British Columbia, Canada - sak_2013_06_06_40m | ecosystem: Environmental > Aquatic > Non-marine Saline and Alkaline > Saline ... | reverse complement strand
AGCTTCATCCAGTCAGTCACCCTTCAGGATGTCCATGTCTCTATTCATGTAATGGTCAATTCATGAAACAAACACCTTTCAGTTTGTAAGTTCTGCCAAGCTTGCTTGGCGCACCAAAAACCGCGAAGTAGAGCGCAAATGTCACGCCCGCCTCACCCATGGATACATGGACGGCGGAGCGAACATTTGCGCGGAAAAATGAATTTGACAGTACCCTTCCACATTCTCTGGCGTGACACCTTTCTCTTCCTCCGCGCGGCTATCCATTCCGCCGTCCGTGTATTCACGGGTGAGGCGGATGAGATAGCCGCGCAATCTCTTTGCGGCTTTTGCGGTGAAATCTTCACCACCCCGAGAAGAGCCTTTTTTGTTCCTTCGCTATCCCGTTCCAGCCGGAAGGGCTCTACTGCTTCGCTGACACTTCGTTCTCAACGATCACTTGTACGGGGCCAAGCAGACCGGCAGGGAACAGCGGGTTATCTTTCTTGAAATAGTTATAGGTCACAAAGCATTTGCGACCTTGCGACGGCCGAGGCTGATTCTTCACAAACCACTCCGGGTATTTTTTCAGACACCGCCCGCCAAAGTCGCGGAATCCCTCCCATTCATCCCACGTGCAATCTTCAGGCTCCTGCTCATCGCCGAGCAGGCGGTTGGCCCAGGTGTTGGTCACCCGGATCTCAAGCCTATTCGCGCCGGATTTCAGCGCGGACGTGATGTCCATGACAAAGGGCGGATACCAGGCCACGCCGAGCGACTTGCCATTGACTTTGACGGCAGCCATCTCGCACACCGCGCCCAGATCCAGGACGTAACGTTGCCCTGGGCGCAGCGCGTCAAGCCGCAACTCTTTGCAATAGGTCGCTGTGCCGGAAAAATACTTGATGTTGGGGTCAACGTTTTCGCTCCAGGAGCGCAGTTCAGGGAAGGTCACTTGGGCTGGCGCGCCCAGACCCGGCGCGAACGCAACCTGCCATGCCCCAGCCAGCGGAATTGGCTCCGCGGCTGTGAGCGCAAAGGGGGCGCGCTTGCCGGAAGCGAAGACGACTTCGCCGCGACAGGCTCCGGCGCTGCGCACCACGACTTTGCCGGCCTCGTCCATCCGGGTTGCATACGCGACTTTATCAGCCGAGACGATTTCAACCGCGTGATCCTTTGGCGCTGGTTTCCGGAAAATCACAAAGACCGACTGATGCGCATTCAGGCGCAGCGGAAATTCCGTGCGGCCAATCGCGTTGCTCCAGACGGCAACGGCTTGGGACGTCCCGTCTTCGGCCTGCCACAGCTCTGGCTGCTTGCCCGTGACGCGGAAAGATGCCGTGAATTCGCGCGCTTCGTTGCCTGTGTTCGCCAAAAAGAAAATATCCGTCTCGCCATCTTTTCTGGCTGTCGTGCGAATTTCTGCGCCAGGGGTTGTCACAACAGGCGCGGGCCTCTCAGCCTTGGCAGAAACGTTCTTATGGCTCCAGAGTTCCTCGCCGAGTTTCTTGACTTCGGTGTCCGCATTCGGATAGCCGGAGAGGCTGGGCGAACGCACGGGCTTCTGTCCGGCGATGACTCCGCCTGCAGCCACCAGCTTCTTCAGCGCGCGGGCCACCTCGGGCAACATCGCGTCCCCGGGGGGCAACTGGAGGTACGGGTAGCGCCGACCGCTGGGCAACACGATCATGCCATCCTTCACACGCAGTTCGCCATTCAGCAGCGCAATGGCCGCAACAGCGTCTGAGGCTGCTGGAGCATGGTCAAGCGCCAGGTAATCAGCGACGCCCTCGCCGCGCTGGAGCAGGGCCTGGGCGCGGCCAAGGTAGGCGAAATAGGCTTTGCCGGGCTCGAACCACGTCTGGTGGCGGTTGAAATGCGTGCCCCACCAGCCCATGCCGATGCCGGGCTTATATTTTTCGTCGAACGGCTGATGAACCCAGTGATGCAGAACCAGACGGTTGACACCGCAGGCATAGGTTCCGTCACCGCTGGCTTTCAAGAAAGCTGGGGTCTCGGTCCACCGGCTGATCGGGGGCATACCCGTGAATGATTCAGCGCCGATGATGCGGCGCCCAGCAGCGCGCCCTGCGGCCGAAATGGTCGAATCAATGCCGCCTTGTCCGCCCGTCCAGAATTCACCCATCGGCAGGTCGGCTATCGCCGCGCCAGCGATCAAGCTGAACGGGCCGCTGTAAGGCTCCCACTGAAACGTCAGTCCCGCCTTGCGGACAGCCTCGGCGCCAACACGGAAGCCTTCTCCAACAAGGGTCCGGGTCACATCACGGTAATCCCACTCGAAGCGCGCGCTTTGATCCTCGTCCGCCACGATGCGGATCTCTTCGCGGCGGCCATCGGTGACGTGCGTGTTCATGGTCATCAGCCACGGCAGCGGATCATAGCCCTTCAGCCGCTTGAACTCGTCGCGGAAGGTGGCTGTCCAGTTCTGGTCGCCAGCCTCGTAGCTGTCGATGAGGATGTGGCGAAAGCTCTTGCCCACGAGCGACCCCAGGTTCTGCTTGATCGGCTCGATCACCTGCTGCCAGTGATAGCGGTTCTGCTCGGCCGACATCTTGTCCACTTCAAAGGCCTTGTTGAGCAAGTCGTCAGGCATGGGACTCATCTGATGCCCAGTGAAGGCGGAGCCGAGTCGGTAGACGTTCCACGTGCCTGCCGGGGCATCCCAGACGAGATGACCCTTCGCGTCCATCTTCGCGCTCAGGTCGATGATCTTGTCCAGCGGAATGACGCCTTCGGATGGCACGGCAAACACCCCGAGATTGACCAGGTTGGATACGTCGAAAGGCAAATCGATTGTGACCTGCTTTCCGCCCTGAACCTTCTCCATCTTGCGCACCAGTCGCTGCATGCCGCGTTCGGGAGTGATCCACGGGCCGCCGGTCGTCGCATAACCCGCGCAGTTGTGCATACCCAGTTCAAGCCCCAACCGATTGGCCTCTGCTGCGGCGTGCTTCAGCAACGCCCACCACTTCGGACTGCGGTAGGTGATATCGGGCCAAGGACAATTTTCAGTCGGTTTAGCGCCGACCGTCACGGAGGACGTAATATTGAAAATCGTCGCGCCTCCGATGCCGGCCTCTTTCATGGCCTCGAGATCCTTGGTGATACCCTCTTTGCTGACGTTAGATCCCATCCAGTGCCACCACACGTAAGGACGAACCTCGACAGGCGGATTAATGAAATCCTTTTCAAGCGTCGCGGCCTTCGCATCCTGCAACAGGACGGAGGCACTGGTCAGCAGTAGTGTCCAATAACAGAGTTGTTTGATCATCATTATTTTGTTCCTTCATTTTCAATCAAAAGCGCCAAGTCGATGTACTGGCCGCCTGTTGTCTGGCGGGTATGCACCGCGAGGGTGTTGGTCCCCTTCTTCAGCGCCTTCTTCAACGCATCGGTCACGCTGTTCAATTGATAGTAGGTGATATAGCCGCACAGACTCAGGATCTTCTTGCCGTTCACAAAGATCTCCGTGTCCTCATCATAGCTGATCACTACAGCACCATGCTTCAGTGTGGTACCATCGTATTCGAACTTCTTCCTGAGGTAGATGTCGGGGGTCGTCCAATCCGTCGCAACTTTCAACTGACCCTGTCCAAAGGGGGCGCGACCGCTCTTCCACGCACGGTCATCGAAGGATTCCTCGGTCCACGTGTCGGCAGGTTTCTCCGTAGCATACGCATACGGGGTGCTCAGGTCTCCGTCCTGCACGGCGCCCACCAGAACCTTCCAGACAGGCTTGGGGAGAGGGTCGGCAGACTTGACGATGCCCGAGCCGTTACGTTCGTAGGCCGCCTGACGTGAGGTGATGGCGTGGAGCTTGGCGACATCGAACTTCGGCTTGCGGGTATCATAAAAATAGAGGCCGTTGCGCTCCTGCTCCACATCGGTCAACTGCGTGTAGCAGAATCCGAACAGGTGCGGGTTGTCGAGCATGGCATCGATCGTGCCCTGATAGCGGGCGTAGAATTCTTCGAGTTTCTTCGGTGCCTCGCCATACCCCCAGCCTCCTTGGGTCTCCCAGGCGACGCCACCGATTTCGCTCACCATGTAGGGGATGATGCGCGAGGGTGCTGGCGCCGGCCTGTTCCCGTAGCGCGCAGGCGCGGGCAGGTCTTCTGCGGTGGCCGAGAGGCGCTCCAGCCAGCGGTTGCGCAGGACCCCCGGACTGCCTTCATAATCATGGGCATCTAGGACTTCAGGATTGGGCAGCGTATGCGTCCAGCCGCTGGTCTCCAGCGCCGGCCGGGTCGGATCGACCGCCTTCGTGACATTCCAGATCATCTGCGAAATCTCTTTCGCTCTCTGATCTTCCTCGTTGAACGGGCACCAGCCGACAATAGCCGGATGGTTCCGGTCGCGCAGCAGAATCTCGACCCATTCATTGACAACCGCCGCGTAGCTCTCGGGGCGGAACTCGTAACCCCAATCCGGATACTCGCCCCACACCAGGTAGCCGAGCTTGTCGGCCCAATAGAGGAAGCGCGGTTCAAAGACCTTCTGATGCAGGCGCGCGCCGTTGTAGCCACAGGCCAGGCTCATCTCGATGTCCTTCTTCAACGCCTCGTCGGACGGTGCCGTCCACAAGCCTTCGGGATAAAAACCCTGATCGAGGATCAGCCGCTGGAAAACCGGCTTCCCGTTGATCAATATCTTACGGCCATCGATAGCGAGCTTGCGCAGGCCGAAATAACTCTTCAGCTCATCAATGGTCTGCTTACCACTGGAGAGCGTGATCTTCAAGTCATACAGGAAGGGAACGCCGGGTTCCCAGAGTATCTTTTTCTTGAGGTTCAGCACCAGGGCATTCTGCCACGGGCCGGTCGCCGTGTCGGAACCCACCAGCTTGCCATCTGCGAAAGCTTCCAGCTTCAGCGTGAGAGGCTCGCTGCTCGTGCCATTGATCTTGGCCGTGATCAACACGCGTGAATTGTCGGGGTCGGGAATCACGGACAGGTTCTCGACGAAGCACGAGCCAACCGCTTCCAGCCACACCGACTGCCAGATGCCCGTGGTGCGGGTGTAGATGCAGCCGTTGCTGTTATCAGGCGTCTGCTTGCCGCGCGGCTGAAGCCCCGACCACATATCATCGAACACCTTGACCACCACTTCGTTGGCCCCGTCCTTGAGCAATTTGGTGATGTCAAAAGCGAACGCGGCGCTTCCGCCGACATGCGTCCCGGCCAGTTGGCCGTTGATGTAAACCCAGGCCTTGTAGTCCACACCGCCGAAATGCATGAGCACCCGCTTGTCCTTCATCGACGCGGGTACCGTGAACAGGCGGCGGTACCAGACATTCTTGAGTTTCTCGCTATTGCCCAAGCCAAGCCCCGACAGCTTGCTCTCGGGACAGAAAGGGACGATGATCTTGCTTGCGAGCTCCTTGCCGTTGGTCAGGCCACGGGCTTCGCCGTCTGCGGCCTTGTCAAACTCGAACTGCCACTCGCCGTTGAGCGTCAGCCACTGATCACGCTGGAGATCCGGGCGGGGATGTTCGGGACGCGGAATAGCTGTTGTCCCTTCGCCGGCTGCAAACGCAGCCGTCCCGGACAACAGCAGGGTGGCGGCCAGCAGCAGGCCCTTGGGTGTCATGTTTTTCATAATGTTTTTTGGCTTCAGGGTTTGGCCGCGGAGCGGATCTTGGTGAGCGCTCATTCCACGAGCAGGGCCAGGTCGACATACTGGCCGCCCGCTGTCTGGCGCGTATGCACCGCGATCGTGTTAGTCCCCTTCTTCAACGCCTTCTTCAGCGGCTCTGTCAAGGGATACAACTGGTAATTGGTGATGAACCCTTGGACCCCGAAGATCTTCTGCCCGTTGACATACACCTCTGTGTCCTCATCATAGCAGATGACGATGGCTCCATTCTTAATTGCCCCGCCATCATACTCAAAGGTCTTTCTGAAGAAGATCTCGCCAGTCGTCCACTTCGTGCGGATGATCCAGTCCCCGTCGCCGCCGAACGGCGCAAGGCCGCTCTTCCAGGACGCATCATCGAAGCCCTCCTGCATCCAGCCGTCTGCCGGCTTCTCGAAAACGTAACGATAGGGCGTACTCAGCTCCCCGTCCTGCAGGGCGCCGACCAGCACCTTCCACGCGGGCTCAACCGCCTTCACAACAGGCTTGGCGGTCTCATTTCGCTCGTACGCAGCTTCGCGCGAGGTGATTTCATGCAGCTTCTTCACATCGAACTTCGGCTTGCGGTCATAATAGTAGAGCCCGTTCTTCTCCTGCTCGATGTCGGTGAGCTGCGTGTAGCAAAAGCCGAAGAGGTGCGGATTGTCGAGCATGGCGTCAATGGTGCTCTGATAACGGGTGTAGAATTCGTCGAGCGTTTTCGGGCCGGCGCCGTAGCCCCAGCCGCCTTCGGTGGCCCAGCCGATGCCGCCGATTTCGCTGACCATGAAGGGGACGCCGCGGTCGCGGCTCTTCAACGCCTTGATCGTGCCGTAGCGCGCAGGGATGGAACGGGATACCGACGTGACCGACAAGTTCCCCATCCAACGCTCACGCAAGCTGACCCCGTTGCCGTCGTAATCATGCGCGTCCAGGACTTCGGGATGAGCCATCGTGTGAACCCAGCCGCTGGTCTCCAGAGCAGGCCGGGTGGGATCGACCGCCTTGGTGACGTTCCACATCAACTGCTGAAACTCCCCTGCGACATTTCCATCTGTTTCGTTGAACGCGCACCAGCCGACGATCGACGGATGGTTCCGGTCGCGCAGGAGGATCTCGGTCCACTCGTTGAGATACGCCGAATAGCCCTCGGGCTTGAAATTGAAACCCCAGTTGGGCGACTCGCCCCAGACCATGTAGCCGAGCTTGTCAGCCCAGTACAAAAACCGCGGCTCGAAAACTTTCTGGTGCAGACGCGCGCCGTTATAACCGCAGGCCATGCACAGCTCGATGTCCTTCTTCAGCGCCTCATCCGTCGGTGCCGTCCAGAGTCCCTCGGGATAAAAACCCTGGTCAAGAATCAGCCTCTGGAAAATCGGCTTGCCGTTGATCAAGATCTTGCGGCCGTCAATAGCCACACTCCGCAGACCGAAATAGCTGCTCAGCTCGTCAATCTTCGTCTTGCCGCTGCACAGCGTGAGTTTGAGATCATACAGGAACGGGGTGCCCGGTGCCCAGAGCTTCTTCGTCTTCAGGTTCACGACGAGCGCATTCTGCCATGGACCCGCAGCCGTGTCCGTGCCCACCGACTTGCCGTCCATGAACGCCTCGGCCTTGAGCGTCAAGTCCTTGTCGGACCCGTTGAGCTTCGCGGTAATGAGCACCCGTGAATTATCAGGATCCGGCACGACGGAAATGCTCTCCACAAACGAGGAGCCCACCGCCTCCAGCCACACCGGTTGCCAGATGCCAGTGGTGCGGGTATAGGTACACCCCTGGCTCTGATCGTGCGACTGCTTACCGCACGGCTGAAGGCCCGACCACATGTCGTCGAACACCTTGACCACCACCTCGTTTGGCCCGTCCTTGAGGAGTTTGGTGATCTCAAAGCTGAATGCGGAACTTTCGCCGATGTGCGTCCCAGCCAGTTGGCCGTTGATATAGACCCAGGCCTTGAAATCCACGCCGCCGAAATGGATGCGCACCCGCTTGCCCTTCATCGAGGCAGGCACATCAAGCATGCGGCGATACCAGACGTTCTTGAGTTTTTCAGTATTGCCCAGGCCCAAGCCAGACAGCTTGCTCTCGGGACAGAACGGCACAATGATTTTTGAGTTGAGATCCTTGCCATACGTCAAGCCGCGAGAATCACCATCCGCTGCTTTGTCAATCTCGAACTGCCACTCGCCATTGAGCGTCAACCAGTCTGCACGGCAGAGATCCGGACGCGGATGCTCCGGCCGCGGTACTTCCGCCCAAGAGGTTATTCCACCGGCCATCAGCGCCGCACACATCAACATTGCCTGGGTATTCATTCTGTTCATGTTCTTTCCTTTCGTTTGCTGAAAAATAAATTGGATACTCTTGATAACAATAAACTCCCTCATTCTCTTGTGTGATACCTTTCTCTACCTCCGCGCGGCTATCCATTCCGCCGTCCGTGTATTCACGGGTGAGGCGGATGAGATAGCCGCGCAATCTTTGCGGCTTTTGCGGTGAATCTTTCGACAAACCGTGAAGAGCCCTAATTTCTACGCTCAGCGCGCCACGCCGATCTCCACGTCGGCGAAGGTCAGTGCCGCGATATTGTTCGCGCCGTTGAGCAGGAGATCCTGGTTCCACGACATCTCTTTGAGGTAGGCGATCTTTTTCGCTGTGGAGGCGGCCTTCAGTTTCAGCGTGAGCACGTTGCCATTGACACTGCCCGAGGCGACTTTGTCCTTTTCGTCGTCCAGGTAGAACTGACCCGCCAGCGTGTCAGACCATATTACCGGCTGATCGAACTCGAGGGTGATCGCGTCTTTAGCAGGGCTCGTGTAAGCGGCGGATTTCAGGTTGGGCGGCGTGATGGAAGTGGTGGGCACCTTGCCATAAAAATCACGTTCCATGAGTGGCTGGATCATGCGCGCGAATTCCCCCCAGCCGACCAGCGGGAAGTGCGCAGGGCCGGGCGGACGGATGCCGTGTGTGGACATGATGCCCATGTTTGAATAGAGCTGCGGAAGCGTGCGCTGCTTTTCGCGCAACATGTCGCCGTTCCCGTTCCCCATGCTGCAGGAGTTCGGCCAGATCTGGAAGATGTAGTAGTGCTGGATGTTGGGGAAATCCTGCTTCCAGGCCGCCGACATTTCTATGAAATAATCCTGATACGACTTCCAGTCCAAGTCCCCGGTGGGCGAGGCGGCGCCCTGGTTGTTCTCGCCCTGATGCCAGAGCATGCCCCGGATACCGTGCGTCAAATGAGCCTGCTGCACCCTTCCCAGCATGCGTCCGTAGATCGTGCTCCGGTCGGTGGGGTCGGCTTCATTGCGCTGGTGCTGGTCGATCCGCGTCCCGCCGACCGCGCCGTTGATGATGAAGATCGGGACCTTCTGGCTGGCCACCAGCCGCTTGGCCAGCTCCATGCCCCACCAGCCCAGCTCCGCCTTCTCGCCCTGCTGAGCCTTCCATACCGGATTGCACCAGAGGTTCACCTGCTCGCCTTTCCCGGAGGGGCCGCCATAGCTGCGGATCCACTCGCTGGTCTCCGCCGGAGACTTATCGCCGGTGTCCGTCGCCAACGCGTTGGACTGTCCGTCAATCAGGTAGGCATCGCCGCACACCAGGTTGGTCACGGTCTGCACCAGCGTCTCGGCGCCGCCCGCCTTGGTCCCGAACTCCACTTTGTATTTGATCAGTCCCGGCATCAGCTTGACCGAGAGCGCGTAGGACTTGTCAGATGCAGGCTTCCGCGTCTCGGTCTTGACCAGCTTGTCACCGGCATACAGTTTCAGGAAGACCGCGTCAGCAGCGCTGCTCAGCGTCCCGTTGTAGAAGAGCGTGCCTTCGTTCTTGTCGTCACGCGCAAAGAACTGGCCATCGACCGGCTTCTCGTCCTTGGCCGGCACGCGCTGCACCCAGGCGTCCTTGGCCGGCTCCTGGACCGCGAGTTGCACGGTCTGGGCGACCCAGCTACCTCCATTGCTGACCTTTGCCGTCACGCTCAGCTTGCCGCTGTTCTGCGAACGCTTGAGGATCAGTTTGCCCGGCTGGATCTCCTTGATCACTGCGAACCCCGAAATCGTCCACTCGTATTTTAACTCGCCGACCTTCTTCGCTTCCATCTCTTTCACGTTGGAAATCTGCGGCACGATCTCGATGGTCGCGCGGCCGTCCCACTTGGCCGGCGCCTTCAGGGTGAAAACCGGATCAGGGATCTCTTCTTTCACAGTCACAGGAATATCGATGGTCTTCACGGTGTCAGCATAGACCGCCTTGAGCGTCAGGGTCATTGCCTGGTCACCGGTCACGCGGCCCGCGTCGATTGTGCAACTGGACTTATCCACGGCCACAATGGTTTCGATCCCGCCTTTTTTCAGGATCCAGAAAAACTTCTGCGCGCCCCCTGCCTTGGCCGTCACCGTGGCGCTCTTGCCTTCCGGAATAGTAATCTTTTTCTCAGAAACAGAGAACTCCGAACCGGGCTGCACCAGAGGCCCCACCAGCGTCTGCTGCGGCTTCTGGTTCTCATACGACATCCTGATCCAGTCAGCGGAGCGTGTGACCTTGGAGACGCGCACTTCATCGATGTTGCCGACAAACTGGTAATTACCATACCAACCGCCGATATCCAGCCTCGCCGGCGAGCGCACATTCAGCGGGTGGCCGCCCTTGCTTTCGCCATCGAGGACGCCGTTCACGTAGAGCCTGGCTTCGCCGTCCTTGAAGGTATGGACCACGTGTATCCACTGGGACATGGCAAGCGGGGTCTTGCTATCGACGTTTCCGGCTGAGAAATAACAATCCATACGGATGTGCGGCGGGCTGGCAAAGATCATCGTCACCTTGCCCTGGCCCTGCTCATTTCCCCAGGCCATCGGGTGGACATTGGCTGTCTCAGACTTGAACCAGACCTCGGAGGAGTGGGGACTGGAGCCCGTGGGAAAGGTTGTGATCTTGTCCCCGCCGTTGATCCCCTTGCCCTGCGAAAACCGCCGGCTCTTACCGATGATGCCGTCAGAGCTTTCGGTGCCGGTATCCTTGGCCGTGAGCGCGCCGACCTCGTCCTTCACCGGATCAGCCATGTGGAAGACGCAGAGGTAGCCGTTGGCCTCATTGAACACTGCAGTGCCGCTGGACTCGCCAGCCGCATCGGCCTTGCCCCAGAACATCTTGATCGCCTGATGCGCGTTGCCTTTGATGGTGGGGATGCGCACCCAGATGCTGGCGTTTCCAGCGGCCGCATCCCACTCTTCGATCTGATACGCTAGCGGCTTACCGGCAGCGTCGGCAAAGCGAATGTCCTCTCCGTTAGCTTTCGCCTGCTTAAAATCAAACCCGTCCTTATGCAGCCGCACCAGCACGGGGAAGTTTTCTTCCGCCGCCGTGGCCGGCAGGTTTGCGCCCTCGGGCGTGGTCAGGATGTACATCGAACCCGAATGTTGCCAGCCCGCATATTGAGCTGAGGCTGTTTGAAACATCGCCAGAAAGGCGAGCGTCGTGGTCGTCACTTTTGTCATCATTGCATCGTTCCTTTTTTTACGGACGTGTTTGTGATCACACGTGCCGCATCCCCTCTTTTGTTTATGCTCCGCCTCTGGGCGGACTTACTGATTTTTCAAGGCCCCTTTTCCTTTGATAAATTTAGGAGCCTTCTCCGCATTGTATACACCAGCAGGCTGGAGCTTACCGTCAAGATAAAGCTTACCAATCTTCATCTCTCCTGTGAAGCTCAAATCAAGCACTGCGCCTTCAGAAATAGTAACCTCGGTCTGCTCGCCCAGGCTCTGCGCGCTCGCAAGCTGCAGTGTGCCCTGCTTCACCATTGTCTCGCCGCTGTAGCTGTTTTTACCTGAGAGCACCCAGGTACCGGTGCCGGCTTTGGTTACGGAAGTCGTCGCCTTGTTATTGCGGTCGTAAACATTCTCGATATCGAAGGCGAGTTCGCCAACGCTGGCGCTTGAGCCAGTCAGGACGATGGTTTTACTTTCCGCAAAGCCGGACATGACAAAAGGACTGGTCAGTTTCAACAGGCCTGTTCCGGAGTGATCCAGCGTGATGGTGTCCCGGCCGCCGGGCAGATTGAAGTTCCGGTCGGTCGTCTCGCCCTTGCCGGTATATAGCAGGGTGCTGCCGCCACTGATCACGATCTCTGCATCAGCCGGGTTTTTCGGCGCGCCCAAACTGCTGCTGGCCTTGCCGTTGACCACACGGTTCAACGAAGCCACGCTCAGGG
>Ga0268284_1001500_pt1 | contig 11829 bp, 16 predicted proteins | sample saktaG_14_FD_190137 | JGI IMG/M metagenome (GOLD analysis project Ga0268284, IMG submission 190137) | Saline water microbial communities from Sakinaw Lake, British Columbia, Canada - sak_2013_06_06_40m | ecosystem: Environmental > Aquatic > Non-marine Saline and Alkaline > Saline ... | reverse complement strand
TAGTTCGTTGTAGTTCATATCAAGATCTTCGAAAGGCTTTTTATCTGCCCATGATTGTTCCGCCAAGCTAAAACCGTGGCGATTAAGGCGGCATTGCTGCTCCGTCAGAATCATCCGGACGGTTCCACCGAATCCGCAGCGACTCCAACTGCTCACGCAGGCATTTTCCTCCTTCTCCGGTGGCGCTCCAATTGGTCCGCACTCCATTCCTCCGCAACAGGCAATGGTGATACTGTGCGAGCTTCGCCAGCGCCATGAAGAGGATGCGCTCCTCGGGCCAGCCGGTTTCGGCGGCGACGGCGAACACCTGGGCGGCTAGGAAACCGGGTTCGTCGCAGGGAGGGGCTTTTTTCCAGCGAAGTCCCCCATGGTTTCGACCTGGGCCGCTTCCAGTTCGCGGCTTTGTTCTTCGAGGCGCTTGAAGGCGGTCTGGAAGTCGGCGGGGGTGAGGCCACCGCAGAAGATCAGGGCGGATTCGCGGAACCGTTGGTCGTCGAAGGACGCCCGGACCACCTCCGGCCACGGGGCGCAATGGGTGAACACAAATCCCATGATGGCTGAGGTGAACTCAGGCGTGCCGTCCGTGGGCATCTCGCCCTTGATCAGCGGGTTGCCGGTGCGGAGTAGCACGTCGTAGCTGGCCAGTGAGAGCTGGCGCATGGCATGGCCTCCGACCACGGTTTCCACGTCATGGAAGGCGGTGGATAGAAGTTTCTGGCGGTCGGTGTCGTTCATGGGATTTCTGAATGTTAGAGGTAGCGGAGGAACAGATCTTCGGTTTGGGGCGAGGCATTGAGCGGCAGGAAGGCGAATTTCCCGCGACGGCTGATGCAGGCGAGCGGCACGTCCTGTTTGATCTTGGTGACGAGCGATTCCCGGTTCACCAGCGCGGCCTTGATGTAGGCGAAAGGATGTTCTGGATTGGCGATGTGCCAGGCATTGTCCGACCATGCCGTGATGAGTTCGGTGGTGCGGTATTTCCCGCAGGCACTCTGTGGCTCGAAAAACCAGATGACCCGCTCGCCACGGATGCCGTCGCCGACCACGCGGACGAGGGGTTTTTCGGCCAGAGGGATGCCGACAGCGGAAAGGGCTGCGGCGAGGGCCGTATTGCTGGTGGCGGTGGATGATAGATGGGTGATGGCGTTCATGTCTTGATCTCGGTTTGGTTTGATAGATTGTTACGGACCGGTGGCCACGAAGGGATAGTGGGTGGCGGTGATGTCGATCTTCTCGAAGTCCTCGTTGTTGAGGCTGCGGCTGATCTGTTGGATGATGGTGGTGCCGCCGGTGGGCGTGAGGTGCGCAGGGATCGCATTGGCCAGAACGAGGGCCGCGCCGATCTTGCCGCTGAACGGCGAGGTTTTGGCGACCAGCCCTGAAATCTTCACCTCGACCTTCGATTGATAGAGCGCGAGACCCTGGATCTCTCCGCTTTTGTCGAGGACCGGTTTTTCCTGCTGGGAAAAGTCGAATGACAAGTCGGAGATGATGATGCCCGATTGGTCGTTCGGGATGCCCCAGTTGCCGGTGGTGCCAAGGAATGTCGCGGCCATTTGACGCTGGCGCGGTGTCAACCGAGTCAGATCGCCGAGACCACCGCCTCGTAGCTCAGCACCGATTCCCGGCCCCGCGCCTCGTCCGGACTGGTCACACTCTCGCGGTCCAACAGGTCATGCAGAACGAAGGTTTCCGAATCCAACGCCGCCTGGATCGCCGCCTTTCCGCCGAGCAATACAACCAATTTTCCCGCCCACTCGGCGTGGGTTTCGGCGGGCGTGTCGTCCACTTGGGAGAATAGATGCACGTCGAGCTTGACGCGGGCGGTGTGCGGCATGGCCGGGATCGGTTTGGATTCCGAGGCGTTGAGAACGACACACGGGCGGGTGCGGATTTCATCGCGGCGGGCGACGTGGACCGGCATGGCATCCGCATTCGGAAATTCATCCGGCCTGTTGGAGTCGATCCATTCGGCCATGAGCGAGGTAAGGCGATCTTCGATGAGGTTTGGCATCTTGACCGGTTGATGCGCGTCAACCCGCTTTGCGCAATGCACGGTTTGCCCTGGCGGTGATTACCCGCAAAGAAGTGGCCAACGCCTTTCTGAGCTTTCCCGCAGCCACACGGAGAGCGATTTCAATGCCGGTGTAGGTCGTGACCTGTTCGATGTAATCGAGCTTGTTGATGAGAGTGACGGCGGGCTTGTCGCCGGTTTTCACGGTGGCCGTGCCCGGTGCCTGTTTGTGGCGGCTCGCCCATTGCGCGGCACCCCTAACCCGTCCGCCGATGGCCTTGGCCGCATTGATCCACGAGCCTTTGGCAAACCCCACGCGCTTCTGGATCTTGGCGATGTAGGTGTTGAGCGCCTTCGGACTTGTGACGATCTGGGCCGGTGTCCGGCGTTTCACATTGGCGTTCTTCCCCGTCCGGCTTGCCTTGTGGAGTCTCGGATCGAGGCGGCCCACGGAAAGTTCCTTCCACGGCGAATTGGATGACTGGAGCGTCTTTTCCGCCTTGGAGAATCGACGGTTCTGGATGTTCGCCCAGAATCTATCAGCGGCGGCGGGATCGCCGGGCTTGGTTTTCTCGAACGCATCGGATGGCAGGGCGAACACTTTCACGATGTCGCCGGCCACCGCCTTCTCGCCGCGCTTCTTCGCCTTCTCCGAAAACCCGAACGGACGCGTGTTGCGTGCCAGTTCGACAGCCAGTCCACGCGCTTCCTGTTTTACCAGGGACTCCAGCGTGCGGCCCACTTTCTCAGGATAGTGCTTGAGCAGGCGTGCCACGTCGCTGCCGCCCTTCATCTTAGCGCTAAAGCGGATGGTGCCGTCACTCATCGGTGGTGGATAGGCCGAGTGTTAGAAGCGGTGAGCGTGGATGGCTGGAAACCTGCGAGATGCGGTATTCCGTGCCGTCCACCTTGATGCGCTCGCCGGTTTGCGGGAGTGTGATGGGAAATGCCAGCTTGGGCACCCGCAGGCTGAGGTCGGGCGAATCCACGAACCCGCCCATGTCGATCTGCTGCTCACGCTTCACGCGGCTGACAAGAACGAGCAGGTCGATGCCCTGCCACCGCGCTTTCACCCCGTGTTCGTCGAGAAGCTGGCGCAGGTCAGATAGAATTTCCGATTCGAGGTCCATGTCGGTGTGCTGTTGTCAAAATGAAGCACCCCCTCCGGTTTCCCAGAGAGGGTGCCCACGAACCCCGCTATGCCAACGCAGGAGAATCAGGAATACTCACCCGCCACCAGGTTGATGCGGCAGGCCGACGTGCCGTCGAGTTCGATCAGGGCCGGACCTTCATGGACCACGAACACGGTGGGAGCGTTGGCTTCCTTGGTGGCCGCGCCGACCGGAATCTGAGCACGGGAAATCATCAGGTGAACCATGTCGCCGGGTGCCAGGGCCAGGCCGAGGTTGGCAGTGAGCGTGATCGACACCCCGGCTTGTACCGAGGTCACCACGCCGCGCACGCCGGTTCCGGTGACGGAAGAGAACAGCACGACCACGTCGTTCGCCGCCGCCCCGGTGTAGGGCACGCAGTTCACCACGGCCTGGTTGGAGGCACTGGTAGCGGTGACGATTGTTGATGTGGTCGGGGCCTTGAAGGTGAGCAATGAGGCCGCCTTGTCGGAGGTGGCGTTCACATACTGGATGCGCACACGGTCACGCCCACCGGCGGGGATGACAACGTTGCTCAGGGTGGATCCGGCGTTGCCGGTTTGGCTGAATGGAAGCATGGCTTTGGTTGTTAGGTTGGAGGTTGGTTAGGGCTTGACGATGCGTTTGAGTGCATCCGCCTTGCCGAGGGCGAAGCCGTAGAGGCATTCCAGGGTGACGAACACCTTGTTGGCGCGGGTGTCGGTGAAGCGCAGGTAGCCGAACGTGATGCCGGTCTGCGGATCGGTGACGGCCCCGGCCTGCTGGTAGTCGGCCACCGGTTGGAGGTAGCGCATGGCCACCGCAATCGCGCTCGGGTGAACCGCGAAGCCCACCAGCTTTTCCGCATGATCGGACGGAATGACCACCGTTTCGTGCAGGTCGAATCCGGCGAGCCGCTTGATCAGTCCTTCGGTGACGCCCGGGGCGCTGAGGTTCAGGTTGAAGCTCTTGGCAACCACATCGTCGGCTAACAGATTGGTGTAGTAACCGGCATCGAGCACCAGCGATCGCGGGGACGCGGGCATCTTAACCGCGCCGCAGATTTCCCGCAGGCCAAGCACTTTCTTGTAGTCGAAGCTAGTCGCTGCAAGGGCCGCAATACCGGGAGCGCCGAAGTTGGCCAGGCTGATGACCGACATGATGTCCAGCAACACGTCTTGGGCGAGTTGTTGGGCTGCGGTGGCCACCAGCGTGTCGAGCAGGTCCATGGCGGTTTCGGACGCCTCGCGGGCGGTGACATGCACCGTCTTGAACTTGTGGCGGTTGAGTGTGACGGGCATCGTGGTGACGGTGGAATCCGCGTTGGCGGTGTAGTCACCGGCGAAGTCGCTCGACCCGGACGGAGCCCCGATCAATGGAACACGCACGGTGTCACCCTTGTCGGATGGCTGCGGGCCGAAGTTGGTGGAGAACGACGCGACGGGCATCAGGTTCGCGGTGAAGGGCGTGAGCGCCTTCTGGGCGACCTTGATGTCTTTGACGTTGGTGAGAGTGTTGGACATAACTGGGTATTAGGCTTGGTGTTTGAGAATGAGTGCTTGTTGTTCCGGGGTGAGCTTGCGCCAGAAGATGGTTTGCGCGGTCGGATCGGTGATGGCGGCGAACTGCGCGTGGAGATCGGCGGCTTGTTGTTGGTCGCCTGCGGGGGTGACGCGGGCCGGCAGCGTGGTGCCGGTGGATGCCACAACGCGGGCAACCTCGGTCTGGACGCGGGTGTCGAAATCGACCTGTGCCGATTGGAGATCCGTGACGCGGGTTTGCAGGGTGGTGGCGTTGGCGCTTGCCGTATCGCGTTCGGCTTTGAGCGTGTCGATGTCGGCGGTGAGCAATGCGACTTCGCCGCGCAGCGAATCAAGGTTGGTGGAGGCTTCGGCCAACAGGTCGGTCTGGGCCTTGTAATTCCGTTGGAGGTCGGCAACCTGGATGCGGGCTTCGGCTAGCAAGTCTTCGGGTGAGTCGTTCATCGCATGGGATTCGGTGTCAACCGCCGCGTGATAAACCCGGAGGCGGCGCATCGCTTCGGCGCGGTCGGATACCATGCCCGCCAAATTGAATCGCTGGGCCTGCCGCCCGCTGAATGTCTGGCCTTCCATGGCCTCGGCAGGGATTGCACGGCCCCGCACCAGCACTGCGGAATGAAATTCCCCGGCGGTTTCGGCAAGGTTGGAATTGATGAGTTCCCGTTGGTCGTCTGTTAGCATCGTGCCGGGTGCGCCCATCGCCTTGTATTTGCCGACCGAGAACACCTCCACCTTGATCCCCTTGGCGTCGAGCGCGGCGGTGTCGTCGATCACGGCCTGCACCACTCCGATAGACCCGACCCGGGCGGATGGCGTGGCATAGATGGCGCGTGCCTGGCTGGCGATCCAGTAAGCGGCGGAACACATCAGGCCGGATGAGAACGCATAGACCGGTTTGCGCTCGTTGATAGACTTCACCGTCGCCGCGAGTTCGGGAGTACCGGCCACAGTGCCGCCGGGCGAGTCGATGTCGAGAAACACCGCCTTGATGTCGTCGCGCTGGCTGGCCTCACGGAGTGCCGCGCCGATTTCCTCGGAACTGGTGGCCCCCATCAGCACACGGGCGAAGATATCCGGCTTGCGAAGGATCGGTCCCTCGATGAACACAGTGCCGATGCCATCCTCAACACTGAGCAATGGGTTTGATTGGAGGGTTTTGGGCAGCGCGGCACCGCGATCATTGAACGAACGGAACGCCGCCACCATGGAACGCAGCGCCTCGGGCTGGATCAACCAATCAGGATTTTGCAGGAATGCCGGATTCACGCCCGGTTTGCGGTGTCAACGCGGGCGGCATGACACTCGATCCGCCAGATGGCTTCCATAGCATGTCTATCGGCACGCCATACTTGGCAGCGGTTTCGAGAATGAGCTTCGCATCGCTGGCGCGGCGTTCGATTTCCTCACCGAAATCCGCGCCAAGTTCGGCGTAATGGTCTGACAGGGTCTTCAATCCCATCTCCACATCCGAGCGGTTTTGCTGGGCTTCACGTCCCGCGTCCACAGTCACGCGCTTGGGACCTACAATGGCAATCTTCCACCATCCAGCGGTTGGCGGCAGGAATCCCCGGCTGATCGCGTCGCCGATGACGTATGCCCACACCGGGCGGATCAGGCGGCGTTCAAGGATCATCTGGCGGAATGAAAAGCGCCTGTCCGCCTTGGCTACGATGAGTCTAACACCCGCGCCGCCGACCTTGCTGGAATCCGCCGCGAACTCGAAGGGAATGAACCCCAACGCCGAATCGCGCCGCAGGTGTTCAAGAAAGCCCGTGAAGGTGGGCGATGGTCGGTTCGATTGAAAGCTGTCGAGTGATTCATCGGGTTTGAGGGCCACCAGCTTGCCGCCGACAATGCGCTGGAGTGATACCGGGTCGCTGGATTCCGTGTTGCCGCCCGCCTGTCCGACCACGAAATCACCGTTGTCGTCGATCTCGCCACGGGCCGTCTTGAGGATGCGCGACACGTCGGCGTTGTCCTTGACCGCGTGCTTCTCCAGGGCGAGCAATTCCATCTCATCGAGGATATGATTGATCGAATGCTGGATGGTTGGATGCGACCTGACGCCACCCGCCCATTCCGGCTCGAACAGATGCAGCAGCGATTCGGCGGGGAGGTCGCGGGCTTTGTTATTATCCTCCAACACTCGATAGAAAACCGGCGCTCCCCAGGCATCGAGACCCACGCCGTCGAGTGTTTCCTTTGATCCGAACTCGTCGCCGATGCGGTGTGATTCGATCAACTGGATGCGCGGCTCCCCTTCACCGTCGCGAGTCTTGTGAACGAAGTATTCGCCGTCGATGTCCATCCCGCGACAGACGATAGCCTGGCATTCCTCGAACGAAAACCGTCGGGTGACCTCGCAGCGGGCAGACCACAGGGCAAAGTAATCCTCGGCGGCACGGTTCCATGCGGGATTGCCGGATTGCGCCTGGACACGGATGCCGTCGCCGGTCGAATAGATCGCCATGTTGGCGACCAGCTCGCGCACAAACCCGCTGTTCTTGTGGAGGTAGCGCGACTTGCGGACCAGTTCGGTGCGCACACCTGGCGTGAGTTCGTTGCGGGCGTCGGTCGGCGAGGCCCCCGGCACCGTGCCACGGCGGGGCGACCAGTTGGCTGCCTCAAATGGCGATCCCCATGCCTTGGGGACAAGGACCGGGGGCAGCCAGCGCAGGGCGATGTTTTTGAAGCTGATCATTTGGGAAGGTAGCCGTCGATGAATGATGTGGCGACTTTGCGGGTTTTGCCGTATGTGGCTGGATCTAGGACGCGTAGCGCAAGACCGCATTCATCGAGAACTTCTGAAACGGTCATCGCGAACTGCTTCGAGACGGATGTGTCCGCGTCGTTCCAGTTCATGACCGTCTTGCCTTCCAACAACAATTCCTTGGCACGGCGCTGGATGGCAAGCACCTCGGCGACGGTGAATCCGGTGATGAAGAGTCCGCGTGCCATGATTTATGTCCACCACGTCCCGGCCTTCACGCGTTGGCGGGCATCGGCCAAGGTGCAGCCGGGCTTGAGTTGGATGTGCGGGGTGTCCTGGAATCCCTTCCAAGCGCCACCCCATTCGAGTCCGAGCGATTCGGCGATCCTGCCGCAGCATGCCATCAGCGGACTGTTCCACTGCGGTTGGCCGTTTGCGTCGAACACCACGAAATCCCATCCCACGCCGAAGTTATGCCATGAGTAACCGGCTGGGGCGTTGGTCACTATAGGTCCCGGCGCGCTGCGGCCCTTGGCATACAACTCCGCCTGCTCCTGATAGGTGCGGGTGCCTGTGATGATCTTGACGTTGATGCCTGCATCCAGACACTTGAGCAACCACTCGCGGGCCTTCGCCTGAGCTTCTTTCCTGAGTGTGGCGATGTTGGCCGCGGATCGTGAGTCAATTGAACCGCCGGACGGAACCTGAACTGGCGTGGCGGTGTCAAGGCCCAGTCTGGTGGCGACTGCCTGTGCGGTGCGGGGGCCGGGGATGCCATCGGCATTGATACCGAGGGATTCCTGGATTCTGGTCCAAAGCGATGCGCTCATGATTGGCGTGGTGTTCCTGGTTGCGGCTTACTTGCCGGTGCGGGGTTCGATGACGATTTCGACGCGGCCGTCGGGCAGGAGTTTGAGCGTGCCCATCTTGTTGGAGATGCTGCCGCTGACCGGCGGGAGTGTGGTGCAGGAGGGAATGAGCAGGGACAGCGTGGCGAGAAAGATAATGGTTTTCATGGTTCCCCGTCCGGGGTGTCAACTGGCGCGGATGCCGAAGCCTCACGTCCGATGATCTTGAGCATCGTGGCCGCAGTGACCTGCATTGCCTCACAGTCAAAAAGATGCTGCGGTCGTGATCCGATCCGCTCCCACATCCATTTGCCGCCTTTTTTTATCCGGTGCTCGCCTTCCATTTGAGCGAGATAGTCGTCGTCGATGTCATCGGGCACTTCCCACACCGGCCCGTTGTCGCGGTCCTGGTTGCGGCGCAGCCTCGCCAACGAATCCTTGATGTTGAGGTTTGACCAATAGAACACCGAGCAACTTTGCCCCCTGCCTAACACCACCTTGCGGCGCGGCGAATAGAACCGCTCCACCGACTTCCGGCCTTTGACCTTGTGGGTGAATGTGGCGCGTTTGTCGCCCATGAGGGCGGTCCATCCGTGAGCTGCGCATTCACGATATACGTCGTAGGTGGCATATCCCGCGTCGATGAAGACAAGGTTCGGATGAATGCCGAACCGCTCCTGGATGGTCTGCACGTCGGTATAGGTGAAAACCTTTTCGTTCCAGATGAGGCGGCTGGATCCGTCATCGGCCCATGCTCGGACCACCAGGAACAAGTGGTCGAGCTGGCAATCGACCGTGAGGATGCGCAACGGGCAGACACAGGGTTCACCGGCTGGAACGATCCGCCCCGCCGCATCGACACCTGCTTCGCCGTCCCAGGTTTCCCCCTTGAGGTAGCCACCCGGCACGATCTCCAACTTGTAGTCTTCCAGATACTCGCGCCATGCCAGCGCCAGCCGTTTTTGATAGAACTGCTGGATGAGCGACACGTCCCCACGGCGGGCGGCGGCTTTGGCTCGAAGATATAACTCGGCCAGCCGTCCCCAACTCATGGCGCACAGGGCATTCCAGTGGAATCCGGCATTCTCCTTCGGGGCATTCGGATTGGTGACGATATATCTCCCGCTAACATTGAGTTCGCGGCGCGTCCGGTCGCTGTCGTCAAAGTAGTGGTTGCACGAGACGCAGCGCATGGACGTGGTGTCGCGCACCTTCTGAAAATCCCACTCACCGTCCTCGTCGCGGGCGTCCTTGCTCCATTCGACCTGCTCCCATTTCCACGGCTGGCGGTTGTGGCAATGCGGGCATGCAAATGTCCACTCGCGCATGTCAGTCGATTCATGCTTGCGGTGGGTGTCGTCGTCATCTTCGCCGCCCTGGCTCATGAACAGGCACTTGCCCAACCAGCCGAACGCGGTGACTCGTGCCTCCGCTTCCGCCATGTGGCCCTGCGGCCAACGCCAGGTTTCATCGCCCAGGAGCCAACGGATTGAACGTCGTTGAAGGTTGGTTTTGTTATGGGCACCCAGCACCCATAGGGTCATGCCGTTGGCGAATTGCACGGTGGTGAGGCGCTTCTTGTGCCGGTTGGCTGGATAGAGGGCGCGGACTGGCGGGCATTCGTCGAAAAGTTTCTGCAACCGGCTTTCACTCTGGTCCTTGGCGTCGTCATCGGTTTGGTCAAGCCACAGCGCCGGCCCCGGCAGGTTGGCGATGATATAGGAGATGCCGAGTTCACCGACGCTTGTTTTCCCGCTTTGAATCGCGGCGATGATGCTCACCAGGCGGATCTTCGGATCGACCAGGGCTTCCATCGGTTCGCGCATCCATGGCGAGTTGCCCGAACGAAACCGCCCGGGGATCGGCGAGTAGGGAATCGAGGTGATATGATCCTCACACCACGCCCACGGGGGCCGACGGTCGGGCGGACGCCAGGCATCGCGCCAGATGCGTTCAAGTTTTTTCCGTGCTGATTCGACTGTCTTCATGGTTCCTGATGGAGAATGGAAAGCACCTCGTCGATGGCGCGGCGGGCTTCCTCTTGAATGCCTGTGGCGTCAAGTCCTGATAGGATGGGCGGCAATTCCTGCTCGAACTTCTTGCGGAGCATCGACGTTGCCTGCGCCACGAACTCGGTCCAGATCTGCCGGACCTCCTCGACCGCCACATAATCACCGCGCCTGATGCCCAGCCGCAGTTCCCTTTCCTCCACCTCCGCCAAAAGTTTGCGTGCTTTGAGTGAGGATTCGATGTCGCCCGGTTGTTGCATTGCCTCGCCACCCTTGAGGTCGTTGCGGCGCATGAACTCATTCCATGCCATCACGTCATGCAAGCCGTTGGCAGCGGGCTTCGGCGCGTCCTTGCGCTTTTTCCACCCATACAATGATTGGCGGGCGACTCCGAGCGCGGCGGCGAGTTCCACATAACTGGCTGCCGTGGTTGGCGCGGGGCCGCTACCCGTGGCCATGCTTTGCAGCATCGCCCGTTCGATGCGCGTCAGTTTGCCACCCTTCTGCACGCGACCGACAAGGTTCGCAAAGTCGCGGGTTAGCAGTTTTTTGGCTATGTCGGGCGCAACGGCATCCATCTGCCGGGGGCGCAGGCGTCAACCGCCGTAGTTGACTCCCGGCACCGGGCCATGAGCATTCCCGTGCATTGCGCCCACACCCGTCTGGTCGATCCGAACAAGCTGAAACCCAACCCGGCCAACCCGAATCGCCACAGCGCCCACCAGATCCAGCTTCTTGCCTCGATCATCCAGGAGCAGGGCTGGCGCAACCCGGTCACCGTGTCGAACCGCTCTGGTCTAATTGTTAGAGGGCACGGGCGCTTGGAGGCGGCGCTTCTTATTGGCTGCGAGGTCATTCCCGTGGACGAACAGGACTATGCCAGCGACGCTGAGGAACTTGCCGACCTGTTAGCCGATAACCGACTATCGGAACTGGCGGAACTCGACGAGGACGACCTGCGGAAAGTGTTGCGCTCGATCCAGGATGCGGACCCGGATTTCGACATCGAACTGACCGGCTTCATGGAGGACGAAATCCGCAAGCTGATGGATGATGACGGAAAACCCGAAGACGAGCTTGAAACGATTCCCCGCATGGAATGCCAGGCTTTCGAGACACACGACTACCTCGTGTTCATGTTCCACGACCTGCGGGACTGGATGCAGGTGCTTCAACTCATGGGGGTGCATGAGGTTGACTACTCGATCACCCGCAGAACCAAGAAAATCGGCATTGGCCGTGTACTCCATGGAAAACGACTCATTGAACTCTGCCGCCGTGCCAGCCTGGCCGGAACTCCGCCCGTTGAATCTCCGTCTGGTGATTCTGTCACGCAGCCGGAGCCGCTCGGTCACCAGCCACAAGCTGTTTCCGACGGCAACGCTTCTCGTTCCCGCAAGCGAGGCTGAGCATTACGCTCACACCGGGCTGGAGATCGAAACCATCCCCGACGAGATCGCTGGCATCAGCGCCTTGCGGAACTGGGTGCTGCGGCATTTCAAGGAGGACGCCATCGTGATGCTCGACGATGATATTTCGGCCTGCGTCTGCATGGTCAGCTTGCGGTGCCGCCGCCT
>Ga0268284_1001498_pt1 | contig 11843 bp, 10 predicted proteins | sample saktaG_14_FD_190137 | JGI IMG/M metagenome (GOLD analysis project Ga0268284, IMG submission 190137) | Saline water microbial communities from Sakinaw Lake, British Columbia, Canada - sak_2013_06_06_40m | ecosystem: Environmental > Aquatic > Non-marine Saline and Alkaline > Saline ... | reverse complement strand
CTTCAACGCAGCCGCCTCCTTCAGGTACAGACACCCCAGGGCTTTCGAAGCGGCGTTCTGATCCAGGCGCACGAACAGGCTGAACTTGAAGGGTGGTATGCAACCGATGACGCCGCGCTCGTTGAACGGTTTTTTCCGGAACAGCCGATCAGGATTTTTGAAACGGGTTATCATAATATAAAAATCACGACGCCTGAAGACATTCCTGTGGCAGAAGCCATCTTCCGTCAGATTTCGGCAGGATGGAAAAGCGGCATTTAGATGCAAATAAAAGATAACCGCCACTTGTTTATTGCGATAGGCTGTTGTATATTTTCAGCCCGGAAAATGGTGAGGTAGCTCAGTTGGTTAGAGCACAGGATTCATAACCCTGAGGTCGAGGGTTCAACTCCCTCTCTCACCACCATGTAAAAGCGGGTGTAACTCAGTTGGTAGAGTGTTTGCTTCCCAAGCAAAATGTCGCGAGTTCGAATCTCGTCACCCGCTCCATTTCCGTCAAAAACTCTTCCTCTACATTCAATCACCAGCTCAATGGCGCACTCCTCTATTTTTTTCAGCCCGGTCAGCATTGAGGAAATCAACACCACCCAGATTATAGATGGCCAGATGGCGCGGCATCTCGGCATTGAAATGACAGAGATCGGTCCGGATTTCATGATTGCCAGAATGCCTGTCGATTACAGGACAATCCAGCGTATCGGCATACTGCACGGAGGCGCATCACTTGCTCTTGCGGAAACAGTCGGCAGCATTGCAGCCTCATACTGCGTTGACCGTGAGTCTTTTTACATTGTCGGCCAGGAGATCAATGCCAACCATATCCGTCCTGTCAGCAGCGGATTTGTCCATGCCACAGCCACTCCCCTGCACCTTGGAAAAAGCTCCCATGTCTGGGATATCAGAATCAGAAATGAAGAGGAAAAACTGACCTGCATCAGCCGGTTTACCGTCGCGGTTCTTAAAAAACAACCTCTCTCCCGGTAAAGCCGGCACTGCCTTTTTTGACACGGACGGTCATTTTTTTAAAAAACTTTTCATACCTTGTTTCTTTCGTTGTAAAGGTTTTTCACACTTATTGCAGATTTCAGGGTATGCCTACCTTACAGTCAGACACTTTCGTTTCATCGCTTGACCCCGCCTCCCTATACTCTGAGGAATTTCTTGATCAACTTGCCGCACAGCAGAAATCACGCAAAAAATGGCTTCTGATTCAACCGGTAAGCAACACCAGCATGATGGTCGATTCCGGGAGCGTCAGCATGCCCCTGAACCTGATTATGGTCGCCACACTGGTTGGACGTGTGTTTGATGTCACCTTTATTGATGAACGCCTCGGCGACAGGGTGCCGGAGGATTTTTCCGGATATGACGTCATCGCCATCACATCACGGACACTCAATGCGACACAGGCATACCGGATAGGCGATGCCGCCCTGAAACAGGGAAAAACCGTGATCCTCGGCGGTGTTCATCCCACCATGCTGCATGAAGAGGCATCAGGTCACTGCACCAGCGTGGTCTACGGTGAAATCGAGTCGATCTGGACGGAACTGGCTGCCGATGTGCTGAACGGAAAGATGAAAGGCGTTTACAGGGCCAAAGAGCTCAAGCCTATGAGTGCCATGCACCGCCCGGACTTCAACTATGCCCTCTCATCGAAATACTCAAAAAAATACAGCTCCCTTATCCCGATCCTTGCTACGAAGGGATGTCCTGTAGGCTGCAACTTCTGCACAACGCCGACCATTTACGGGAAAAGCTACCGCTACCGCGAGCTTGATCTTGTCCTTGACGAAATGCGTTATCATCAGAAGCGGCTTGGAAAGGAGAAGATCAATTTCTCCTTCATGGACGACAACATCAGTTTCCGCCCGAAATATTTCATGACCCTTCTTGAGGAGATGGCAAAACTCGGCGTACACTGGAACGCCAATATCTCCATGAACTTTCTCGATAAGCCCGAGGTCGCCGAACTGGCAGGTCGCTCGGGATGCGACCTGTTGAGCATCGGCTTTGAATCGCTCAACCCTGAGACCTTAAAGAGCGTCCAGAAAGGCTCGAACAGGCTCGGAAGCTATGAAAAGGTGGTAAGCAATCTGCATAAAAACGGCATTGCCATTCAGGGATACTTCATGTTCGGCTTCGACGGCGATACCGAGGAGAGCTTCCAGCTCACCTACGACTTCATCATGAAAAACAGGATCGAGTTTCCGGTATTCTCACTGGTCACCCCGTTTCCCGGAACGCCCTTTTTTGATGAGATGAAGCCCCGCATACGCCATTTCGACTGGGACAGGTACGATACCTACCACTACATGTTCGAGCCGACAAAAATGAGCGGTGAAAGACTGCTCTCAAACTTTGTCAAACTCCAGAAAGAGGTCTACAGGGGACGGGCTATCATGCAGCGCATGAAGGGCAAACCGCTGAACTGGGTATGGTTCGTCAACTACGCCATGAACCGCTTTACAAAAAAGCTCTCGCCGGAATATTATTACTGATCGCCGGCACTTTCTCGATATTCCGGAACGCTTCCTTTTAAGTGATTCCGCCGAATATATTGATACGCGACAGGTTTTTGCAATAAAAAAGTCTGCCGAAAAGTGAACATTCCGATCTTTGAACCTTCCACCCTTGCCGGCATAACGCTGCAGAACCGTCTCCTGCGTTCGGCAACCCATGAGAGCATGGCTGACAGAGAGGGTGCGCCCACGGCGGCTCTGGAAGAACTCTACACTGCCCTTGCAAAAGGTGGGGCTGGAGCGGTCATCACCGGCTATGCGGGTGTTCAGCAGGACGGCAAAAGCAGCCTGCGGGACATGCTGATGATACATCACGACGGCTTGATCCCCTCCTACCGGCAGCTCACCGACAGTGTTCACCGCCACGGAGTCCCGATCATTATGCAGCTCGCCCACTGCGGCCGCCAGACCAGGTCCGCCGTTACCGGCATGCCGACGGTCGCCCCCTCACCGCTGAAGGATTTCATTTTCAACGAGGAAAAGCCACTCGAACTCCGCGAAAAGGAGATCGAAGCGATCATCAGAAACTTCGCCGCCGCAGCCGGAAGAGCGAAAAAAGCCGGTTTCGACGCTGTCCAGCTTCATTTGGGACATGGCTACCTGCTCTCCCAGTTTCTTTCCGGCTACACCAACCGGCGCAGGGACAGCTGGGGCGGCTCGACGGAAAAGAGGTTCCGCATCATCGGGGAGATACTTAAACGCATAAGGGATGAACAGGGCGACTTCCCCGTCCTGGCGAAAATCAACGCATTCGACAGCCGGCCGGGCGGCATGCGGATTGAGGAGGCCGTCGTGATTGCGCGTCTGCTCGAATCCTGCGGCTGCGATGCCATTGAGGTATCGTCGGGAACCGTTGAGGAGGGACTGTCGATCATGAGAGGAGCCCGGCAGCCTGTCGAAGCCCTGCTCGCGAGCAACTTCAGGTTCAAAAACATGCCGGAAATGCTGAAAAAGGTTTCCGCACCCTTGATCCGCTTGGCCATGCCCCATCCGAAACCCCTGAGGAACTACAATCTTGACGCCGCAAAAACCATAAAACAGGCCGTCTCGATCCCTGTCATCACCGTCGGCGGAATCCATAGCATGGAGGATATTGCCCGGGCACTTGAGAGCGGCTCAACCGACTTCGTATCCATGTCCCGCCCCTTCATCATAGAACCTGACATCGTCAGGAAATTCCGGGAAGGAAAACGACAGGAATCACGCTGCATCATGTGCAACTATTGCGCACTGATGATCGAGACCGGACCGGTCAGATGCTGGTACGGAAAACTGCCGAAACGATACTGACCGCACCTTGAAAACGGATCTTCTTCAGAAAAGGCAATCACCTGCGGCCAGTCCTGATTGTCGTCACTGTAACGCAAAAAGGCCTCAAGAGATTCACCCTTGCGACCTTTCAGCTCTTCATATCCAAACAAAGCTTATTTCTTCTCTTCAGCTTTTTTCGGCAGGTCGATCTTCAGATGCAGCTCCCTGAGCTGAGCGGGCAGCACTTCCGAAGGCGAAGACATCATAAGATCCTGTGCCTGCTGGTTCATGGGGAAGGCAATGACCTCACGGATGTTCTGCTCATCCCGCAATATCATGACAAGCCGGTCAAGACCGGGAGCGATTCCTCCGTGCGGCGGAGCGCCGAGCTTGAAAGCCTCGATCATGTGGCCGAAGCGCTCGTCAACCTCTTCCTTTTCGTATCCGGCAATACCGAATGCCTTGTACATGATGTCCGGCTTGTGGTTGCGGATGGCGCCGCTTGAAAGCTCGATACCGTTGCAGACGATATCGTACTGGTAGGCGAGAATATCAAGAGGAGTGATCGTTTCAAGAGCCTCCATCTCACCCTGCGGCATGGAAAAGGGATTGTGGGAGAAGTCGATTTTTTTGGACTCCTCGTTGTATTCATACATCGGAAAGTCAACAATCCAGCAGAACGAGAGTTCATCCCGGTCAAGCGTAAAGAGATCGCTGAAATACGTTCTCATGCCGCCCATGATCCTGCAGGTCTGCTCCCATTTTCCGGCAGCGAAAAAGACGACATCACCGGTTTCAAGCCCGAGCTGCTCCCTGAGCGCCGAAAGCTCATCGGCATTGAGAAACTTCACGACCGGACCTTTCGGTCCTTCCTCCCTGAACTGGATATAGGCCAGACCCCCTGAACCAAGCTCACGAGCCCGTTTTTCCGCCTTGTCGTAAAACAGCCTTGACTCTCCGCCCCGGCCTTTGAGAACAAGAGACTTGACGCAGCACCCCGCCCTTGCGTTATCGGCGAAAACCTTGAAGGCGGAGTTTTCAAAAAGCGATGTCGCGTCCTGAATCTCAAGCGGAATCCTCAGATCCGGTTTATCGGTCCCGTAGCGGTTCATGACCTCCCGGTAGCTGATCCTCGGAAAAGGAAACTGCGTGATGCGTTTCTCTGACATGGTCCGGGTAAGATGCTCAATCAGCCCTTCAAGAATTGAAAACAGATCATCCTGCTCAATAAAAGCCATCTCCATATCGAGCTGATAAAACTCGCCGGGACTGCGGTCGGCACGGGCATCCTCATCCCTGAAACAGGGAGCTATCTGGAAATAACGGGGAAATCCGGAAACCATCAGAAGCTGCTTGAACTGCTGGGGCGCCTGTGGAAGTGCATAAAATTTGCCCGGATGGAGTCGGCTCGGAACAAGAAAGTCCCTTGCTCCCTCGGGAGAACTTGAGGTCAGGATCGGGGTCTGGATCTCTATAAACCCCTCCTCTTCGAGATAACGGCGCACAGCGGCAGTGAGCCGGCTGCGGAAAACAATGTTTTCATGGATTTTCTCCCTTCGCAGGTCAATGAAGCGGTATTTCAGGCGCAGCTCCTCGGATGTCGGAACCTCGTCTGCGACAGGAAAAGGCAGTGCCTGTGCATTGCTTTCAAGAGTGAGATGAGTGACAACCACCTCTATTTCACCTGAAGCAAGACGGGGGTTGACTGCTCCCGGACTGCGGCGGACAACCACCCCTTCAATACAGATGACCGATTCAGGATGCAGCTGCTCCGCCTTTGCGAACAGTTCCTTCTGCTCCGGCTGGATAACAAGCTGGCTGAGCCCGGTATGATCCCTCAGATCAATAAAAATAAGCCCGCCGTGATCCCGTTTCCTGTGAACCCAGCCTGCAAGCCTGACGGAGCTGTTTTCGAACTCCGGGCTAAGCATGCCGCAATAATCAGAGCGGAACCGGTTTTTTAGAGCCTCTGTGCTGCCTCCAGCTTTACTCATATTGTTCTATCGTCCTTTGGTATTGAAAAAAAATAAAAACTTAAAAAAATGAATATGAAGAATTTTTAATGATTTATAAAACCTCTTGCCGTGCTCAGTAAACAAGTTCTCCGCCAAACTCGGTGATAAGAAACCTTATGACCTCATTGGACTGTGTAAGTTCCTGAAAAAGGGTGAAAACAGTTTTCTCTCTCGTACAGGCATCTTTATGTGCGTCATAGAGAATGCGGAGTTTGAGGGGAAGCGCATAAAACTCCGACAGCTCTTTCTGAAGAAGCGCCCTGTCCTGCTGAAGTTCCTCATAGGAAAACTTTCTGCAGCAGGATATGTCAAGCATTCCTGAAGCACTGCATGCTGCAAGTTCGCAGGACTGAAGGTGAGTCGAGATCAGATTATGGCTTTTACGTGCAAGATGATCAAGAAACTGATGCCATTCAACTTTCAGCGATTCCAGATTCGCAACGTTTTGCAGACCCTTTGCGCCGCCATCAGTTTTGGATTCGGGCTGTACGGAAGTGTGTTGCGGCGATGAAGCGGGATTTGAAGCAAAACCGGAAAGTTTCTTCTGCCATGAACCCAGATCAAGGTCCTGCGAAGCGGAGCGTTTTGAGGAGGATGAAGGCGCTGAAACCGCCGGAGATGGTACTGCAGGCTCTTTCAGCTGTTTGTCAGGTACTTTTTTTTTTGAGGCTGCAGTTGAGTCTGCAGAGCGTCTCCCTGTCCGGACTGATCAATATCGATCAGTTTCAGGAGAGCAAGTTCAAACCGGAACTGGTATTCAAACTGGAACTTCAGTTCTTTCTGGGTCAGCAGAAGAAAATCGACCATCCGCATGACGGAAGAGGGAGAAAAATGTGCAGCAGCTTTCTGATAGCGCTCACGAACCGCATCGGGACGTTCAACAAGGCGGGTGGAACTGAGATTCTGAACAACCAGCAGATTTCTCATATGCTCAATCAGCTTCTCAAGAAAATCCTGCTCGTCATAACCGTTCCTGATCACAAACTGCGCCACATCAAGCATTTTGGCAGCGTTGCGTTCAGTGACGGCGTCGGTAACGTCAAACATGTGCTCATCATCGATATAGTTCAGCAGCTCGGCGACACCCTTGTATGTGATGCTTCCCTCTCCGGCAATCTCCGCTGAAAACGCAATAACCTGGTCAAGAATGCTCTGCGCATCGCGCATGGAGCCCTGGGCCTTGCGTCCTATAAGCTGAAGGGCATCGCCGTCCACCTTTATACGCTCGGCGTCACAGATGAGCTGAAGCTGATTCTGGATATCCTGAATCGGAATCCGCTTGAAATTGAACCGCTGACAGCGGGAGGCAATTGTGGCAGGTATCTTGTGAAGTTCAGTTGTGGCAAAAATAAAAATTGCATGCGGCGGAGGCTCTTCAAGGGTCTTCAGAAATGCGTTGAACGCGGCAATGGAGAGCATGTGCACTTCGTCAATAATATAGACACGGTACTTTCCTTTCTGCGGTCCGTACCGGACATTCTCCCTGAGCAGGCGGATATCATCGACGCTGTTGTTGGATGCGGCGTCAAACTCCGAAATATTGAGACTGGTTCCCGAATCAAAATCCCGGCAGCTTTCGCATTCCCCGCATGGTTCGGTAACCAGCTGCAGGTACTCCGGGTCCTCCATCATTTTCCGGCAGTTGACCGCTTTGGCAAACACCCTTGCCGCCGTTGTCTTGCCTACGCCGCGAAGTCCTGAAAAAATATAGCCATGCCCTACCCTGCCCATGCGAAGAGAGTTCTGGATTGTGCGGGTGACATGCTCCTGAGCGGTAATATCGGAAAATCTGGCCGGCCTGTACTTCCTGGCTATAACCTGATAACTCATAAATTCTCTTGATTACTCTCCTCCAACAATGCTGCAAGGGAGATATTCATGCTGCCTTTCAGGCAGTTCGAAACATCACTGCCAATCGCATCCAAATGTAAGCTATTACCGGCGGATTCCATTGATCCGTTTTCATCGGCGTCAAACCCCGGGGGAATCATCGTATAAAGATCATAAAGCGTCAGGAGATAAAGATCACGACTGACGGCAAGATCCCCGTTCGCTGTAACATGAAGCATATCGTTCTGAAGAAGAATATCGACAATTTTTCTCAAACAGGAAGGATTGATCCCTTTGACACTCTTGAGCAGCTTCTTCATATTCATGGAACTGCCATTCTTCCGGGCTGTCCAGAAATAACCGAGAACCGAAAGCATCAGAGGAACACCCCGCAGCGGATTGAACTGCGCCTCTACACTCTCTCCCGGCTTGATTACTCCGAGACAGAATACAAATTCCGCCCCGGTCAGCACAACAATCCATCCGAGATAGATCCAGAAAAACAGCATCGGAATAACAGACAACGCCCCGTAAATATGCTCAAAGGTGGCAATGTTGGTAACATAAAAGGTGAACCATTTCTTTGAAAGCTCAAAAAGAACGGCAGCAAGCAGTGCCCCGGAAAACGCATGCGTAAATCTGACCCGGCGGTTCGGGACGAGCATGTAGAGGAGAAAAAAAGCAAGAACAGAATTGATAAAGGGAATATAGGAGAGAAGGCGGATTTTCAGTTGCAGCATCTGCCCTTCGGTAAAAATCATATACCAGACATAGGAGCTTGCGGCAAGACTGCTCCCGATAAGCACCGGACCGAGAGTCAGAACCGTCCAGTAGAGGGTAAACCCCTGAAGGATTTTACGGGGGGCATGCACCTCCCATATTTCATTCAGGGTGTGATCGACCGTTGAGATGAGAAAGAGGGCGATGATAAAGAGAAAAACCCCTCCCAGAAGGGGGACGCTGGAGGTCTTTCCGATAAAATCCGAGAGATAGGGGCTCATTACTTCACCCGCACCCGGCATAAAACTCTCGACCAGGAAATCCTCGATATAGCGTTTCAGGGGGGCGAAGACCGAGAAGACGCTCAGTATTGAAAGAATGACGGCAAGAATCGGCACAATCGACAGCAGTGTCTGAAATGCCAGTGATCCGGCGCTGAGAAAAACCCTGTCATGAATAAAATTTCTCCATAAAAAAGGAATATAGGCACGGATATAGCGCACTGCAGCTGAACCGTCCTTAAGCTCAGACTTTATAAGGTTATTTTCGTCTTCCATCTCCTTTTCCCTTCTCTTTTTCTCTCCTGCATCCCTGCAGGACAGGATAATTCTTCCGGAAAACAATCTCTTTACTTTTCAGTGCCGGACCGGGTACCGGTTGATCCCACCCGAGTCATAAGCAGGAGACCGATAGTGAAAAACAACAGCAGTGAAGCAAGGGCCGCTTTCTGACTGCCGGCACGGGCCGAAACCAGTCCGAACACAAGAGGACCGGCTATTGCGGAAGCCTTGCCGAACGTGCCGTCATAAAAGCCGAAAAACTCGGTGACATGCTCGCGCGGTGTCAGTCTTGCCATCATGGATCGGGACGCAGCCTGGGATGATCCCATCGACATACCCGCAAGCATTCCCGTATAGAAAAACAGCTCTTTACGGTCGGAGAAAATAGCGGCAAGCACAACGACAAACCAGATAAACAGCGTAATGATAATGGTTCTTTTCGGGCCGATCCTGTCGGTCACAAATCCGAAAAAGACAGAGCCGGCAATGGCGGTTGTCTGTACCAGCATAAAAAAGACGATAAGCTCGCCTGTTGTAAAGCCGAGCGTGTTCTGGGCATAAATCGACGAGAACGCTATAACGGTTAAAATAGCATCATTATAGAAAAAATAAGCAAGGAGGAAGCGGGCCAGATCGGGGTAATTCATAATATGCCGAACGGTATATTTCACCTCCCGTATTGATCGACCGATTGCAGCAAAAGAGATCGCCGGCCTCTCCTCCTTTTTTTCATCCCGGAGCGTCAGGAAAAGCGGCGCGGCAAAAACAGCAAAAAAAAGTGCCGCAACAAGAAAGCTCATCTGCACTGCGGGCGCATTGGAAAGAACAATGCCTTTGTCGAGCAGGGGCTTCACAAGCAGCAGAATGGAAAGCGCGCCAAGGTACCCCATGGCGAAACCATACCCTGATACCCTGCCGATACTTTTGTCCGAAGCAAGCTCTTTGAGATAGGAGTCATAAAAGACAAGTCCCCCCTCAAAACCCATGTTGGCAAAAATAAACAGGATGACAGCGGCCGCGGCCATTCCCGGACCCGAAAATGAGAGCAGGGCGGTGGCAGCAACCGATGTGAATGTAAAAAAGAAAAGGAAGCGCTTTCGTTTGCCGGAATAGTCAGCGGCTGCGCCCAGAACAGGAGAGATAACGGCAACGAGCAGCATCGAGCAGCTGACACTGAATCCCCAAAGGGCATCACCGGAAGAATCACCGCTGCAGATAACGTTCTTAAAGTAAAGGGGAAAGGCGAACGTGACCATCATCACGCTGAAGGAAGTGTTGGCAAAATCAAAAAGCAGCCAGGAAAACACTTTGTATTTCTGCGTCACTTGCAACAATACCTCACACTCCGGCGATATGGCTGTAGAGCGATTCGAACAGAGGCCTTCCGTCCACAGAACCAAGCAGCATTTCGCTGGCCCTTTCAGGGTGGGGCATCAGGCCGAGCACATTGCCTTTCCGGTTGATGATACCGGCAATATTCTGCAGTGAACCGTTCGGATTGGCTTCATCTGTCGCCAGGCCTTGCGCGTCGGTATATTTGAAAACAATCTGGTCGTGCGCCTCAAGACTTTCAATAACTTCAGGAGGGGCGAAGTAGTTGCCCTGGCCATGTGCGACGGGAATGTCAAGAACCTGATTTTTACTATACAGGGAGGTATAGATCGTTGAACAGTTTACTGCCCTGATGTTTGTCCGGCGGCAGAGAAACTTTTTGTCGCGATTGCGTGAAAGAGCGCCTTCAAGAAGCCCGCTTTCAAGAAGCACCTGAAATCCGTTACAGATTCCGAGCACCGGATAGCCTTTGCGGGCAAACTCGATAACCTCCTGCATGATGGGAGAAAAACGTGCAATGGAGCCGGCACGGAGATAGTCGCCATAGGAAAAGCCGCCGGGCAGAATAATCGCCTTTGCACCCTGAAGGTCATGCTCGTTATGCCAGAGCATCACCGGGCGGACTCCGCTGAATGAGGCTAAAGCATACTCGGTATCATGATCACAGTTCGATCCCGGAAAAACGACTACTCCAACAGTTACATCTGCCATGGTTGCGTGCTGTTTAATTGACTTTTTCCAGGTCAAGGGAATAATTTTCCATGACCGGGTTCGATAACAGTTTCCCGCTTATCTCGTTGCCGATGCGTTCAGCCTCTGCCCGGTCCTGTTCATTGATGATAACCTCGATATACTTGCCGATTCTTGCCGATTCGATGCTGTGATAGCCGAGATTTTTCAGGGCATGCTCTACGGCTTTTCCCTGAACATCAAGAATGGACTGGCGCAGGGTAACTTTTATTTTTGCAGTATATGGCATACGCGTATGGTTGAATGGAAAAAAATCAAGTCTGCCACTGACGATACAGCAGAGTAAACGACCTTGCAATACCGAGCAGAATATACAACAACATGGCAAGAAAAAAAGCTTTGGAATGAAAGAGCAGCACACAGAACATGGCTGCGATATAGAGCAGCATTTGAACAGGCTGCCGCCTGAAAGAGTCGACAGTTGGCTTGGGAAGGGCATCATAATTCACCTTGCTGACCATCAGCAGGGCAAGCCCCGTTGAAAGCCATGCAAGAATAACATGCATCAACTCCCGCGGAAAAAAAGGGTCGGCGTTCATCCAGAGAACAAACCCGGCAATGGTCAGAGCCTGTGCCGGTGTCGGAAGACCTGAAAAAGACTCTTTGCGGTACCCTATCATGCTGATATTGAACCGGGCAAGTCTGAGGCCGCTGCCGACGATCAGGAGGGAACTGACAAGAATGCCTGTAATGCCCGGCAGTCCTTCCAGACCGAACTTGTAGACCAGATATGCCGGAGCGGCTCCGAAAGAGACCAGATCGGAAAGGGAATCAAGCTCAAAGCCGAAATCAGAGGTGCCGTTGGTCACCCTGGCCACAAACCCGTCGATGGTGTCAAAGAAAGCCGCAAGAATGATAAACCA
>Ga0268284_1001497_pt1 | contig 11856 bp, 10 predicted proteins | sample saktaG_14_FD_190137 | JGI IMG/M metagenome (GOLD analysis project Ga0268284, IMG submission 190137) | Saline water microbial communities from Sakinaw Lake, British Columbia, Canada - sak_2013_06_06_40m | ecosystem: Environmental > Aquatic > Non-marine Saline and Alkaline > Saline ... | reverse complement strand
GCCGGGCAATACCGGCAATAAAGCGCCGACAACGCCGACCAGTATCAGCAAAACGGCGGTGATCCAGAGCGCGATAGTCATTTTACAGCACTATTATTGTTCAAATTTTTTCCTATATTCCATGCCTTAACAAGCTTTTCCCCAATAGACCAATAATGATATTGGGAATCCTTCCGCTTTTTCAGATAATAAACACATTTTATGCAGGCCTTCAACAGAACATAATTGATTTTAAACAAATATTGGAATAAAGGTCAGATAATTCGATGAACAGATGTTTTAATGACCGGATATTAAATATTACGTTCAGCCCTAAGATAAGGCTATAATTTCATTGACACACAAGACCGTTCTGTTTATATTCCCAGACTCAAAAAACTATAGCTTATCAAAGACTTATAAAAACAGCATGGAGTTAATATGGCGGATGTCTTTCGCACAGCCTCTTGTAAAATTATCATTGTTTTTTTCGTGCTGTTAATTATTTCAGGCTGTGTAAAAAAGGTGCGGGCGCCATCCTCTATTAAAGTGGAACGCCTTACGCTTCTGTTGACAGACCCGCAGAAAGATTTTGTGACCACCAGCTCACGAACGTATGAGGTTAAAGGTGTGGTTAGAGGAGGGAGGGCGCCTTTAAAAATAAGTGTGGGAGACAGACTCACAGAGCTGATTCAGGAAGGCCCTTTTGTAGTTTTGGTGCATCTTAAACCGGGAGATAATCTGTTTACTCTTGCTGTAAAAGATGCCAGGAGAGCTGAGGTCTCCCGTGGCTTTACCATTAAGGCTATCCCGGTACCGTTAAAAATTGTTCTCGATGAAACTCCTCCCAGGAAGACTACCAGGGAAGAGATTATCTTAAAAGTAACAATTCAGGGCGGGTGGGGGAACACCGAGCTGAAAGTCAATGATGCCCGGATAGGACTGGGCGATATCCGGCAGTTCTCATACCCTGTTAAATTGAGCGAAGGAGCCAATAACATCCTGATTTCAGCAAAGGATGCATCCGGCCAATCTGATGTGTGGCCTGAAGATGGCCCGCTGGTTATACATAAAATCACAGAGCCGCTCGTGAAGGAAGAAGGGGCCGATATAATTTCTACCCAGGCGAAGATACCGCTTGAGATTATTGCCCAGAAAGCCGGTTATGAGGACAATGACAAGCTTTTTTTTGATCTGAAGAACCAGGAACTGAAAAAAATCGAAGCTATTATCATAAAAGGCGGCAAGGTTATTGTTGCAGGAAAGATAAACAGTAAAGCAAAGCCGGAGTATCTTGGAGAAATCGTTGCGATTGCCCAAACGGATGGTTTGCGGGTAAAGGTTCAACTCCGTACGCAGCATCCGAACATCATGCTCTCTTTGTACAACGAGTTTCTTATTACAGAACAGTAAATGCGTTACATTGCATCCATGAAAAAAAAACATGTAATCATCATCCTTCTTTTTCTGATCTTATTTGCAATCTGCGAAAAGGGATGGTCTGGCTCTTCAGGCGTCATGGTCAGAACCGATGTGCAGCACGCGCTGATAGCAGTAAACGGTGAAATGAAGCCCGAATGGGTTGTTACCGAATTCAACGCATCAACAGGTTTTTGGGAGAAAGAGATTGAGTTTCCTCCAAATATGGTCGGTACCCTGACCGTGTTATCCCCGGACAAAAAAAAAGCCTGCTCACCGGAGAAGATCTCCATTATAAACAACTTCCTTGTCCCTGTAATATGCACAAGAGACATGATGACCCAGGCAGATCTCCCTCAACTCCCGGAGAAGCCGAAGTTATCCTTGACGGTTATTGTTGCTCCGTTGCTTTTTCTTGCCGGAGTGATATTGGCTGTAATCCTCTACAGGCGCAATAAAAAGTCTCATACTTCTGCTCCGGTTGAAGCAACAGTTGCTATAGATCAAAGATCTCACAAAGAGCATGGCAGAATGCTCGGAGAAATGCTGATAGAATCCGGGATAATAACTCAGGAGCAGCTTGAACAGGCCCTTGCTGTGCAGAAGACAAAAGAGGAAAAAATCGGAAAGATCCTGGAGGATCTTGGTTTTGCTTCCAAGGATGTTGTAGCCAAGGTTCTTTCAGAAAAGCTGAATATCCAGATCATTACATATACAGGGCAGAGAATCCCTTCGGGACCGGGTCAGGACGGATATACCGGAGATATGGTTTTTCAGGATTCCGACAAGATACAAATTTTAGCGAATGGGATGCAAAATACAGGCAGTTTTGAAATTGTCCGGTTGATTTCCAATCAGGGTGGTATGGCTGATGTCTATGAGGCTTTCCAGCCTTCACTGAAAAGAAAAGTGGCCGCAAAAAAAATTAAGAAGGAATTTGTCATGAATGAGGACATCAGGAGGCGTTTCGAGGATGAAGCCATCGGCCTGGCTAAGCTCAATCATCCCAATATTGTTCAGATAATCGATTTTAACAAGGAGAACCTGATCCTCTTTCTGGAATTCATCGATGGCAAGACTCTCGATGTCATCCTAAAGGAAAAAGGGAAACTCGCCGTTCCTGAGGCGCTTCGGATCATATCGCAGGTATTGAGCGGACTGCAATACGCCCACAGTAAAGGAATAGTTCACCGGGATATAAAACCCGGCAACATCTTTATTACCGAAGGGGATGAAGTGAAAATCACTGATTTCGGAATCGCGAAAATTATCGGAGGCGACGTCATTGACCAGTCGCATAAAACCCGGAATGGAGTCCAGTTGGGAACCCCGTCCTATATGTCTCCCGAACAGTTCCTGGGAGAGGAGGTTGATCCCAGATCAGACATATATGCTTCAGGTGTCATGCTTTATCAGCTGGTGACATCCAAATTGCCGTTTGTTGCAGACAGCCTGCCGAAAATCGCTTTGATGCATACGCAGCAGGCCCCTGTCACCCCCGCAGAGGTGTCGCCGGATATTTCTGATAAACTCAGCAGTATTATTCTAAAGGCTATAGCAAAAAAATCCTCAGACAGGTTTCATTCAGCTATGAAATTTAAGGCTGCACTCGAAACCCTTTAACCAAAATCTATAGTATCAGGGAACGAGTCCGGGGACTCCTTTTACTTCCGAAGCTTCCTCGCCCCCTGTAAATGAAAGAATGTTCTCGTTATTTAAATCTGTCTTCGGAGAGAATATCCGAGACATCCATAAGTAAGCAATCAAGACCTATTTAATAGGAAAAATTTTTGGATAAACCTTAATAGCTATAAGACCGGCTACATACATTGATAAGCCAAACATTCCTGATACCCAAAACATTGAAGAGTGGAAATCTCCCATGGAATCCTGTATTAACAGGGCAATTGTCATGGCAAGAGATGCATTCCTCAACCCGGTTTCAAGGGAGATGGCCCTTACCTGAAAATTGCTGACTTTGAACAAGGCAGAGACCATTCCGCCAATAATCAGCCCTGAAAAAGTAAGCAGCAAGACCATGGTGTAAAACATGACACCATGCCGCTCTGTATCCGCGAACCCTTCTAGATTACTCAATATCCCCGCAACAATTAAGAATAATAAAGCGATAATTCCCAGGATGCTGAAGACGGGAATGAGTTTTTTCGCCCTGGCTTCGTTAATCTTTCTAAACAGCATCCCGATGCAAAGCGGAACGATCACCAGCACAGTAATTGTTAGCGCAATAGTGTTTGTAGGCACTTTAACATCAGGAATATTTGAGCAGTAAGCATTTAAAAGCAAAGGGACGAAAAATATGGAAAGAACCGTTGATAAAGATGTCAAAGCAACAGAAAGAGCAACATCTCCCTTTGCATAGTGGGTCATTAAGTTTGAGGTCACACCGCCCGGTGTGGCAGTTATCAGAACCATTCCCACATAAATATAGGGGTATTTTTCGTGAAAGCCCATTAAATAGCCCAGAGCCACCGCGATCAGGGGCATGATTCCAAACTGAAGGATTTCACCGATAATAATTCCCCTGGGCTTTGAAATCAGTATTGAAAAATCTTTACCGGTTAATGTAAGCCCCATTCCAACCATAACGAGAAATAGCATCAAAATAATCATCAACTTAAAAATTTTATCAAATGCCGCCTGTACCGGAGGATTTATAAACTGTGCAAACTGATATTCTTTGTCTCCGATTGTTGCGTTCATAACCTTAACGTCGAAATTAAGTTTGCTTTCTATCAGTTTTTCCAGATTTTGGTAAACAGGATCATTGCTGTCAGGTATGGTAAGGATAATAATGCTGCCTTCGGTGTTTCTTATAAAATAAAGCCTGGTCTGGTCGGTACTGCCGGGTTTTACTGAAGTTAAAAATCTTAAGTGCCCCTTAAATTTCAACGCCTCAGCGTTGTTCCAGTCAAGTTTTCTGGGATTTGTGTTCAACTCCTCAATAAGGCTGTTATTTCCACTGCTGGCAAGAGAGGACATGTATTTATAAAAAGGCTCTCCCGAAGTGTCATCGGCAATGGCCATGGAGCAGAAAGTAAGAAAATATATACAAACTGATAAAAGAATGGTCGGTAACGCCAAATTCAAATCTCTTTTTGTTTTAGTAAGCGCTACAAAAGTCAAAATTCACCTCCCGGATGTTGTTGATGATTCCAAGCAACCTATATGGTTGCTTCAGCGATATACTTCTTTGCGATGTCCGGCTTTAACGAGCCAGTGTGTACTTCATCGTGGATAGAGTAAATAATAAGATATCCAAACGTCAAAGGCCAGCAAGACGGAAGATTTCGAAGCGAATGCGAAATGGCTGAGGGACGAGGATTCGAACCTCGGTTAACGGGGCCAGAACCCGTCGTCCTACCACTAGACGATCCCCCAGCAAAGTTGCTCAATTCTATTTAATGGGAAAATTATAGTCAAGATAATTCTGGCTGTAATACGGGCAAAATCAGCTCCTCTTCTCCTCAATGAAGGAAACGGCCTGCTTCAATCTGCCTATCGACTTTTCTTTTCCGAGCACATGCAATATTTCGAAGATTCCGGGACTAACTGTTTTTCCGGTTAAGGCCAGGCGAACCGGCTGGGCGATTTTTCCGAGTTTGAGTCCAGTTGCTTCCATTGCTTTTATAAAGACATTTTCCAGATTTTTTTCATCAAATAATTCAAGATCTTCAAGAGAGTCAATCAGCATTTTGAGAATCTTGAGAGACTCGGAGGTAAAAAATTTAGAAGCCGCATCCTGGTCATATGAGACTGTATCTTTGAAATAGAAGGCGGCGCTTTCGGCCATCTCCTTTAAAGTCTTGCTGCGTGCGTTAAGTGTTTTTATCACTCCTTCGATAAAAGAACCTTCCTTTACATCAAAGCCGAGCGCGTTTATAAACGGGGCAAGATGCTTTGTAATTTTTTTCGGCCGGGTCATCTTTATGTGATCGGCATTGAGCGCAAGAAGTTTATCGATGTCAAAAATTCCCGCGGATCTGCCGATATTTTCAAGGGAGAATTTTTCGATAAGCTCTTCTCTTGTGAAAAACTCCTGGTCGCCGTATGACCATCCGAGCCGCACTATATAATTGATGAAGGCGTCAGGCAGGTATCCCATATCCCTGTACTCGGTGACGGACATTGCCCCGTGCCGTTTGCTCAAACGGGTGCGGTCGCTTCCCAGAACCATCGGAACGTGTCCGAAGGCCGGAAGGGGGGAGCCAAGAGCGTTATATATCATTATCTGCTTCGGCGTGTTGTTGACGTGATCGTCGCCTCTTATGATGGTATTGATGCCCATTGTAATATCGTCTATAACAACGGCCAGGTTATACGTTGGAGTTCCGTCGCTTCTTCTTATTACAAAATCATCAAGCTCGGTATTCTGGAAAACGATGTTGTTTTTAATTACATCGTGAACTACTGTTGTTCCCGTGAGGGGCGCCTTTATCCTGACAACGGCATCATTTGAATTTTTCAGCCCCTTTTCTCTGCATGTCCCGTCATATTTGGGTTTTTTGCCGGTTTCCATGGCAATCTTTCTCATTTCTTCGAGCTTTTCTGGCGAACAGGTGCAGTAGTAGGCATTCCCTGAATCCACAAGTTTTTGGATGTATTCAATATAAATATCAAATCGTTTTGATTGAAAATAAGGACCTTCATCCCAATCGATACCAAGCCATTCCAAGGCTTCAAATATGGCGTCAACCGATGCCTGGGTAGAACGCTCAGAATCAGTATCTTCAATTCTTAATATGAAACGCCCCTTCATATGGCGTGCATAAAGCCAGTTAAACAGAGCTGTTCTTGCTCCGCCTACATGAAGATAACCGGTCGGGCTGGGGGGAAAGCGGGTAATAATTGTATGATTCATTTTTCACCTGAAATTTGATGACTTTTTACAACCCCGTCATTTTTACTTCAATTATAATTAGTATTAGCAATAAGTAAAAACAAATGTTTTTACAGCGTTTTTCATCTCTTGCCGGCATAAATGGATGTCGTATATTCTTTCGTCTGAAATAGATCAGGGAAAATTATATCAACCAGGCACTAATATTATATGTTGTGCTATCAAAGAGATATGCAATATAATGGATTTATTCCAGACAGACTGCACCCGGATAACATACAAAACAGTTTGGTACAAGTAAACAAATAATAAAAAATATCGCAAAAATTCTTGACAATCCAGCGCATTTAAATTACTAGAACCGGGACATTTTACAATATTAGTGATTTGTGGTTTTTAATAATTTTATCATTGCGTTAGGAGATTACTCATGGCTGTACCAAAGCATAAAACATCTAAGTCAAAACGGGATAAACGCCGGACCCATCAGAAGGTCGAAGCGCTGAATCTGTCTAAGTGCTCTCAGTGTGGAGAAGCCGTTATTCCACATAATGCCTGCAAAGCTTGCGGATATTATAAGGGACGTGAAGTTATTAAAAACAAAGAGGAATAGGTTTTAATGACCTTGCGGGAAGCGGATAAAAAAGGCGGGTTGAAGGGGCTTGATGCCGAGTCAAGAGAGATGGTTTTGGAGACTGTTGACCGGCTGAGAAAGAGGCTTCTTACCAGGGAAAAAATTCTGGAATATGATAAAAAAGAAATTTTTCCCGAAGAGGCGATCAGGCATATGCTCAGTCCCGAAATAGGACTGCAACTTCTGGGAATTCCCGAAGTTTATGGCGGGATAGGAGGGGGAGCGCGGGACATCTGTATTTTGACACGCGAGATGTCAAAGATTTGTCTCGGGATAACCACGGCCTTTTTTGCTATCCAGCTCGGCGCAGACCCGCTGATTGTGGGAGGTACGGAAGAGCAAAAAAAGAAATGGCTTGGCGCAATCGCGGACGGCTCTTCACTTGTTGCATACGCCGTTACAGAGCCTGATGCCGGGAGCAATGTTGCGGCAATAAAAACAAAGGCCGATCCCGTAGTAAATAATGAAGGAAAAATTACAGGATATATAATCAACGGCTCGAAGCAGTTCATCTCTACCGGAGGATATGCGGATTTTATCACACTTTTAGCAGATACCCCGGAGGGCCCCGCCTTCTTTGTTGTCGAAAAAGAGGCAAACGGTTTTATACGTGGTAAGGGCGAAGAAAAACACGGCATACGCGCATCCAATACTTCACCTCTTTCATTTACGGATGTATTTGTACCTGTTGAAAACCTGATCGGCGGAGTCCCGGGCCTGGGATTAAAACAGGCAAACAAGGTTTTCGGATATACAAGGCTTATGGTTGCTGCGATGGCGCTTGGGGCCGGAGAAGCATCTCTTGATATTCTTATCCCGTATGCCAGGCAAAGGATTCAATCCGGATCTCCTCTTTCTGAAAAACAGGGTTACACACATAAACTGGTTGTTTCGGATGCAGTAAGGCTTGAAGCTGCCGCGGCATACATCGACGAGCTTGCGGAACGGCTTGATTCCGGAGAAGAAGATCTTCAGGTGGAAGGCTCAATAGCAAAATTCTTTGCAACTGAAGCCGCAAATCAGGCAGCCGATCATGCGATTCAGGGGCTTGGCGGATATGGATACATTGCCGAATATGAAGTAGAGAAGATCAGACGGGATGTAAGAATTACAACCATATATGAAGGAACCAGCGAAATTCAGCAGAATATAATAAGCACTTTCCGCTGGAAAAAAACCCGGAAAACAAAGGGGGAATATTACCTTTCCATTTGTAAAGAGATGGAAAAACTGGATTCTTCTTTGAAGGATGCGGGATGCATTTATTATAGTCTTGCGGCAAAAGCGCTTAATGACACCATAGAGCTTGTTCATGAAAACAAGCTTACCAGGCAGCAGTATATAATGTTTCTTCTTGCCGATATGATGACCCATGTCGAGGTTGGCGCGAGCCTTGCCAGAAAATGCTCCATGCTCATGAAAAACGGCGGAAAAGAATCTGAAAAGATAAGGATCATGTCAAGAATTTTTGCAAATGAAACGGCACAGCTTGTAATAAATAACGTCAACAGGATCTTGTTTGGTTCCGGGAGTTTTGAAAAGAAAAAGATATCTGACTTCATGCAGAACATTTCATATGACGCGCTTATTATGAGTTACATGAGTGTTATAATAGATATGGATAAGGTTGCAGACATTTTATTTGAGAGGCAATAATGTCGGATCATATAAAACGAACGGTAGTGATAACCGGCGGTTCAAGAGGAATTGGACGCGCTATTTGTCTGGCGCTGGCCGGGCCGGACACCCGGATTTATTTTAATTATTTCGCCCCCGGCAATGAGGCGGTTGAAAAAGCAGCGGCAGACGAAACCGAAAAGCTCGTTGCCGCAGCCGGAGGGTCGGCAGCAGGAAGCAGCGTCAATGTGGCCTCGAAAGAGGAGGTCACCGCATTTTTTGAAAAAATAACAGGGGAAACCGATCGGATCGATGTTCTGGTAAACAACGCGGGCATTACCAAAGACGGGCTTCTGGTTCGCATGAATGAAAAAGACTGGGATGACGTCATCTCCGTCAATTTAAAGGGAACATTTTATTGCACAAAAATTGCTGCCAAGACAATGATGAAACAACGATACGGTCGTATAATCAATATCGCGTCCGTTGTAGGCGTCACCGGTAATGCCGGTCAGGCAAACTACGCGGCATCCAAGGCCGGAATCATCGGGCTCACAAAAACTGCGGCAAAAGAACTTGCACCGCGGAATATCACCGTCAATGCGGTTGCCCCCGGTTTTATTGAGACGGATATGACGGCCGTCCTTTCGGACAAGGCCAAAGAAGCCATGCTGGGACAAGTGCCGCTGGGGCGGGCCGGTAAACCGGAAGATGTGGCGGCAGCGATCCTTTTTCTCGCTTCCGAAGGAGCCAGTTATATAACCGGTCAGGTTATTCATGTCAGTGGCGGAATGTATATGTGACGGCTTCGTAAAAAGTCATTCTGCGGTGTTGCGCTTCATCCCCGCCCTGTTGAATTCTCGCTGTGCGAGACGGCAAGGCCGATTCAACAGGGTGAATCATTGCAGTGTACCAACATGTACGCTTCATTCCTCAAGATTCGCGCGCCTTGCATAATGAGCTTTTTACTTTGCCGTCTGAATATAGGATTTATAAATCTGATCCTATGTGATTTGAAAGGAGAATGAAATTTATGTCTGTTGAAGAAAGGGTAAAAAAAATGATTGCCGAGAAACTGGGAGTTGATCTTTCAGAAGTTGTGCCCGAGGCCTCTTTTGTGAATGATCTTGGAGCAGATTCCCTTGATTTGGTTGAACTTATCATGACTATGGAAGAAGAGTTCGAAATGGAGATTTCGGATGATGACGCTGAAAAACTTGTTACAGTAAAAGATGCGATCGATTTTATAAACTCCCGCTGATGTTTTATCTCCCCTGCCCGTTTTTTAAAGGGCAGGGGGAGTCCAAAACCTCTTCTTATCCTGCCTTTTTCAAATAAACCGGATGAATTTAAAGCTTATTTTTTTCTTGCGGTTATTATAAGATACATGTAATTTTACGTGTCATTTATAATTTAATAGTATAAAAATTCATATTTTGGCCGCAGAAGAACGCAGAGATTAAGACGGAAGGCTGTAAGTCTGTCCGCCACAATGTTTGGCGGATTAGCTGACAGGCTATCTATCCGCGGGTATCGGCGAAAAACTGAGGCATAACTTAAGGAAAAAGGATCTGCCGATGAATAAATCACCTGTTGTTATAGGTAGCGATCATGCCGCGTATCAGCTCAAAGAGAAGCTAAAGAAGTTTCTGATTGAAAGCGGTATCGCTGTTGAGGATGCAGGCGCTGAGGATGAAGGTTCGGTTGATTATCCGGATTATGGAATCAAGGTTGCATCTCTAGTTTCTTCAGGCAAATTCGACCGCGGTATTTTGCTGTGCGGTACCGGAATCGGCATGTCGATGGTTGCTAACAGGTTTTCGAATGTCAGAGCGGCTCTTTGCAATGATCTTTTTTTGGCGATTATGAGCCGGTGCCATAATAATTCCAATGTGCTTGTTCTTGGGGGGCGTGTGATCGGAGATGTCCTTGCTATTGAAATATTAAAAACCTGGCTTGAGACACCGTTTGAAGAGGGACGTCATCAGAAAAGGCTTGATAAATTTAACGAAATGGGCAGAAGCGCTTGAACAGCAGCGGAAAAGATAAAATTATAATAATTATTAATTTAAAAGGAAGCAAAAGTTGAACCTGAAATGTGTGGAAGAAGCAGATCCTGAAATTGCAAAAGTTATTTCCTGTGAATTTGAAAGGCAGAAAAACACACTTGAATTAATAGCCTCTGAAAATATTGCCAGTCAGTCCGTAATGGCAGTCCAGGGGAGTGTTCTAACAAATAAGTATGCTGAAGGTTATCCTGACAAGCGTTATTACGGCGGATGCGAATATGTGGATGTGGCTGAAAAACTGGCCGTTGAAAGGGCCAAAAAACTTTTCGGAGCTTCATACGCGAATGTGCAGCCCCATTCGGGATCCCAGGCAAACATGGCTGTATATTTTGCGTTGCTCCATCCCGGAGATACGATACTCGGGATGAATCTTTCGCACGGCGGCCATTTAACTCATGGCAGTCCCGCAAGCTTTTCGGGCAGATTCTTCAATTTTGTCCATTATGGAGTTAGTAAGGATACGGGGACAATTGACTATAAAGAGCTTGGCCGGATAGCCGAGAAGCACAGGCCCAAAATGATAGTAGCCGGCGCTAGCGCATATTCGAGAATACTTGATTTTGAAGCTTTTGCCGGAATTGCCGGATCAGTGGGAGCATATCTGATGGTTGATATGGCTCATATAGCGGGTCTTGTTGCTGCGGGTGTTCATCCGTCTCCCGTACCTTTTTCAGATGTTGTGACATCGACCACCCATAAAACATTGAGGGGGCCGAGGGGGGGGCTGATACTCGCTAGATCTCAGTTCGGAGAGAAACTCAACAAGGAAATTTTTCCGGGAATTCAGGGCGGACCGCTGATGCATGTGATTGCGGCAAAAGCTGTTTGTTTCAAGGAAGCACTTTCCGAATCGTTCAGGACATACCAGGTCAGCACGGTAAAAAACGCAAAAGCGATGGCGGATAATCTTATGAAAGCCGGCGTCAATCTTGTGTCCGGTGGTACGGATAACCATATGATGCTTGCCGACCTGAGAAATTTGAATATTACGGGAAAAGATGCTGAAAATGTGCTCGGGCTGGCGGGAATAACAGTGAACAAGAACTCCATACCGTTTGAAACATTAAAACCTTTTATTACGAGCGGGATTCGTATTGGAACCCCTTCCCTGACCAGCAGAGGGATGAAAGAGCCGGAGATGGAGATAATCGCAGGTCTCATTGTTGATGTCCTCAAGAACCACAGGGATGATTCGGTTGTTAAGCGCGCAAAAGATAAAGTCCGCGAGCTTTGCGATGCTTTTCCGATTTACAACAATTATTGTTAACGGCTTATTACGG
>Ga0268284_1001496_pt1 | contig 11883 bp, 12 predicted proteins | sample saktaG_14_FD_190137 | JGI IMG/M metagenome (GOLD analysis project Ga0268284, IMG submission 190137) | Saline water microbial communities from Sakinaw Lake, British Columbia, Canada - sak_2013_06_06_40m | ecosystem: Environmental > Aquatic > Non-marine Saline and Alkaline > Saline ... | reverse complement strand
TGCGCTGCCGCGTCCGTTACTTCAGGGACGGCCTCGCGTTTGGAAGCAGTGCATTCGTGGAAGGTGTATTCACCAGAAACCGCACCCACTTCGGGTCAAAGCGCAGGACAGGCGCGCGTAAGATACGCTTCTGCCTGGTCGAAGGACTCTTCACTGCGCGAGACATCAGGATCGCGCCGGTCAGTACCCCGCTCCGCGTGTAGCTGGTAAGTCTGAAATATTTTCACCTATCGAAACCGTGGATGGAAAACACATCCCCGGGCGAAGTTGCTTTCCTTCAAACAGAAAATATCAATCCAAACAACCACCTTTTGTCGAGCTGACAGATCTCGACAGGCATACTTCGCCATAAAATGGTAATACCTGATCCGCCTGCTCTCAATGATCAACCGATATTTCGCTATATTGTCTGTCCCTTTGTCGCCGAAAAATACTCCATCAGCTTGATAAAGCGAACGTCTTCCCAGGCAACCGTCATGATTTCAAGGGTGGAGTCCATTCCGATCCTCAGCCCCTGGCGATTCGCCCCCCAGTTGGTCTTCCAGTTGTTGTGCCGGGCCCTTTTTAGGTACGCGGGAAGTGAAAAAACGGCAACAAGGGCAAAGACGGCAAAGAACCATCTACATTTTCTGATCGAGGGATTTGCCCGTCTCGATGTGGGAGAAGTTGGGCAGGTAGTCTTTGAGGACTTCGACGATGTCTGCCTTGCTGACCTGGGGCTTGGCAAAGGCGGCACGCAACGCATGGAAGATCGCGTCGATCTCCGCCAGTTTTCTGCGCGGTGCATTTTTGACCACGCCAAGGTTGGCAAAGGTCGTGGTGTCTAGGGTTTCTCCTGGCACAAAGAACTCTTCAAATGTCTTCTCTCCGCTGGTATCGGATGTGAAGAAATAGACCGGCCATTTTTTCGGCGCAGAGGCGGAGGCCAACAAAATGCGGCATTTTTCGCGGGCTTCCTCTTCGGACGAGCAAGCGTCTGGCTCCATGCCCAGCGCATGGAGGAGGTCTAAGGCCACTTGGTCAAAGGGAATCATGTCGCGTTCTTCATCGAGCTTCGGATAGACGATGTCGCCGATCTGACCCATGATAGAGGCCATGAGACAGAGTTCACCGGATTCGATCGGCGAGACAAAGAAGCGCCGGATACCCAGCGGACAGGACCAGGGCTGCTGTTTGTTCAAGCGGTCGAGAAAGCCTACGGGCAGGCTACCGTTCGAAAAGGCGACATTCGCAAAACGCGCGGTCTTCACCGGCAGACGATCCGCATACGCCATGATGAGTTCTTCCATGAGCTTCTTGCTCGCGCCCATGATGTTGACCGGATTCGCTGCCTTATCTGTTGAGACGCAGAAGAAATGTTCCGGCGGTTTCTCCACCAGCAGATCGAGCAGTCCGCGTGCACGCAGGAGATTATTTTCAATCATGGCTTCGATGGAAAAAATATCTTTTTCGCTTCGCACATGCTTATGCGCGGCAAAGTTGGCGACAATGTCAAAAGGTTCCTGAGCATTGAAAATCTTCTCAAAGACGCGGTCACCAAAGTTGATGGGGTAGGTGATGAACTCTTTGGGGATGTTGTAATCGCCTGCGCTGCGGAGATCGCGCACAAGTTCGGTCAGCCCATTCTCATTGATGTCCACGACGCAGAGCGAGGCAACGTTGAAACGCAAAAGCGCCTTGATATAATGGGAGCCGATGGAGCCTGCCCCGCCAATCACGAGCACGCGCTTGTTGTCAATCCGGCGATGCAGTTCAGCATCATAACGCGCAAAATCCTCCGCGAGTAAACTCTTCTCGCGGCGTGTCACCTTCTGCTGGATAAAACGATTCAAGTCAAACGTCATGTTCATAGTAACTCCTTTGTCAACGCTTACAAGACTCCAGAATAAAGAATGCGGTCCTTCTCCGCCTGTTGAAATTTTTCAGGATCAATGAGCCGTCTCTTTTCGCGGCGTTCTGCAAGCACTTTGTGCGGATCAGCGCCCAGTGATGCGAGCGCATCTTCCTTCGTACGCGGTTGCGGCTGGTCAACGCTGCCGTTGAGAGCGGCTTCTGCGCAGAACGGAAAGATGAGCGCTCCTGTCGGGCAGAGCCGTGAGCACGCCGGGCAGCCCGTCTTACAGTATAAGGGGGCATCTACGCGAATGCGTTCAGAAGACTCACGACGCGAGTCGGTCTTGAAGACGGAAAAGAGACAATAATCTGCACACGTTCCACAACCCGTACAGCGTGTGCGATCAATCACGGGGAACCACGGTACGCCATATTCGTCCTTCAGCGCCTGCTCGCTATACGGCAAGGCCTTCCAAGCGATGCGCTTCGCATAAATGTCAACGCCAGCGAAGGCGAGCAAGGCTTGCGCTGCGCGCGGACGGGAGGCACCTGCGATGTATTCCGCCGAGTCATTAAACAAAGCTAAGAGAGACGGGTCATTGGAGACAGCACGTTCGGCCAGATTGTCTATGACCATAAGATCTGCTGTTGCAATGCCAGCATCGGATGCCAGCTTCGCAGGGCTTTCCTGCGCGAGTTGGTCGCGGGATCCAAGGATGAAGAGGTAGGCTTTCATGCAGGGGTTAACGAATCTTGATGAGGATCACAAAGAGCAGAGGGATCAAGAAGGCCTGTAAGAGCGCGAAGCGCATGAGCACTTGAGCATTACTCCAGCTCAAGTTTTTACGGCAGTGGTCATGAAGCGGGAAACGAATACTGTGTAACGCCTTGACGAGCACATGTTGTTGTGTAGCTTCGTCAGGATGAAGCGTATGCGTGGGGCGCACGTCAAAACCGATGCGGCGCAGCGAGCGCAGCAATCCCAGTTTAAAGAGTCCGGTCCCCCCATTGACGAGCACGACCGGAGAGACTACAAAGATCAGGAACGGATTGCCAGCGACCAACACGGCAACGCCCACCAACATACCCAGCAACCGAGAACCGGCGTCGCCCATGAGTACACGGCTGGGCTCCGCGTTGAACCACAAGTAACCGGCCAAGGCGCCGGCATGGATTGCAACCAGGATAGCCCAGCGCGCGCCTGCTGCATTGTGCGGAATCAGCAAATAGTTTGCAACGGGATAGTATCCCACAACCCCGTACAACAGGGCAACCAGGGCAAAGAGGGACAACAAGGTCAATGTTCCGGCCAAGCCATCGACCCCGTCCGAGCAATTGGTGGCATTCATCGTAAACCAGAGCAGCATCGCCGCGCCAGGCAGATAGAGCCACAAGGGGACGACGATCGCCTCTTTGACAAAGGGTAACCAGAGGTGTGAGCCTTGCGCCCAGTAGATGCAGGCAGAGGCGATCACGGCGACAAGCATATCGAGCAGCCCCTTCTTCATTTCACCCCAAGGAAGTGGACTCCGGTCATCAAAATAACCAAAGGCCATGCAAAAATAGAGGCAGACGACGACACCCAGTTCGGGCAGGCGCAGCGGCGCAAATAGCAATGTCACAGGCAAAAGCACCAAGGAAATCGGCATCCCCGCGCCGGTCGGTTTGCCGATTGATTTTAAGCCGCCATCCGGAGCCAGGATTTTACCCTTGTCTGTCGGGAGGAGCTTCCAGAGTTTGGGCAATAATAGCCAGGTGATCATTCCAGCGGTCATTGTCCCTACCGCCAGCAACATCATGTGAGAGGACATCAGACGGAACGGTCCCCACACTTTCGTTAAATAAGGTGCAATCCAATAGAGCATAAGATAAGAAAGTTACGTTGCTTTTACGAGTGCCTTTGCTAAGCGGAGGTTCAGCAGCAAGGCGCGAAACTCATCGCGCTTGTCAGGAGGCAACAGCTCGTTGCATTCACGCATTAAATGTCCGGGCTGGATCTTGAGCATCAGCTCGTCAACGTCTTGCACCGTTAAGTCGGTCACTAGGCCGATCGAAACGCCAAAGCGTAATGCCGAAAGCAATTCGATCGCTTCCTCGGAGGGCATCATCAGGACATGCTGCAATAAACTGAGCGAGCGTATAAAGAAGTCCTGCACAATGCGCGGCGAATTTTGGATGATTCGCGCCCGTGCATTGCATTCCTGCCGCACGACCTCTTCACAGATTCGCTTCATACGGGCCAGGATAGCCTGCTCATTCATGCCCAACGTTTCCATGTTTGAAATCTGGTAAATATGGCCTGCTGATTCAGAGCCCTCCCCGTAAAGGCCGCGCACAAGAAGGCGCATGCGTTCCAGTCCGCGGATGACCGCTTCGAGTTCCCCTGTCATGCGCAGGCCCATCAAGTGGAGCATGATGCTTGCGCGCATGCCGGTCCCCAGATTGCTGGGGCAGGCCGTGAGGTAGCCCAGTCGCGGTGTCCATGCGTAGGAGAGCTTCTCATCCAGCAACGAGTCCATGGCATCCGCTTGGCGCCAGGCGCTTTCGATGTCCATTCCTTTTGCAAACCCCTGGATACGCAGATGGTCTTCCTCGTTGACCATGACCACCATGGCCTTGTCGATGGAAATCGCGATGCCTCCGGTTTCACGGGTCATCAATTCCTTGCTGATGAGATGCTCCTCGAATAGATTCAGTCGCTCTTGCTCATTGAAATCCTTGATCGCCGCCAGCAATGTTTTCTGGTGGGTATCGGCAATGACAGCCATGATTTTGTTGAGCACTGCGGTTGCTTGGCCCGGGGTTGCGCGGTCGGGAAAAACATGTGACTGCACGTTCCGTGCGAGACGGACACGGCAACCCATCAGGACATCCTCTGCAGGAATCCGCGTCACCTTTAATCGTTTCGAGCGTTTCCGGATGATAGCGCCGAGATCGGTCATCGTTATACAATCTCCTCTGTGGGTCCAGGATCCCAGCCAAGCTGAAGGATGCGCGCGCTCAATTCGTCTGCGTCGGCTTGTCGCTGCTCCTGCTTGGCTGTGCGCAAGTTCTGCATGAGCAAGGATACGTGCTGCGACGGCTTGGGATGTTTGGGGGCTTTCCCCGTATGGCGCGGGATGCAATGCATATCATCCACGAGGTTATCCAGATCCTTCACAAATGTTTCATAGCATTGGGCACAGCCGAGACGTGCCGCCTTCTTGTAGTCGCTGCGGGACAAGCCACATATTGGACAGACCGGATCTTTGACCGCGTGAAGCCGTCCGCTGAATTCCACGGTTGCGCCAAGGATCATCCCCATAATTTCCGGAAGCGTTTCCTTGATGGCATCCATCACGCCCTGCGGAAGTTCTTCCGGCACGGCTATTTTCTGAGGCGGATGCTGCGCCTGGGCACAGGAATCACAGACATAAAGTTCCTGCTCCTCGTTGTTCACACGCTTTCGGATTGCACGTTGGGCATTTTGGGTATGGCAAATTTCGCACTTCATCGGCTGCTTCCCGTTTCTTTTAATCCGTAATCATAACAAACGTCTCTAAGTGACGCGAGAAAAAGAGAGAAAAAAGAACCAATGATTTGAGCCGAAACTCAAATCATTGGTGATGAGATGGAGGCACGAAGCGGAATCGAACCGCTATACAAGCTTTTGCAGAGCTCTGCCTAACCATTCGGCCATCGCGCCTAAAAAATTATTTCTTCATGCCTGAACGTAGACGGGCTTGCACACGTTTATTGCGTGCATCGCGGCGTTGACGTTTCAGACGTTTGCGTAATTGTTGTCCCATAAGAGGCGCACACATTACCAAAATTGGGCTGGCCCTGTCAATGCGCAACTTCAAAAATGTATTCATTTGCAGAGCGCGGTGAGCGCGACGGTATAGAGCTCGCCGCCGGCGAGCCGCCAGATGTCGGGAGATTTGCTCAGGGATTTCATGGTTTGGCGGATGCGAAGCGCCTCGTCTTGTTTCCCGGCCAGCTCAAACGCCTTAATCTTGGCGTAATCACGATAACAGTCGCGCTGCGACTCACTTTTGTGTTGAAGGGTTAAGCGTTCGGTCATTTGATGGGCGCAGGACTGGATGTCCGGGAAGGATTTCCCGGCGGTGATGAAGGAAATGGCCGTTAAGGCCGTCAGCGTGTCCGAGGTTTGCTCCGAAGGTTTGTAACTGACGTAGCCGTTTTGATACGACGTGGTGCGAAGTAGCCACCGCAGACCTTTTCGCTGGGTAGCTTGTGAATCGCCCACGCCACTCTCTTCCGCGCTTTTCAAGGCGCGAACCATCCAGGAGGTGATCGCAATATTACCCTCGGGCGTCGGCGCATAGTCCCAGCTCCCATTGGGCAACTGGGAGGCTGCAATCGCTTCGACAGCCCGCGTGACCAAGGGACGCGCCGTCGGCGTATGGGGCGCGCACCGTGCGAGCGCAAAGGTCGTCATCGCCAAATTGTAAGCTTGTGCCTGGGCATCAGGACTTTTAAAAACCCCTTCAGTCGTTTGCAGTCGTTCCAATGCGGCAATCCCCTTTTCGATGGCCTCCGCACACTGGGCAGAGGACGTATCCAACGCAAGGAGGGAGAGCGCGGTTAAGGCGGGACGGAAGAGCTCGGTTCCTCCGTGCCGCGCGGGATCCCATGTGCCGTCAGCTTCCTGCTGCGCCATCAGCCATTGCAGATCCTGGGAGAGCGGTTGTGGGGAAGAGAGCCATGCATTAACGGCTGAAAGTAAAAGAGCGATTCCCGCAGCAGCGGCAACACCGATCCATGGATTGCGCCAGAGGGTGAAACGAGGTGTCTTTGGTAATAGCGCCAGTGTTCGTTCATGCAGCTCGGGGGCGGGCTCCTGTTCGGGCAAGGCGCGCAAGCGGTACACGAGTGCACGGAGTCCATCGGCCTCTGTTGTCGAGCACTCCTCTAAATGGGTATCAATATTCATAAGTTTTCCTGACCGGTGACTTCACTGGAATAATGGAATAGAGGAATGGTGGAGTCATGGGGAAAGACGAATAGCGGCTCTGGAGGGCCACGCTTCGTCGTGGCCGGACGCGACAGAGCGCGTCCCTCCAGTGGGGGGCTTCTTCCAGTATTCCAACATTCCATTATTCCTCTCCAAAGTTACCCCTCTCGTTTATTCTCGGTCCTTGGTCCCTTGGCCTGCAAGCATCCGGCGAAGCTGAGCAAGCGCATTAAACATCCGCGATTTTACGGTGCCTTCGGGGATCTCCAAAATCCGTGCGATCTCCGAATAGGGTAACTCCTGATAAACGCCCAGTTCGATCACGATACGCATGTTTTCAGGTAATGACGCCAGCGCCTGTTGTAAGTCGGTTGTTCCAGTCGCAGCCACTTCGTCAGCGGCCGAGCGCGCGGTGTCGCCCTCTGTCTCCTTCGCCAAGGACTCCACTAGCTTCTTTCTCCGGCTACGCTTTCGAAGTTCATCAATCCAGACCTGCCGTGCGATCAAAAAAAGGAAGGTGGACACTTTTGCCGTTGGCTCATATCGATCCCGATAGCGATAGAGCCGGAGAAACGTCTGCTGGGTTAAATCCTCTGCATCATATTGAACGCCCAAGCGGATGAAAAAGTTCAAAACTTTTTTCTCATAAGCCTTCATGATGAGCGAAAATGCGCCATGATCTCCGTTGCGGACACGGAGCATGAGGGCTGCGTCATCAAGCGTCGTTGGGGTGGGTGCTGAGGAGGGCGACATAAGGGACTATGGTAACGTGCTTTTTCAATCGCCGCAAGTGCGAAAAGAAATTGATTTTTTGAACCGAATGAAGCTGGGTGGCGTTTATTAGGACACTATGAATAAACTTACGCTTGTATTGATGGTACTCCTTCCGCATAGCGTCGGCTTTGCCGCTGCACCAAAAGAGACGAAACAAGCCGCAGTAAACGTGGCAACAAATGAGAACGGGCAGGTCACATCAGAAGTGGCGACTAATTTTCCGACCATCGTGGTGACGGCTTCGCGTGTGGGACGGCCCATCCAAGAGACGCCTGCCATGATTACGCGTATAGATGAAAAAAAAATGGCCGAAGACGGTGTGCGCTCTTTACCTGAGATGCTGAAGGATGATCCGGCTATTCGCGTGCAGAAGACCTCGCAGGGGCAAGGGTCGCCCTATTTGCGCGGGTTTACAGGCTTTCGCACACTCATGCTGATCGATGGCATCCGTTTAAATAATTCCGCCTTCCGCAGCGGCCCGAATCAATACTGGAACACGATTGATTGCTACAGCCTTGCCGCGATCGAAGTGCTCAAGGGACCTGCTTCCGTGTTGTACGGCAGCGATGCCGTGGGCGGGACTGTTCAAGCGTTCAGCTATGAACCAGAATATGCGGAAGATGGCGGCTTCCGTTATGGCAGTCGTTTATTCACGCGGCTCTCCAGCGCTGAACGTTCAGTGATCAGCCGCGCACAAGGTGAAGCGGCAACCGAGTCAACGGCGATTCATGCGGGGGTGACCTATAAATATTTTGGCGACTTACAAGGCGGGCACGAGGTGGGACGCCAAAAGAAGACCGGTTATACGGAGTGTGATTACGATATCAAGGCGCGCATCAAATTAGCCGGTGAGCGCGAAATCGTCTTGGCGTGGCAGAGTGTTGAGCAAGATGATATCTGGCGGACGCATAAGACCATTTATGGTATCTCCTGGAAAGGAACGACGATTGGCGACGAGCTTGAACGCACCTTCGAGCAGGATCGCCGACTAGCCTATCTTCAGTATCGGGACGACGAGCCGACCTGGATTTATGACACTTTACGTTTCACGCTCTTCTGCCAAATACAGGAAGAGGATCAGTATGCCGTCAGCAAATGGACGGATAGCAAAAAGACCTGGGACGGTTTTGACGTGGTGACGCCAGGATTTAATACGGAGCTCATGAAGGAAACCGATCTAGGAACCTTTGTCTATGGTCTTGATTATTCGCGAGACATCGTGAACTCGTACAATAATGAAGTGGCAAAGGGTATCGCGAAGACGCGTGTTCAAGGCCCTGTCGCGGATGACTCCTCCTACGACCTTGCAGGACTCTTTGTGGAAGATCGAATTCCGCTGGGGGACCATGTTGAAGTGACCCCGGGCATTCGCGGTACGTATGCCCATGCCAGTGTAGGCGATTATTACGCAGTGGCTCCGGGCGGCAAGAAGCCCGAGCAGCGCGGGCAGTCCTTTGACAAGACCTGGTATGATGTCTCTGCGAATATTCGCTTAGCCTATTATGTTATGGATGATCGATCATTGATGCTTTACACGGGCTTGGGGCAAGCATTCCGCGCACCTAATCTGTCGGATATGAGTTCGTATCGTGCGTCAAAATCGACCACGTATGAAACACCGTCGCCGAACGTGGATCCTGAGCGTTACCTGACGTATGAATGCGGGGGTAAATGGTCAAAAGACGGATTGACCCTGCAGGCTGCGTGGTATTACACCTGGATGCGCGATCAGATTACGGCGGTCTACGAACAGAGCGGGAAGGATATCCTGTCGAGTTCCGCAAATAGTGGCCAGGGATATGTACAAGGTGCAGAGATCGACGGAGCCTACGAGATTACGAAGAACTGGGTGATACGCGGCGGGATTGCGTGGTCCGAAGGATACACGGATACCTATTATAAAAACAGCGCCAATCAGGTTACTACGGTGTATGACGACAATTTCAGGACAGCCCCCCTTGCCGGGTTAGCTGCGCTTCGCTGGCAGACGAGCGACAAACAGATATTTGTCGAGTTCACGAATCAGGCTGTTGCGCCCGAAGATCGTCTCACGTACAGCGAGGCTCATGGCGGGGACACACAACGTGTGCCGCCACAGGGGACCCCTGGATATTATGTTGCTGGCCTACGGGCGGGCTGGCAGATGTGCGAGTATGCGAACCTCGGTGTCGCGCTTGACAATCTCTTGGACTCGGATTATCGCGTCCATGGTTCCGGCAACAACGAAGCTGGCCGTAATTTTATTATCAGTCTCGATATGCGCTTCTAGGGTTGCGGAAAAAGAGCGATTGCGGTAAAGTAAGACGCATGCGCTTCTTATGTTTTAACATCCAATACGGTTCTGGCTGGTTGCAACGGATGGCTTGGCTCGGCTTCATGGCCAAGACCACGCGCCACTTCCCGACGGTTCAGCGTTTCATGAAATGTGTGGACGCGGATGTGGTCGGACTGGTCGAAGTGGATGGGGGCTCCTATCGTTCTGGGCGACAGAACCAAGCAGAGATCCTGGCACGGGAACTGGGGTACGCAGCCGTGTATCGCGGCAAGTATGCGGAAGCGGGCATGGGGCGTCACTGCCCCGTGCTGAATAAGCAGATCAACGCCGTGCTGAGTCGTCCGCCCGTGCTCCGCAAAGTGTTCCACGAACTGACGCGCGGCTTCAAGCGGCTGGTCATTGAAGTGGAGACGGAAGAGCTCACGATATTCGTCACACATCTGGCTTTGGGCAATTATGCCCGGAGACGCCAACTTCACGATCTGCACGACATTGTCATGGCCCGCAAAAAGCCGTGCATCCTTGCTGGAGATTTTAATTTCCTAAAAGGTCCGTGGGAATCCACGCTCTTCCTCAAGGCCTCCGGCCTGACCAGTGCCAATGAACACGGGCGCTCGAGCTTCCCAAGCTGGGCGCCGTTACGCGAACTGGATTATGTGTGCTACAGCAACGAACTGCGCTTAGAGCGTTTTAGAATGCCGAGGGTGCGGCTGTCAGACCACTTGCCGCTGGTGTGTGATTTCGCCTTTAAATAAGAGCCGATTATTTTGGTTCGGTGACAAAAATTAATTCATTGGCGCGGATGCGTTTATTCTGACGCGCGATCAGTTCAACGAATTCCGGATCCGCGGAAAAGCGCTGCTGGCGCAACTTGAGCGTCTCGATCTCTTTTTCCTTATAGGCTATTTTTCGTTTGATCTCGTTTCGCTGCGCTTCAAGACTTTTCATATTTTGAATCTTGGGCGGCAAAATAAATAACCCACCCGCAAGCACAATCGCGAATGCGGCGAACAGAGCAATCCTCGTAATAATTTTTACCAATGCTTCCACGTTTTAAGCCTGAAAAACTTTCTTTCAATTTATGTACGTTATATTCTTTACCTTCTTGAGCCGAAAGTCAAGGGAAGAAAACAAAAAAATGAATCTCGTATGCGGATGTTTTTTGTTTGCCTCTCTGAAGGGGGAGGTGCTAAGATAAAACTCGTTAATAATGTAGTATCTATTTACGAAAGCCTTTGATATGCGAAAACCATTAGACCCGCAGAAGAAAAGTCTTTTACTGACTTCTTTTTTTAGTCAGGAGGACATTTTGATTCAGCAGGAAGGCCTGCATCGAAACGCCTTGATCCGCACGATGCTGGAACACCTGGCCAAACGCCATGGCATCCAGGACGTGGATGCGTGTTATAACGCGGTGATTGAGCGGGAGAATGCGGAGAACACGATTGTTTCGGAAGGCATTGCCCTCCCGCACGCCCGTATTGATGACTTGAGTCACCCACTGGTTTGTGTCGCGACCTCTGAGCTTGGAGTCCAGTTCCGGGCTGAAGAGAGCACGTCGGTGCACATTATCTTCATGGTTCTGATCCCCAAGGACCAGCCGGCGTTTTATCTTCAGATTCTACGTGCGCTGGCCACAGTCATGAAAGATCATGACGCGCCGCGCGTTGTTTCGGGTCTGAAAACTCCAGACGAGGTGATGAAGTTCTTCGAGCGCGGCGGATTGACGCTGCCGAGTTATGTGTGCGCGGCGGATATCATGTATGAGCCTGCTTTTGTCCTGCACAATAACGACAGCCTCAAGATGGCGATAGACTGCTTTATCTGCAAGAACGTGTCTGAAATACCGGTCATTGATCGTGATGGTGACATTGTTGGCGTGGTGAGCGCGGGTGCGTTGTTAAAAGTCTGTCTCCCAGACTATCTGTTATGGATGAGCGACTTATCGCCGATTATTAACTTTGAGCCGTTTGCCAATGTGTTGCGCAAGGAGCAGAGCGCTTGGCTGTCGGATATTCTGAGCACGGACTTTTCATCGGTTCAG
>Ga0268284_1001493_pt1 | contig 11893 bp, 9 predicted proteins | sample saktaG_14_FD_190137 | JGI IMG/M metagenome (GOLD analysis project Ga0268284, IMG submission 190137) | Saline water microbial communities from Sakinaw Lake, British Columbia, Canada - sak_2013_06_06_40m | ecosystem: Environmental > Aquatic > Non-marine Saline and Alkaline > Saline ... | reverse complement strand
GCAGAAATGCTTCCTGAGCTGGAAAAACATGATTCCCATGAAAAGATGCTTGCAAAATATGGTGATGAATCGGAATATCTGCTTCCCTGGCAGCTTTTCAATGATGAGGAAGGTTTGACGGCTATTGAGGCTGCCCGTAAATGCATGCGGGTAAGTTCGGAAATCGCCGATCTTGTCGAGTAACAATCCGAAGGCATTTATTTATCCGGATTGTCCCGAAGTCGGGCCAGACAAAGTGCACAGTCTGAACACGCATGTTTTTGCCGTGTTTTTTTTGCAGTTGCACAAAAACTCCTTGATAAGCGGCTGCTGGTCTGGATAAGGGCAGCTTGAATCACAAAAAAATTAAGTAATGAAAGGAATTATTCTTGCCGGCGGTTCCGGAACAAGGCTCTATCCTGTTACCAGGGGCATATCGAAACAGCTCCTTCCTGTCTATGACAAGCCCATGATTTATTATCCTCTGACAACGCTTATGCTTTCGGGGATAAGGGAGATACTCATTATCACGACGCCGGAAGACCGGCCGATGTTCATGAAACTGCTCGGGGACGGCAGTGACTGGGGCATTTCGCTGTCCTATACCGTGCAGCCTTCACCCGACGGGCTCGCCCAGGCCTTTATTCTGGGTGAAGCGTTTATCGGCAGTGATGATGTCACTCTTATTCTCGGTGACAACATCTTTTTCGGTTATGCGTTCAGTTCTATGCTTGAGGATGCGTTCAGGACGGTGCAGAAAGAGCGGAAAGCCAACATTTTCGGCTACTATGTAAGCGATCCCCAGCGTTACGGGGTCGCGGAGTTCGATACTGACGGCAATGTGCTTTCCATTGCGGAAAAACCGGAGAACCCGAAATCGAATTTCGCCGTGGTCGGATTGTATTTTTACCCCAATGACGTTGTCGGTATAGCCAAAGAGGTGAAGCCATCCGGACGAGGGGAGCTGGAAATCACTGCCGTCAATGAGGAGTACCTGCGGCGTGGACAGCTCAAATGCTCTATACTCGGCAGGGGTTTTGCCTGGCTTGATACCGGAACGCATGAGTCATTCCAGGAAGCGGGAAACTTTATTCAGACCGTTGAAAAAAGGCAGGGGCTTAAAATCGCATGTCCTGAAGAGATCGCCTGGCGTCAGGGCTGGATCACTGATGAAGATCTTGCCAGGTTATCCGGACCGCTTATGAAAAGCCATTACGGCCAGTATCTCATGCAGCTTCTTGTTCAAAGATAAGGGCATCGCTTTATATCCAGTCCGGTTTGTTCTTTACCCCCAACATCCTGACGCACTTCAATTTTTTTCATCTTTTCAGCAGGAGTGTTCTTTTGAAAAAAAGCCGGTCTGGAAATGTGAAAATGAGAAGAAAACACGTTATCTTTTACCTCCTCCTGAATTTCGAGAGTTGATTCATAGTCTTTCCGGCATCTGCCGGATGAGGATATTTTCGTGATTTTCCATTATTGATTGAGCAGGTTTTATGCAGGTTATTGCTACAGCCATTCCTGATGTCCTGATTTTCGAACCGGAAGTCTTCGGGGACGACAGGGGCTATTTTTTTGAATCGTTCCGCCAGGATCTCTTTGACCGGCATGTCGGGAATGTGGCGTTTGTGCAGGATAACGAATCGAAATCTTCATACGGGGTGCTTCGAGGTCTGCATTTCCAGAAGCCGCCCTTTGCCCAGTCCAAGCTGATACGGGCTGTTGAGGGTCGAGTGCTTGATGTTGCAGTGGATATCCGGACGGGTTCTCCCTGGCATGGCCGGCATGTCGCCGTGGAGCTGAATGCTGAGAAGAAGAATATGCTCTGGGTCCCGAAGGGGTTTGCCCACGGCTTTCTTGTACTCTCCCCTGAGGCCGTTGTTACCTACAAGTGTGATAACTACTATACACCTTCGCATGATGCAGGTCTGTTGTGGAGTGACGCGGCAATCGGTATTGACTGGCTGCTTCCGGAAGAGAAGATCAGGGTTTCAGCCAAAGATGCCATGCAGCCCTGTTTCGGACGGATAGAGAGTTTTCGCTATGACGATTACAGGCAGGAAAAACTTTATTCCGGTGTTCCAGCCGGGAACCGTTCCTGAGGCCATGCTGTTCGCTTTCATTTTTCATTTATCCGCATGAATATTCTTGTTACCGGCAGCAGGGGTCAACTTGGTTCCACCCTGCAGGAGCTGTCGACCGGCAGCACCCGGGACCGGTATTTTTTCTATGATCTTCCCGATCTTGATATTACCCGTCCTGATCACGTTGTGCCTCTCTGTAAAGATCTGGAAATCGGGGCAATCGTGAACTGTGCTGCCTATACCGCCGTGGATCAGGCTGAATCTGACGAGGATGCCGCGTTTCGGGTTAACAGGGATGGTCCTGCTCTGCTTGCGCAATGCGCCAAAGAGTGCAATGCGCTTCTGGTGCATATTTCCACTGATTATGTCTTTGACGGCAAGAGCTGCACCCCTTACAGGGAAAGTGACCCGCCGGTTCCGCTCGGTGTTTACGGCCGGTCGAAATGGGAAGGGGAGGAGTGTATCCGCCGTATTGCCCCCTCCTACCTGATCATCAGAACGTCATGGCTCTACTCGGCATATGGATGTAACTTTGTCAAAACCATGCTGCGGCTCGGTGCAGAGCGGGAATCGCTGAATGTTGTGTTTGATCAGGTCGGGACACCGACCCATGCGGCCGATCTCGGGAGGGCTATCGTAACGATTCTTGAACACATTGACCCGGATTGCCGGTATCAGGAGACCTATCATTATTCCAATGAAGGGGTATGTTCGTGGTATGATTTTGCCGCAGCTGTCATGGAACTGGCGGCACTTCCCTGCAGGGTAGTGCCTGTCGAAAGCGGACAATATCGCCAGACTGCACCGAGGCCGAGTTTCAGCGTTCTGAACAAGTCGGCCATTAAGCAGGCCTGGGGGGTGGAAATTCCCCACTGGCGGGCATCCCTTGCCGGCATGCTTGAAAAGACGGAGCAGGGGGCGAACGGGTTGTAAGTGAGTGAATGGAGAACAGGAAGAAATAAAAACTGACAGGCCAATGCATATTCTTGTTACAGGAGGAGCCGGATTCATAGGCTCTCATCTTATCAGGCATCTCCTGAAAAGCCACCCCTCTTACAGCGTGACCAATCTCGACAACCTGACCTATGCGGGCAACCTTGCCAACCTCAGGGATATCGAGAATGAACCGAACTACCGGTTTGTCAAAGGGGATATAACCGACGGAAATTTTCTGCACCGGTTGTTTGACGAGAACCGTTTTGACGGCGTGATCCATCTTGCGGCCGAATCTCATGTTGACCGCTCCATAGCCAATCCGACCGACTTTGTCGTGACCAACGTTCTCGGAACGGTCAACCTGCTCAATGCCGCCAGGGCAGCATGGGCGTCTGATTTTGACGGCAAGCGGTTCTACCATGTTTCAACCGACGAGGTTTACGGTTCGCTCGGAAGGGAGGGGCTGTTTACCGAAGAGACCCCGTATGATCCCCACAGTCCCTACTCGGCTTCGAAAGCCGCTTCAGATCACTTTGTCAGGGCTTATCATGATACCTACGCACTGCCGGTGGTCATCAGCAACTGTTCAAACAATTACGGAGCCTGCCAGTTTCCCGAAAAGCTCATTCCTCTTTTTATCAATAATATTCTCCACCGTAAACCGCTTCCGGTATACGGAAAGGGTGAAAACGTCCGGGACTGGCTCTGGGTCGTCGATCATGCCCAGGCGATCGACGTGATCTATCACCGGGGAATAACCGGCCAGACCTACAATATCGGCGGCCATAACGAGTGGACCAATATCGATCTTATCAGGCTTCTGTGCCGCATCATGGATGAAAAGCTCGGACGTCAAGGCGGAGAGTCCGGAAAACTGGTCACCTATGTCACCGACCGGTCGGGCCATGACCTTCGCTATGCCATCGATTCATCGAAGCTCCAGCATGAACTTGGCTGGGTACCGTCGATCTCCTTTGAAAAAGGGCTGGAACTGACGGTCGACTGGTATCTGGCCAATCAGGAGTGGCTGGCCAACGTGACTTCGGGGGCCTACCAGAGTTATTATGCCCGGATGTATGACGGAAGGTGACCCTGCGGGGACCGTTACCTGACAAACAACCATTGAACACTATTATATTATGCGAATTCTGGTTATAGGGGGCGCCGGCTATATCGGCAGCCATGTCACAAGAGCTTTTCTTGATCATGGATACGATGTTACCGTATTTGACAATCTCCAGAGCGGCCTGAGGGAGAATCTTTTTGATGATGCCCGGTTTGTGCATGGCGATATCATGCGTTCCGAACAGCTTCGGACGGTTATGGCCGAAGGGTATGACGGCTGTGTGCATCTTGCAGCACTCAAGGCGGCAGGGCAGTCGATGCTGACGCCGGAAATCTACTGCGAAGCAAATATCGCAGGCACAATCAACATTCTCAACCGGGCCGCTGAGGCCGCAATATCCCCGGTTATCTTCTCCTCTTCTGCGGCAGTATTCGGAAACCCTCAATATCTGCCGATTGATGAGGATCACCCGAAGGAGCCGGAAAACTTTTACGGATTCACCAAGCTTGAAATCGAGCGTCTGCTCGCCTGGTATGACCGGCTAAAAGGTATGAGGTATGCCGCAATCCGTTATTTTAACGCGGCGGGCTATGATGTCAGCGGACGTATCAAAGGGCTTGAGATCAATCCTGAGAACCTTCTGCCGATTGTAATGGAAACAGCCGCAGGTCTTCGCCCGAAACTTTCCATATACGGCGATGATTATCCGACGCGGGACGGAAGCTGTATTCGCGACTATGTTCATGTGAGCGACCTGGCGGAAGCACATGTCAGCGCCTTTGAATACGTACGGAAACATGACCGGAGTCTATCGGTGAACCTCGGAAGCCAGACCGGTGTAAGTGTGTTGGAAATGGTCGAAAGGTCTCGCGCGATCACAGGAATGCCTGTGCCTGCAGTGGTATCGGGGAGGCGGCCGGGCGACCCCTCCGAGCTTGTAGCATCCTCTGCCAGAGCACGTGAGCTGCTCGGCTGGGTGCCCAGGTACAGCGATGTTGATACCCTTATCGAATCAACATGGAAGATGTACGGGAAGTATAGAAATCTTTAGGCGGTCTCAATAAATCAACAAGCCACTTATTTCTTCATGATTATTCCTGTGATTCTCAGCGGAGGTTCCGGAACCCGTCTTTGGCCTCTTTCCAGGGCATTGTACCCCAAGCAGCTGCTCTCCCTGGCAGGAGAAACAACCATGCTGCAGGATACGGTGTTTCGTCTTGCCTCAACGCCTGATACAGGTCCGGTTTACTGTGTCTGCAACGAAAGCCACCGGTTTCTTGTTGCAGAGCAGCTCCGGGAAACAGATGCGGTTATCGGAGAGATCATCCTTGAGCCTTCAGGCCGTAATACCGCACCTGCAGCAGCTGTGGCGGCCATGCTCATTGCGGACAGGCATCCGGGTGCATTAATGCTTGTCCTGCCTGCTGATCATGTTATTCTTGATCCGGAGGCTTTCGGCGCCGCTGTTGCCGCAGGAAAGACCGCAGCCGGAGAGGGGGAACTGGTTACTTTCGGTATTGTCCCGGCATCTCCTGAAACCGGCTACGGCTATATCAGAGCGGCAGTGAAAAACGATGATGAAAAGAAGGGAGCATATAAGGTTCTTGAATTTGTCGAGAAACCCGACAGGGAAACGGCGGAACACTATCTTGCATCGGGCGGCTACTTCTGGAACAGCGGCATTTTTCTTTTCAAGGCTGAAACCTATCTTTTCGAGCTTGAAGCTTTTGCTCCCGCCATTCCTGCCGCCTGCCGGGAGGCGCTGCAGAACGCGGTCGAAGATCTTGATTTTCTGCGCCTCGATCCTGAAGCATTTCTTGCTTCGCCATCTGACTCCATCGACTATGCGGTGATGGAAAAAACGGCAAGGGCAGCACTGGTTCCTCTTGATGCAGGATGGAATGACATCGGGGCATGGTCGGCACTCTGGGATGTTCAGGAGCGTGACGATGCCGGCAATGTCAAGAAGGGAGATGTGATGGTGCACGACGTCAGGAACAGTTATATCCATGCGACAAGCCGTCTCGTTACTGCGGTTGGTCTTGATGGCCATATTATCGTTGAGACAGCTGATGCAGTACTCGTTGCATCAAGGGCATGCGTTCAGGATGTAAAGGTGCTTGTCGAAGAGCTGAAAAAGAAAGAACGCAATGAAGTTCTGACACACCGGAAGGTTTACCGTCCGTGGGGTTCCTATGAAACCGTTGATTTTTCAGAGCGCTTCAAGGTCAAGCGGATCACGGTGAAACCGGGCGCTGCACTCTCCCTGCAGAAACATCAATACCGCGCAGAACACTGGATCGTGGTCAGAGGTTCAGCCCTTGTTACACTGGGAGACAAAAAAATCACGCTCATGGAAGACCAGTCAACCTATATTCCTGTCGGCGCATACCATCGCCTTGAAAATCCGGGAGAAACTCCGCTTGAACTTATTGAAGTCCAGTCGGGCAGTTATCTGGAAGAGGACGATATCGTTCGTATTGAGGACCGTTACGGGCGGCAGTGACCTGTTTTATGAAACCACCGTTTTCAGTGCCGCGCTTTTGCATCTAACGGGCTGATTTTATTTTGATAGAATCATGAAAAAATATTACATTTTCATTTGAATGTTCCGTTGGCGTTAAACCTAAATATCAGTGTCATATGGCTGAAGAAATAAAAAGTTCCGGTCAGGAGAAAAGACAGGATGTTGTCAAGGGTGATTTTTCAGCCATACTTGTTGGCGTAGGTACCCTGCTTGACAATACACTGACTCCAATCAGCAAGATAGTCTCCCAGGCGCTTGATTCGCTTGCTGTAGTTGCACAGCAGATACTTGACGGCGTCAGCTCCTCCATCGGCGGCAAGAAGTAATCCTCCCGATTTTCGTGGCAGCGACTGCCAGGGTTTGTTATTATAAAAGGTTCCAGGCAAGCTTTTCGGTTATTGAAAGGCTTGCCTTTCCTTTTTTATAACGGATTCTTTTATATTGATTTTTTTATAATTGCAGGCAGTGTGTCTGTTATTGATTGATTCTGAAGAACTATGGACGATAAATTTGTTGAGTATCCCTCCAATGTTTCCTACAGTGTTGTAGAGGCTGAAATTCTTGCTTACTGGAACGAATACGGGATTTTTCGCAAGAGTCTGGAGGAAAGACCTGCGGACAGGGTTTACTCCTTTTATGAAGGACCTCCGACGGTAAACGGCAAACCCGGCGTTCACCATGTTTTCAGCCGTACCATAAAAGACGTCGTATGCCGCTACAAGACCATGCAGGGCTACCGTGTGCCGAGAAAGGCCGGATGGGATACGCATGGGCTGCCCGTAGAGATTTCGGTGGAGAAAAAGCTTGGACTGAAGAACAAGGCCCAGGTCGAGGCTTACGGGGACGGCGAGTTCAATGCCGAAGCAAGGGCGCTGGTCTATCATCATATAGAGGACAACAGGGAGGGGTGGGGCAAACTGACCGAACGGATGGGATACTGGGTCGATATGGACCATCCCTATATCACCTGTACCAATGACTATATCGAGTCGGTCTGGTGGGCGCTGAAAACCATTTTCGACAAGGGACTGATCTACAAGGATTATAAAATTGTGCCACAGGATCCGAAATCCGAGACGGTGCTCAGTTCGCATGAACTTGCCCTCGGGTATAAAGAGGTGCAGGATCCGAGCATTTATGTAAAGTTCAAGGTGAAAGATTCAGTTGAGTCACTGCTGGTCTGGACCACAACTCCCTGGACATTGATCTCGAATGTGGCCCTTTGTGTGGGTTCTGATATCGATTATGTAAAGGTTACTCACAGCGAAAGCGGAGAGGTGATGATTCTTGCCAAATCGCGCCTGCATGTGCTTCCTGAAAAGAATGACGAGGGGGAATCACTCTGGACTGTAACTGCCGAACTGAAGGGCAGAGATCTGGAAGGGCTTGACTATGAGCCTCTTTTCGGCTATATGCAGCCTGAAAAAAAGTGCTGGTACGTTACATCGGGATCATTCGTCTCAACAGAGGACGGTACGGGTATTGTTCATATCGCACCGGCATTCGGCGCAGACGACTATGAGATTGCCAAAAAATATGATCTGCCGATGCTTCAGCCGGTTGCGCGCAACGGCTGTTTTACGGCAGAGGTCAGCGATTATGACGGCATGTTTTTCAAGGATACCGATCCGCTGATTATCCGCCAGCTTAAAGAGGCGGGGAAATTGTACCGCAGGGAGACCATAACCCATACCTATCCGTATTCGTGGCGTTACGATGTGCCGGTAATCTATTATGCGAGGGAGTCCTGGTATATCAGGACCACTGCAATTGCCGGACGTATGGTTGAGCTCAACAAAACCATCAACTGGTGTCCCCCGGAGATCGGTACCGGGCGTTTCGGCAACTGGCTTGAGGATAACAAGGACTGGGCGCTTTCACGCGAACGTTTCTGGGGTTCCCCCCTTCCGCTCTGGGTTTCGGAGGATTTCGCCATCGGCGACGATGCAGCCTCGGGAAACATGTTTGCTGTCGGTTCAGTTGCCGAACTGCGTGAGGGATTCATCGATATTGAAGGGGAGAGGTTCCTTCTCGCAGATGCCCTTGACCGGGGAATTGTTGAACTTGATCTTCACAAGCCCTTTGTTGACAGGATTTATTTTATCAGGGAGGGCAGGCGCTTCAGCAGAACTCCGGAACTGGTTGATGTCTGGTTTGACAGCGGTTCCATGCCGTTTGCACAGCTTCACTATCCGTTTGAGCATCGCGAAGAGTTTGATCGCAGTTTTCCGGCCGATTTCATTGCCGAAGGGGTTGACCAGACCAGAGGCTGGTTTTATACCCTTCATGCCATTGCTACGCTGATCTTCGATAAGCCGGCCTACAAAAACCTGATTGTCAACGGCCATATTCTTGACAAGAACGGTCACAAGATGTCTAAATCGAAAGGCAATGTGGTTGATCCGTTCGAGACGATGGAACGTTACGGTGCCGATGCTCTCCGCTGGTACCTGATGGTGACCAGTCCTCCATGGAGACCGAAATCGTTCAATGCCGGCGAGATTGAGGAGGAACAGCGCAGGTTTTTCCGGGCGTTCATCAACAGCTATAATTTTTTTGTGCTCTATGCCAATGTAGACGGGTTCAGGTATGCCGAACCATCCATTGCCCTGCACGAGCGTTCCGAGCTTGACCGCTGGGTGCTTTCGTGCCTGAACACGCTTGTCGGAGGTGTTCATATGCGTATGGAGCAGTATGATCTTACCGGTGCAGTCCGGCTGATCAGTGATTTTACCGTAGATGACCTCTCCAACTGGTATATCCGCCGTTCAAGGAAACGGTTCTGGAAAAGTGACATGGGGGCTGACAAAATTGCTGCATACCAGACGCTTTACAGCTGTCTTGAGACGCTGGCGAAACTGCTTGCTCCGTTTACACCCTTTATTGCAGAAAGGATTTACCTGAACCTGGATAATGTCAGCAGGCTTGAAACCTGTGAATCAGTTCACCTTGCTGATTTTCCCGTGCCTGACATCTCAGCGGTTGACCGGCCGCTTGAGAGGCGCATGAAAAAGGCACAGATTATTACATCGCTTGTGCGTACCATGCGTGAAAAGGCTTCGATCAAGGTCCGTCAGCCGCTCAGGCGTATTCTGCTTGCCGTTGATGATGCTGCCGCAAGGGAAGAATACGGACAGGTTGCCGGTATCATCCTTGAAGAGATAAATGTCCAGAAGATTGAATACATCGAGGAGGACGGCTCGGTTATCAGCAAAAAGGTAAAGCCGAACTTCAAAACACTCGGCCCCCGTTTCGGCAGGGATATGAAAGCTCTGGCTGAAGCCATACGGCTCATGAGCCACAAACAGATTGCGATTCTTGAAAAAGAAGGGTCACTGTCGCTTGAACTTGACGGCAGGGTTTTCGCCCTTGTTCGTGAGGATGTGGATATTATGCATGAAGATATTGAGGGATGGCTTGTCGCATCAGATGAAGCGAACGGCATCATGGTTGCGCTTGACACGGAGATGACTGCAGAGCTTGAAATGCTCGGTCTTTCGCGTGAAGTGGTCAGCCGTATTCAGGCGCTTCGCAAGGAGAGCGGCCTTGAGATTACCGACCGGATTGCTCTTGTCGTCAGAGGGTCGGAAAAACTTCTGGATGCGGTGAAGAAAAATGATGCGTATATTAAAGCCGAAACTCTTGCCACGGTTCTTGAGACCGGAGCGTATGATTCTTCATTTCCTGCCCCGGGGAAAGAGGAGGTTGTCAATGGTGAAATTTGCCGGTTATCGCTTGAAAAATATGTCGGGTAATAGTATTATTTAACTCTCTGTTTTTACGGCTTTTATTGAGACTAAGAAAATTGATGTATTATGGCGAAAAAAGGCAGTAGCGCTTCCAGGAAGGAAAATGAGGTTATCGAAGAACCTGTCCTGACGAAAACGTATTTGACGGACGAAGAGCTCGAACATTTCCGGCAGTTGCTGCTGAAAAGACGGGAAGAGGTGCTTCGCGATCTTGATATTCTGCGCTCTTCGCTCTCCGACGAGAACGTGGAGGATTCGATCAATTCGAACTACTCCATGCACATGGCTGATCACGGAACCGATACCATGGATCGTGAACAGCGCTTCATGTTTATTGCCCGTGATGAAAAATATATCGGCTATATCGACCAGGCACTTGACCGGATACGGAACAAGGTATATGGTATCTGCATCAAGTCAGGCAAACCCATTCCTAAAAAGCGCCTTGAAGCGGTGCCGCATACCTCGGTGAGAATCGAGTTCAAGCAGGGAAAGAAGTAGGCGGAAAGGAAAAACTGAAAAAATCGAGAGGTTTTTTTGTTCACGCAAAAGGCGTACACTTCGGATGTGCGCCTTTTATTGTTGTATCAGTCATTTTCCTCTTTGTCCGTTGTCGCGTCGCTGATCTGAATCGGATAATCACCGCTGAAACATGCGGTGCAGTAGCTGCAGCTCTCCCCCTCAAATGACGGAACGCTGTTCATAAGTCCCTTCATGGAGAGGTATTTCAAAGAATCCACCCCGATATACTCCCTTATCTTTTCGATCTCCTCCTCTTCGTTATCCAGAGAGTCGAACATGTGGGTGAGCAGCTGCCGTTTGGTGGGGAAGTCCATACCGTAAAAGCAGGGGTTGGTGATTGGCGGAGAGCTGATGTGGAGGTGGATTGCCTTGGGATCGGCCTCCCTGATCAGCTTGATCAGCATTTTTGCCGTCGTGCCCCGGACAATGGAGTCGTCTATAAGAATTATCGGACGGTCAAGAAGCACGCCGCGAACAATGTTGTATTTGGAACGGACCTTGATGTCGCGGCTGTGAATGCCCGGCTGGATGAAGGTTCTTCCGACATAGTGGTTGCGGATTAGACCGTGTTCGAACCTTGCCGGCCGCTCCATCTTGAGGCTTTCGCGGACAAAACCGAGCGCGGCGGTATTGGACGAGTCGGGGACGCTGACAACGGTCAGTTCCTTGTCTCCCGGCCGGGGCTCGATAGTTGACTCTCTTGCCAGGTTTTTGCCGAGATTGCGCCTGATTTTGTCTACCGAATGCATGAAAATAAAGCTGTCGGGACGGGCGAAATAGACGTATTCGAAAATGCAGCGGGCCTTGCGATCCGAGGGCGGGAGAAACAGAGAGGTCGGCTTTTCGTTCGCCACCGCCAGGTGGTCGATGAGGAGTATTTCGCCGGGTTCGATATCCCTGATGTATTCCGCCTGGATGATATCAAAGGCGCAGGTTTCGCTTGCGACGACATAAGCAAGCTCCCCTGTCAGCGGATCGACCTTTTTACCGAGAGCGAGGGGCCTGAACCCGTAGGGGTCACGAGCAGCAA
>Ga0268284_1001492_pt1 | contig 11896 bp, 6 predicted proteins | sample saktaG_14_FD_190137 | JGI IMG/M metagenome (GOLD analysis project Ga0268284, IMG submission 190137) | Saline water microbial communities from Sakinaw Lake, British Columbia, Canada - sak_2013_06_06_40m | ecosystem: Environmental > Aquatic > Non-marine Saline and Alkaline > Saline ... | reverse complement strand
CATCGTATCGCATGATCGGGACTTTTTGCAGGGATTGACAACTCGCGTGATCGAATTCAAGAATCAAACCATTAAAGAGTATTTGGGAGATATCTATTATTTTTTGGAGAAGAAAAAGCTGGAAGATTTATCGCAGCTTAATGAAGCCTCAAAAAACACGCAATCTAAGGAAAAATCACTCTCTGACAATAAGCTTAAGTATGAACAGAAGAAAGAGTTTGAACGCGAAATCAGGAAGATAAACACCCAGATTACCAAAAGCGAAACAAGCATTGAATTAATTGAAAAAGAAATTGAAGGTATGGATCAAAAATTGGCGCATCCCGATCAATATCAAGATGAAATCAACTCAGGAGAATTGTATAAAAATTATGATTTACTTAAGAAAAAACTAAACCAGGAGATGAAGAGATGGGAAGAACTTCAGTATGAATTGGAAGTGGTTCAATCAAATCTTGAATGAGCTTAATAATCCCGCTTGATTAATCTGTCGGCTAGCATTTTTAATTCATTCCTGCTTTCCTGATCAACCTGAATCTTCTCCAGATAAATTAATGACAGATTATAATATCTGAATATTTCATCCCTTACATATTTATCCACTTTTAAATCGGAATAAACCTTTTTTATTTGTTGAACCTTTTGCTGATGATCGGGATGATTAGTGATGAAGTGCTGTTTTAGTGATTCTAGCGATTCTCCTTTAGCAAGTTCAAAAGCTTTTATGTAAAGAAAAGTTTTTTTGTTGGTAATAATATCGCCTCCTATTTGTTTGCCGAATTTTTCTTCGTCACCGAATACATCGAGCAAGTCATCTTGCAATTGAAATGCCATCCCAAGATGTTCACCAAAACTATAAATATTATCAATATTTTCCTGAGTGGTATCGCTGATAATGGCTCCGATTTTTAAACTTGCTCCGATAAAAACTGCAGTTTTTAGCCTGATCATGTTCAGATAGTCTTCAATGGTAATTTGTGACTGATCTTCATAGTTCATATCCAGTTGTTGGCCTTCACAAACTTCAATGGCTGTTTTATTGAAAACTTCTAAAATGTCGGGTAAATATTTGGGATTTGTTTTGGTGATGTATTTGTATGCAAGTGCAAACATGGTATCACCTGATAATATTGCAATATTTGGACTCCATTTGCGATATACAGTTTCTTTTCCACGCCTGATTGGAGCATCATCCATGATGTCGTCGTGTAACAAAGTGAAATTGTGAAAGATTTCAATTCCCATGGCAGGACTAATGATGTTCTCATATTTCCCACCAAAAATATTACACGCCAATAAAGCTATGACTGGCCTGATTCGTTTACCTCCCAAAGCTAAAGTATAAGCTATTGGGTCGTACAACTCATGAGGCTCAAACGAAAAATTCTGATTATTTATGAATTCATTGAATTTTTTGTAATGGTATTCATATTTCTGCATCTCTTCTTCCTATTTCCCTTTTAATAAATTCATTAAATAATCGCCGTACCCGCTTTTAAGCAATGGTTGTGCAAGTTTTTCCAACTGAGCAGCATCAATAAATTTTCTTCGGTAGGCAATTTCTTCAATACATCCAACCTTCAATCCTTGCCGGCTTTCAATGACTTCAACATATTGACTGGCCTGTAATAATGAAGTGAAAGTACCTGTATCAAGCCATGCTGTTCCACGACTGATAATTCCAACTTTTAATTTTCCGGCATTCAAATAATGTTTGTTCACATCGGTGATTTCATATTCACCGCGTGCGCTTGGTTTAAGATTTTTGGCAACTTCAACCACTGAGTTATCATAAAAATATAAGCCGGGTACTGCATAATTGGATTTAGGAATTTTCGGTTTTTCTTCAATGGAGAGTGCCTTAAAATTTTCATCAAACTCAACAACGCCATATCTTTCAGGATCATTTACATGATAAGCAAAAACAACACCTCCATCAGGATCTTTTGCACTTTCCCATAAAAGGGTTTGCATTCCGCTACCATAAAATATATTATCCCCCAGGATGAGCGAAACACTATCTTTTCCAATAAATTCTTCACCCAACACAAAAGCCTGAGCTAAACCATTTGGAATTTTTTGTTCAACGTATGAGAATTTACATCCAAGTTGTGAACCATCACCCAACAATTTCCTAAAATTTGGCAGATCTTCAGGAGTAGAAATAATTAAGATTTCATTGATATTAGCCATCATCAGAATTGAGAGCGGATAATAAATCATTGGTTTGTCGTAAATAGGCATAAGCTGTTTACTGACGGCTAATGTGAGCGGATGTAAGCGTGTTCCGGATCCTCCTGCTAAAATAATTCCTTTCATATATGATTGATTTTAGATGCTAGATTTTAGATTTATTTAGTAAAATTTTATGCTAAGCCGATCCTCTAGTATCAAGATCTTCGATTTCCAAACTGTCAATTTCAATATCATCTTCTTCGTCGAATATGATCAATAAAGGCTCTTTGAAGGTCTTTGTTGTAATAAATTTATCTAAAGATAATAAAAGTGAAGGCAAAATAAATAAGTTTGAAAGCAATGCTACAATCAAAGTGAACGATATTAAATAACCCAAAGCCTCTGTTCCACCAAAACTAGATAAGGTAAAGATGGCAAAACCGAAAAACAATACTACTGATGAGTAGATCATGCTGTAACCCGTTTCACGAAGGGCAGCAATGACCGATTCTTTGATGTCCCAATTATTTATTTTTAGCTGTAACCGATATCTTGATAAAAAGTGAATGGCATTATCAACGGATATTCCGAGGGCGATACTGAAAATAAGTATAGTCGACGGTTTAATCGAAATGGCAAAAACTCCCATCATTCCTGCGGTCATTAATTGTGGAATCAGATTCGGGATTAATGAAATTCCAATCATTCGGGCCGAAGTGAACAATAAAGCCATAAGTGCTGAAATAATTACAAGTGCCAGTAATAAGCTTGCCATCAAGTTTTTCACCATGTAGTTAGTTCCTTTCAGGAATACAACGCTTGTTCCTGTAACCTTTACATCATATTTGTCGGGAGGAAAAATCTTGTCAATCTCCGGAAGCAATTTATCCATGATGATCTTGATCTCTTTGGTTCCAATATTTGCCATCTGAACACTTACCCTTGTGGTCTGTAAATCGGAGTCCACAAATGAATTAAGAATAGTCTTTTTGTCGCTTTCAACATCAGGTACATAAGAAAGGATGAAGTTTTTTTCCTGACTATTGGGTAATGCATACATTTTTTCATTGCCTTTATAAAAAGCTTGTTTTGCAAATTTCACGACCTCTGCGATTGACACAGGTTTTGATAATTCAGGATAGGAGGCCAGAACTGCTTGTAGCTCATCAATTTTTTCAATATTTGATAAACGCATGACACCCTTTTTTGTTCGCGTATCAATGGTTATTTCGAGTGGCATTACACCTTTAAAATGTTTTTCAAAAAAGATCAAATCTTTATAAAGTTGATCCTTTTTTGAAATGTCATCCACAATATTACCCGTCGTTTTTAACATTGTAATTCCGATAATGCCAAATATCAGGACAACAACTGTTATAATGTAAATAACCAAACGTCGATGTAAAACAATCCTGACCACCCATTCAATTATTTTGCCAACATTACTATTATCCAAATGCTTGGTGTGACGTTTAGAAGGGGGAGGTAAATAGCTGAAAAATATCGGAATCAAGAATAAGGTAAGTACGAACGCAAAAAGAATGTTAATTGATGCTACAATCCCAAATTCAACCAATATTTTGTTACCGGTTACGATGAAAGCAGCAAATCCCGCAGCAGTGGTTGCATTTGTTAGCATATTTGCATTTCCGATTCGCAGAACTACTCTGGATAATGCTTTGACTTTATTTCCATGATTAAGATACTCATTGTGGTATTTGTTGAGCAGAAAGATGCAATTCTCAACCACGATTACAATTAGGAGTGGAGGCAATATGCCGGTGAGTATGGTAATTTTGTATCCCAATAAAGAAATACTTCCCATTACCCAAACTACATTGATAACAACAATAAGAATGGTAAAAAAAACAACTTTGATTGATCGGAAAAAAAGTAATAATAGGATAGAAGCAATAATGAGCGCCCCATAAATGAAAAACTTTAATTCATCTTCAACCATTTTTGAAGTGATGGTACGTATATAAGGAAGGCCTGAGTATCGGATTGGAATATTATGTTTTTTACTGAATATTTCAACCGTATTTTTGATTTCATAAATCAGTCCAACCCTGCTTTTGGTATTCAATTTTTCCTTGTCAAGTGTAATCATCATCATGGTGACATTGCTTTCTTTATTGTAAAGAAGGCCGTCATAAAAAGGAAGGGAATAAATCACTTCTCTTAGGCTATCGAGCTCGGATTGAGTTTTTGGTTTGGAGCTGAAAACAGGCGTAAAATCAAACTTCTTTAATTCATCATTTCTGTTTAATTGATAGAGTTTAGCCAAAGAAACTACTTCCTCAACGCCGTCAATTTCCTTTAATTTGTAAGTTAAATCATACCAATCGTTAAACTCATCCAGCTGAAAAAGCTTTTCATCCTGAACACCCACGAAAAAAACACTACCGTCTTCTCCAAATTTGGCCCTGAAATTTTCATAATCAACACTGGCCGAATCAGAGGCAGGAAGCATTTTTGACATCTCATAGGAAAGTTGAACTTTAGTGGCCTGATACCCCATAAAAACGGTGATCAACCCAATAATGATTAGATTTGCCAATCGATTTCGAAGAATAATTCTAACTAAATATTTCCACATGCTTTTTAATTCTCAAACAATTGATTTAACCCGCTGACCCTTATCCTTTTGCTATTTTTTTAATCTGATTTCCAGGGACGCCGAAATTAGCAAAATTATCTGGAATAGAAAAATTAAAGGTACGTGATCTTTGTAATGAACCTGATTTTGAATTAAACTATCTTTTATAGAAGGCAGAAATATCGAAGCCATTCATTTTATATCTTTGCAATCATAAAGAAAGAATGATGAAAAAAATTCTGTTTGTTGATGAAACTCATCCTATGTTGGTCAAAAGTTTTGAGGAACTGGGTTATCTGTGTGTTTTTAACCCTGCAATTTTAAAAAGTGAAGATGATTTAAAACAATATGTGGGCATCATCGTTAGAAGTAAAAAAATAGATAGAAATATAATGCAGCGAGCGGCAAACATTAAATTTATTGGTAGGTTAGGTGCCGGTATGGAAAATATTGATATTGATTTTGCCGAACATAGAGGGATAAAATGTTTTAATGCACCAGAAGGTAGCCGTGATGCTGTTGGTGAGCATACAGTGGCTTTATTATTGTCTGTAATGAATAAAATTGTTTCGGCAGATGCCGAAGTAAGAAAGGGCATTTGGAATCGCAATGGAAATTGGGGAACTGAAATAAAAGGAAAAACCATCGGGATTATTGGATATGGAAATATGGGCAGTAGTTTTGCTCAAAAAATCAGTGGATTTGGAGCAGAAGTGATTGCTTACGATAAATATAAATTTAATTACTCTGACAAGTTTGTAACCGAAACTGATTTGAAAACTGTTTTTGAAAAAGCAGATATTTTAAGCTTGCATGTTCCAATCACCGAAGAAACCCATTTCATGGTTGATGATGCTTTTTTGCAAAATTTTAAAAAGAATATTTTTTTATTAAATACCTCTCGTGGCGAAGTGGTAAAAACGGCTGATTTGGTTAAACACTTAAAAACCGGAAAAGTACGGGCTGCAGGTTTGGATGTATTGGAGTATGAAAAACAGGCTTTCGAAAAATTAGAGGATTTACCCGAAGATTTTCAATACCTGAGCCAAGCCAAGAATCTAGTTTTCACGCCACACGTAGCCGGTTGGACAGATGAATCCTATTATAAACTGGCTATAGTATTGTTTGAGAAAATCAAAGAAGTCTTAAATTAATATTTCGCAGCCTTCCCTTCTTGTAAACTTTTCAAAATAAAATTCCTTAAATCATCATTTGCAGTTTTTAAATCTTCTTTGCGCAAATACATCATATGACCACTTCTATAACCCTTAAAACTCATGCGATCTTTCAATTTGCCACTAGGATCGATTTGCCACATGGTATATTTTGTATTGAAATAGGTACATGCTCCATCGTAATATCCTGTTTGAAACATGATGTTGAGGTATGGGTTTTCGGCCATGGCTTGTCTTAAATTATCACGCGTATTATTGTTTTCGTCATTCCAGGGTCGAACAGGCCCAAACATGTTGTACTTAATATCTGTTTTGAAATTTAGCTGTTCACGTAAGTAATAATTGATGGCAGGGGTGAAAGTATGCAACCATGACTGAATTTCTGCATTATAATCAGGACTGGAACCGGCTTCCGTTTTATCTATTCCCAGATAACGCGAATCTAGTCGGCCAATCGTATTTCCTGTTTTGTCTCTTAACAATTCTTTCCAGAAAAAAGAAGTTGGAACATCTAAGTTGTGCTGTAAAATTGATTTTTTAGAGAGTCCTGAATAATAGGACATTTTTTCGGCCACCGCTTGTTTTTCTTCCTCACTGATAAACCCACCCTTTGCAATAGCAGGCATCAGTTTATCAATGGTGTATGCCTCTACTTCAGGTAAAATTTCCAATAAATCTTTTTGCTGTAGCACTTCTGGAAGGGCATGATGATGCCATGCTGCTGCGGCAAAATAAGGTAGATCAAGTGCCGAAGAAATAGCGGGATCAGAATTGAAAGCTCTATAATCTGCAGGCGAAACTAAAATAACCCCATTCAGATACATCCACTGTTGATCCTGTAATTCGAGAGCCAAACCTGAAACACGGGTACCTCCATAACTTTCTCCAATGATGAATTTTGGAGAGAGCCAACGATCATAACGATTAATAAAAGTATTGAGCCACTCAGCCAGATATTTAATATCTGCATTGATGCCGAAAAACTTTGTGCGATCGAGACCTTCACCATTGGCAGGAATCATTCTGGAATAGCCTGTGTTCACAGGATTTATATAAACTATATCAGCCACATCAAAAACAGAATGAGGGTTTTCGTGTACACCATAAGGCTGCATGGGATATCCTTCCGGGTCAATATTTAAAACCATGGGACCGGTATAAGCGATATGCATCCAAACCGAAGCAGAACCTGGTCCTCCGTTATATGATATGAGCAGAGTGCGTTTTGCTAAATCGTTTTCCCCCGACTTTTTATAATAAGTAAATTGCAAAGTTGCGATGGGTTTACCATTCTCGTCCCAAACAGGTTGCATCCCGATGGTTGCGGTATAGGATATTTTTACATTGTTAATAGTGGTTGTATGATTAGTTACAACAGTGGTGTCAATCGGGATTATTCTTTCCTGTGAGTAAAGATAATTGATGCAAAATATTAAGCAAAATAGAGCAAGGAATTTGGTTTTCATGAGATTTTAAGTTAAATTCTTAAGTAAAAATTTCATTGAATAATCTTCAAGGAATTAAACAAATATAATAAAAAAGCCCATGATTAACTCATGAGCTTCTGTACTATATAAAAAGGTTAATTACCATTCCAAAATCTTCCAGAAATCAAATTCTTCAGGATTCTTTAAATAAGTTTTTGCTTCATCATAATCAGCCTCTTCTAGATATTGTAAACTATGCTCGAAAACCAATTTTGCTTTTTGCGATTTCATATTCACCATCCGAGGTTTTATTTTACCGTTTTCGTCCTCAACATCCTTTAGATAAAGCGGAGCAATATCACCTTTTGGATCTGAAGTTACCATACATCCGGTAATGCCCTGATCGAATAAATACTTAACCCCCATCCCCAATAAATTGCAATACATCAAATCGAAAGCAGTAGGTTTTACGCAGCGGATTTCGTAGCCAAGTTCAACGGGTCTGCTTTTTACTTTTATGTTCAACTCCTTAAGTTTTCGAGCCAGAAGCATGTTGAAAATATGAGCTTTGCTCACATTACCAAGTTCGGGATGACCATGATCATCATAGGTAAAATTGATATCAGTAGATTTTATTTCTTCGTCGATCATAAAATGAAAAACACCTTCACTAATAATCGCGACACCATAATCGATACCTAAAATTTTGCGCTTTACAATGGACGAGACTACAAGTTTGATTATTTTCTCAAAGGTAATCTTGGTTTTGTTAAACATTTCGGGGATCACGATCATCGGATAATGGCAAGCTCCTCCAATTCCAAAAGCTAAATGTCCTGCTTCTCGACCCATGGCTGAAACCAAAAACCAATTACCGCTGGTTCGTGCATCTTCATAAACCGTGGATGCAATTCTAACGCCTTCTTCTTTAGCCGATTGATAACCAAATGTTGGACTTCCTTCAGGTAAAGGAAGGTCATTATCAATGGTTTTTGGTACATGGATGTTTTGAATACTCACCCCATGTTCGGACATGTATTTAGAAATACGGTTGGCCGTTGATGCGGTGTCATCGCCACCAATAGTCACCAATAGTTTTACATTATTTTTTGTGAAGAAATCTGTCGTAAATTCTTCATCCTTTGGTTTGTGCCTGCTCATTTGTAAGGCCGATCCTCCGGTTTTTAAAATATCATCTGCGAATTTAAAATCAATCTCAACCATCAGCGGTTTTTCCGTGAACAAACTTTGATAGCCTTTGTTAAGCCCAATCACCCTGTAACCATCTTTTAAAAAGACTTTTGAAACAGAACTGATTACCGAATTTATCCCCGGTGCCGGACCTCCTCCACATAAAATAGCAATGGCTTTTTTCATTTATATTAATTTAGATTTAAGTATCAAGATTAAAGATTAATTTCATTTACTACTAACTCCTGTCTCTTGTCAATAATAACAAAGCAAATATAAACAAAATGGTATAAAATTCAATTTAAAGCAATGGCTGTGTACAGGCATTTATTTTTGTAGTTTTGCATCTGATTCAATAATTTGATACAGCATTTTGAATTTAAAAAGTCTATTAGAAACTTATAAGGAAAGTCCCCATTTTCAGCAGTTCAAGGATCATTTAAAAACTGAAAATTGCAAAATCAATCTGAAAGGATTGGTTGGGTCGTCTTTGTCATTATTCGCTGCAAACAGTATTTCTGAGCTTGCAGATGTTCATGTTTTTGTATTGCCGGATAAGGAATCAGCCGCATATTTTGCAAATGATTTGGAAGGTATCTTCGATGAAAAGTTTTCAACTTTTACAAAAAAGAAAATTTTATTCTTTCCCACTTCTTACAAGCATCCTTACGAGATCGAAGCTACGGATAATGTCAATTTACAATTGAGAACCGAAGTGCTTGAACGATTGAGTACTTCTACCCGAAAATCGGCTGTTGTCACTTATCCCGAAGCGTTGGCCGAAAAGGTAGTAAGCAAAAAATACCTTGCGAAAAACACCCTGAAGTTAAAAATTGATGAACAGGTATCGATCGATTTTATGATCGATATTTTAATGGAATATGGATTTGAACGATCTGATTTTGTGGTTGAACCCGGTCAGTTTTCAGTTCGTGGTGGGATTATCGATGTGTTCTCTTTTGCAGATGATTTCCCGTATCGCATCGAATTTTCGGGTGAAGAAATTGAATCAATCAGAACCTTTGATCCCATCGATCAGCTTTCAAAAGATAAGTTGAGCAGAATTACCATCGTTCCTAATGTTCAGGATCGATTGATTATCGAATCGCGTGAGTCGTTTCTTGATTACTTGCATAAAAACTCAATCCTCTGGATTGAAAATATCGAGTTTACCGCAGATAAAATCGAGCTGGAATATAAAAAAGCGAATGAGAGTTTTGATAAGTTAGAAGGCATAATTAAGCGTCTAAAACCAGAAGAACTCTTCATCCAAAAATCCGATTTTAATCAATCTTTGAATCAATTTACGGTTGTTGAATTTAATGGGAACCCAAAACATGCTGATTTCTCGATGAAGTTCAACATTCGCCCTCAGCCATCCTTCAATAAAAAATTTGATTTGCTTATTTCTGATTTAAAAGAAAATAGTCATAAGGGTTTCGAAAATATCATTTTATCTGATAATCCAAAGCAAATCGACCGTTTGTATTCCATTTTTGAAGACATGCAATTTAATCTGGAGGATGAAGGCAAGGTGAAAATTGACACCATTGTACTTGCGCTGCACGAAGGCTTTATTGATGATGATCTAAAAATTGCCTGTTATACTGATCATCAGCTTTTCGACCGTTATCATCGTTTTCATTTAAAAAGTGGATATAAGACTAAAGAAGCAATCACACTTAAAGAGCTTTATGACTTAACTCCGGGCGATTTTGTAACCCACGTTGATCATGGTATCGGAAAATTTGAAGGGCTCGAAAAAATTGAAAATAATGGCATCGAGCAGGAAGCTATCCGAATCAGTTATAAAAACAACGATTTACTTTATATCAGCATCCATTCCCTTCATCGTATTTCTAAATTTGTTGGTAAGGATGGCAGTCAACCGGTTTTGAATAAGCTTGGTACCAATGCATGGAATACGCTGAAAACACGCACAAAGCAAAGGGTAAAAGACATTGCGAAGGATTTGATTAAATTATATGCTGAGCGAAAATCTGCAGAGGGTTATCAATTTATGCCAGATACTTATTTGCAACATGAGTTGGAAGCATCCTTTATTTATGAAGACACTCCAGATCAACTAAAAGCAACCATTGATGTAAAACGGGATTTGGAACAACCTCACCCCATGGATCGCTTGGTTTGTGGTGATGTAGGTTTTGGTAAAACAGAAATTGCCATTCGTGCAGCTTTTAAAGTAGTGACCGATAGTAAACAGGTGGCTATACTGGTTCCTACAACTATTCTGGCCTTACAGCATTATAAAACTTTCAGCGATCGGCTAAAGGATTTTCCGTGCAAAGTTGAATACATCAATCGCTTTAAAAGTTCAAAACAGCAAAAGGAAATTTTGGAAGATTTGAAAGCAGGGAAAATTGATATTTTAATTGGCACTCACCGTCTGGCAGGAAAAGATATCGATTTTAAAGATTTAGGATTATTAATCATTGATGAAGAACAAAAGTTTGGGGTTGCAGCAAAAGAAAAGCTAAAACAGCTCAAAATTAATGTTGATACTTTGACATTAACCGCTACACCTATTCCACGTACACTCCAGTTTTCATTGATGGGTGCTCGCGATCTTTCCATTATTAATACACCGCCGCCAAACCGTTATCCGGTACAAACAGAAATCCGACTTTTTTCGGAAGAGATTATACGAGATGGAATTTTATATGAAGTTTCGAGGGGTGGTCAGGTGTTTTTTGTAAATAATCGCGTGCAAAACATTCAAGATGTCAAAGCCATGATCGAACGGTTTTGCCCGGGAGTAAGTGTCGGAGTGGCTCATGGACAAATGGATGGAAAAACGCTCGAAAGAAGGATGCTTGAATTTATTAATGGCGATTATGATGTACTGTTGGCTACCACAATTATTGAATCGGGCTTGGATATTCCAAACGTTAATACCATTTTTATTAACGAAGCACAGAATTATGGATTAAGTGATTTACATCAACTTCGGGGTAGGGTTGGGCGTAGCAATAAAAAAGCATTCTGTTATTTATTGGCTCCGCCACTTTCGGTACTTACAGATGAAGCCCGAAAGAGGCTAAAAGCAATTGAAGATTTTGCTGATCTCGGAAGTGGTTTCAATATCGCCATGCGCGATATGGATATTCGTGGTACTGGTAATATGTTAGGTGGAGAACAAAGTGGGTTTATTTCAGAAATAGGATTTGAAATGTACAATCAGATTCTGGATGAGGCGATTCTGGAATTGAAGGAAAATGAATTTAAGGATGTTTTCAAAACTGATATTGAAGAAAAAGAATTTGTAAAAGATTGTCAGATTGAAACCGACATGGAAATTCTGATCCCTG
>Ga0268284_1001491_pt1 | contig 11896 bp, 10 predicted proteins | sample saktaG_14_FD_190137 | JGI IMG/M metagenome (GOLD analysis project Ga0268284, IMG submission 190137) | Saline water microbial communities from Sakinaw Lake, British Columbia, Canada - sak_2013_06_06_40m | ecosystem: Environmental > Aquatic > Non-marine Saline and Alkaline > Saline ... | reverse complement strand
GAAACGTATAAGAATACAGACTGTAAAGCTTATCAGGATTTCAGGCAGATTATTTCAGACAAATCAATCGATGCTGTGGTCATCAGCACGCCGGAGCACTGGCATATCACGATGGCCATGATGGCGCTGGAGGCAGGGAAAGATGTGTTCTCTGAGAAGCCTACGAAATTTATCTCAGAAGGTTTTGCACTACAAGCCTGCATGAAAAAGCATCAGGCGGTTTTCCAAACAGGTCTTGAAGACCGTTCATTGCCCCATTATCACAAGATGGTCGAATGGTGCCGGAATGGTGCGATTGGCGATGTGCAGCGTATCGAAGTGACCCTGCCACGCTATCAGACGCTGCCACCGCCAGCCAAGGATGTTCCAATTCCGGACGAACTGGATTACAATCTCTATACAGGTCCGTCCCCTCTGATACCTTTCCAAACGCAGTTCATCGATCCGTGGGGATGGCGCGTGGTTCGAAATTTTGGCAATGGCACGATGCTCGACTGGGGCGCGCACCTGTTTGATACTGCGCAGTTGTGTGCGAATGCACCGGATGTTCTACCTGTGGAGATTAGTGGCAAGGGTATGATTCCAACGAACTCTTTGACGGATGTGCCCGTTGAATTTGACGTGGATATCACCTATTCCAATGGTGTGGTCGTCAACATCAAGCACGGAGGAACAGGCATCAAGATCTTTGGTTCCAAGGGATGGGTTGGCAATGACAGTTGGAATGACCAATTAAAGGCCAGTGATGAAACGATCCTGAAGACAAAGTATACGCCCGGAACGTCCAAATATCGGCAGATCGCCAAGGGAGAGCACAAAAACTTTGCCGAGTGCGTGAAGTCGCGCGAAAAGACGACTTATCCGGCAGACACCATGCATTCCATTCATCTGGGGCTCCACGCCGCAGATATCTCCATTCGTCTCGGACGTAAGATTAAATGGGATTCAAAGAAGAACGCGTTTCTTAATGACGCGGAAGCCAACAAATTGGCGACGGCGCCTGCTCCGCGCGATTGGCAGAAAGGAATATAAATGAGAAGGATAATGATGTTGTTGGGAGCCATGATTGCGTTCCAAATTAATGCGGCACCGAAGATTTTTCCGTATTGCGTGAAATCTTCGGCTGCAGAGCTCAAGGCGCTTGGCTATGATGGTTGCGAGGTCCCCTTTGTGACCGGAGCTGATTTAGAACGGCTGATTAAAGAGGCGGATGATGCAAAAATGATTATTGCGAAAACCTATATTGGTCATGATATCCGCCAACCTTTTCCCATGGAAAAGCTTGAAGCGTTTATGGTGCCCCTGAAGGGACGTGAGACGGTTATTGAGCTTGCGCTAAGCGGATATCCTGCCGACGCGCCCGAAGGAGTTGAGCCCACCGTGAAACTGTTGAAGGAACTGGGGGCGCTCGCCGGAAAGTACCAGTTGCGCGTCGCGGTTTACAATCATATTCAGACCTATTGCGAGTCAGTGCCCTTCGCGATTGAGATTGTCAACAAGGTCAATCTGCCGAACGTCGGATACTGTTTTATTGTCTGCCACTGGCTCCACATGGAAGGAACGAAGGATTATCGTCCGTTGCTGAAGGCGAATCCTGGAAAATGCTTTATCGTGGGCACGAATGGAGCAACTGTAGAATTGAAGGGATGGGATAATTTGATTTGTCCATTGGATGTCGGCAATTTTGACAATGCCCAGTTGCTTCAGACGTTGGCTGAAATGAACTACAAAGGCATGGTTGGTCTTCAATGCTATGGCATTAAATTGCCGGAGAGCGAACACCTTAAGCGTTCCATCGACACATGGAAAAAATTGACGACTACTAAATGACGAAGGGCGATGACAATGAACACGCAGAATAATCAGACATCAGTTAAGTCGGGCGTTTCGCGGCGTCATTTCGTAGCGGGGATGGGGGCTGCTACCCTCGCAGCACCGGTCCTTGCGCAAGAGACAGCACCCGTTGTTCCTGTGATCAACTTAACGGGGGCGAAGCTGAAGGTCGGTCTTGTTGGATGCGGCGGACGTGGAAACTTCATTGCAAATCTCCTGAAAGAACATGGCGGTTATGAGATCCTTGCAGTAAGTGATTACTTTCAATCCAAGGCAGCGGAGATGGGTGAAAAATTTGGTGTACCCAAGGGGCGTTGCTTCTCCGGGTTGGATGGTTATAAGCGTATGCTTGACGTGAAGCCAGACATGCTGGCGATTATGTCGCCTCCCTTTTTTCATCCGGAACAGGCTGCCGCTGCGGTGGATGCCGGCGTGCATGTCTATGTTGCGAAACCCATTGCCGTGGATGTGCCGGGCTGCCGTTCCATTGAGGCCAGCGCCAAACTGGCTTGCGAGAAGAAGCTCGTTTTTCTGGTGGATTTTCAGACGCGCTCAACAGCGTTTTATCAGGAGGCGATCAAGCGTGTGCATGAAGGCGCGATTGGCGATCTGGCCTTTGGCGAGGTCTATTATCATTGCGGACGGATTGGCAAACAGGCTGCGACGGATGAAGGAGAAGGCCGTATCAGCAACTGGGTCTTTGATAAGGCTCTCTCGGGCGACATTATTACAGAGCAGAACATCCATTGTCTTGACGTGATGAATTGGGTCTGCCAGACGCCACCTGTTAATGCGTATGGTACAGGCGGACGCAAGGTGCGTGTAGACGCAGGAGACTGCTGGGATCATTTCACTGTGCACTACAAGTACCCGAACCATGTGGGCATGGTCTTTAGTTCGCGTCAGTTCGAGGGGCATGGTACGCAACCGGATGGTATTGTTTGTCGTGTGCTGGGGAGTAAGGGGGTGCTGGAAACAGAGTATGGAGGCAATGTCATGATCCGCGGTCAAAATTTCTATCGCGGCGGCGCCACCAAACAGATCTATCGCGACGGTGCATTTAACAATGTCATCGCCTTCTATGATGCCGTTAAGAAGAGTGATTTTTCCAATCCGACGGTCGCGCCGAGTGCACAGAGTTGCATCATTACGATCATGGGACGTAAAGCTGCCTATACCGGCAATATTGTCACATGGGATGAGATTATCAAGGACACCGAACGTCTCGATGGCCGTCTGGCAGGATTCAGGGTGTAAAGAGAATTGCGTTATTGCCTTATTGCGTTATTGCCTTATTAAAAAGGATGAAGCACATGCACATGTGTTCGAGACGACATTTTCTTGCGAGAACCGCCGGCCTTATGGCGGCGAGCGCTGTTGTACCACCCTTTGTTTTTGGTGCGGAGCAAGGGGCATGCATAAAAGTTGGAACGTGTACCATGGGTCTCGTACTGGCCAAGCAGGCGGGATTCGACGGTGTGGAAATTTCCGCTGGAAGTCCTGCTGATGATCTGGATGTGAATAAGGCCGACACACGGAGCCGTTACAAGGGGCAGATGCAACAGACCGCTCTGCCCATCACCTCCATCATGATGGCCTTGTTTAACGAGTGTCCCCTTGCCACGGATCCGCGTGCGTCTGCTTGGATTAAGCAGGGGATCGATGCGGCCAAGGATTTGAAGGCAAAAAATATTCTGCTGGCATTCTTTAGCAAAGGGGATCTGCTCTCAGGCACCCAACTAAAGGAAGAGGAGTTCAATGCTGCTGCGCAACGGATCAAGGCGCTTGCCCCTTATGCAAAAGAAGCAGGCGTGACCTTGACGATTGAGAATTATCTGAATGCCGAGCAGAATCTGCGGATGCTGGAATTGATTGGCGATGAATCCGTATGCCTTTACTACGACGTGTATAACACGGGGAAGACAAAGAAGTACGATTCGCCTGCGGAGATCCGTCGACTGAAGGGACGGATTGCGCAGGTTCATTACAAGAACGGGTCGCAGTATTTGGATGAGGACAAGCCTCATTTTCAAGCAGTGTCTGCCGCGTTAAAAGACATTGGTTATAAAGGGTGGATCACGTTGGAGACCTCCAGCCCATCACAGAATCCAATTGAGGATGGCAAACGCAATGCCGCATTTGTGCGAAGTTTGTTTTCATAAAGGGAAAGAGAGTTATGAACAAAGGAATATATCTCGTTTCTGTGGTGGGGCTGTTTGTTCTGACAAGTATTGGTGCTGATGGCGTATTACATGGATATACGGATACACCCTTTATTCCCGGTCAGTCGTGGCGTGTACACGATGATACGCGGCCTTTTCCACCGAGGGTCATGCCTGCTCCTGCTGTACAGTCACTTCTTCCGTCCGATGCTATGGTTCTTTTTGATGGCTCATCTCTGCAGGCGTGGAGCGATGCGGAGACCTGGGTGGTGAAGGACGGTGCAATGATTGCAGGAGCAAAAGATATTCGGACAAAGGAATTGTTCGGGGATATGCAACTGCATATTGAGTGGATGACGCCATTTCCTGTGCCAGGTGATAACGTGTCGGATCGCGGAAACAGCGGAGTGTTTTTGTTGGATCAGTATGAGGTTCAAATCTTTGACACGTTTAAGACAAACACCATCTATGCGGATGGCATGGCGGGTGCCATATATGGGCAGCATCCGCCACTGGTGAATGCCTCGCGTGCACCTGGCGAGTGGCAGACCTTTGACATCACGCTGACGGCTCCTTTTTTTTCGCCGACCAATACTATTCTTGGTCGCGTGACGGTTTTCCATAATGGCATCCGTGTGCAGAAGGACACGGTGTTGCTCGGCGGCACCAATCATCGTTCGCTTCCCAATGTCAACCCCCATCCCGTTCCTGCGCCGATCCGGCTTCAGGCGCACGGGAGTCCTGTTCAATTTCGTAACATTTGGGTACGCCCAATTAATCAGAGGTAAACTATGACACCAGAAGAGAAATATCAGATAAGATTACGCCGTTACATCACAGCGCTCAATAATCGTAAACCAGACATGATTCCGATTCGGCCATTCGTGGCGGAGTTTACTGGAACCCATGCGGGCTTTGATTGTCAGCAGTTGACACAAGACTATTCGAACGCCTTTGAGGCGGTCATTCAATGCTGCAAGGATTATGACTGGGATGCAGTTGTGCCGAACATGGTCTATGTCTGGACAGGCATTTCGGATGCGGCCTCTGCGCGTTATTATGGTGTGCCGGGGGTGAATGTCCCCCCCAACCGGGGTTTTCAATATGTCGAGCCCCCGGAAGAGCAGGCCTTCATGCGCGAGGATGAATACGACCGGCTCATTGATGATCCCACGGCGTTTCTGTATGAAGTCTGGTTTCCGCGCGCGACGCGTCGCATTGCGGCTGCCGGCACGCCATCTACCTATCGTAATCAGGTTGCGCTGGTCTCCTCCGCCATGGCCATGGTCCAATACGTCAATGCTTTTGGCCCGCAATGTGCCCGCATGCGAAGCGAAGCGGGTGTGCCGGGTGCGATCTGCGGCATGTTTAAGGCGCCTCTCGACATATTGGCGGATAAGTTTCGTGGGTATATCGGACTGACCATGGACTTGTTTGAACGGCCTGCGAAGGTGATGAAAGCTTGCGAGGCCTTGATGCCCCATCTGCATTGGGTCGCAACCGCAACGGCGGATCCGTCATCGCAGCTTCCGCTTGGCTATTGGATGCATCGTGGCGGCGTTCCCTTTGTCAACCCCGACCAATTCAACAATATCTACTGGCCAACGGTCAAACCGATCATTGAAGAGCTCTGGAAGAGCGGCCATCAGACTATGTTTTATGCAGAAGGCAAATGGGACTACCATTTAGATGCCTTCCATGAGTTGCCGGAGCGTAGCATTGTTTATCATATTGACCGGGGCAATCCGCAGTTGATTCATGACAAGCTGCACGACAAGTTTGCCATCAGCGGAGGCGTCAGCAATGTGACCCTGGCGATCGGGACGCCTGACCAAGTCCGGGCCGAAGTCAAAAACCTCATCACCATCCTGGGCAAGGAGGGTGGCTACATCATGGATGCTAGCGCCATCATGCAGAATGATACCAAGGTCGAGAACATGAGGGCTCTGGTTGAAACCACCCGCGAATTTGGCGTATACGACTCACCCGATGCGCCGCTGGAAGAACTCTGTGTTAGGCCATCCTCTTCATCGACTGCCGTCCATCGTATCCCGTCACCCATTAACCGTGCTGCTGGACGTTGCGTCACTTGGCAGGAACATTTGAAGGATCTCGGATGCGACAAGGTTCAAGGCAATCCCGAATTGGCCGAGCGCGTCTGGAACATGGTTGATTCCAATGCTGCCATGTACATCTGGCAAATGCTGCTTTCCTTCTAAAATGACCGTGGAGGGATTTACGCGAACAAGGCAATGGCATCGATAGGGGTACGGCCGGCTGCTGTAAGGGCGGTGATAGCCTTGTCCGGATTATCAAAGCGGAATATAAGGATGGCCTCTTCCCCGTGGTGGAAGGTGAAGGCGTACATGTATTCAATGTTCACTCTGCTGTTGCCAATGACGTCGAGCAATTCAGCCATGCCGCCCGGGCGGTCTGCTACGGTCACGGCGACGACCTCGCGCAGATTGACGACATAGCCCGCCTGTTCTAGGATGGTCTTGGCGCGTTCCCACTCGGTGACGATCAGGCGCACAATGCCGAATTGTTGGGTGTCGGCCAGCGAGAGGGTGAGGATATTGATTTTTGCCTCGGCTAAGGTGCGGCAGATCGCGTTCAAATGGCCTGGCTTGTTTTCAAGAAACAGCGAGATTTGTTGGATTTTCATGCGGGCTCCTTTAGGTGTTGCGTGTGTCAGTGACGCGGCGGAGCTTTCCTTCGCTGCGTGGGAGGCTGTGCGGTTCAGCCAGCGTGATCTTGGCGTTGATGTTGATGATGCGTTGGACCGAATGTCCGATTCGTGCACGTAGTTTTTCAAGCGACTTGATGTCGTCGCTGAAGGTTTCCGGTGTGACCTCCACCTTGACTTCGAGCATATCGAGGTCGCCGTCCTTGGAGACGAAGATGTGATAATGAGGCATCACGGATTCGACAGAGAGAAGCGCCTCTTCGATCTGCGACGGGAAGACATTGACGCCGCGGATGATGAGCATATCATCCGAACGCGCGCTGATGCGCTCGATGGTACGGATGGTGCGTCCACAGGGACAAGGCTCTGCATGGATGCGTGACAGGTCGCGTGTCCGATAGCGCAGCATCGGGGTGCCACGGCGGGTGAGCGTCGTGAAGATCAGTTCGCCCTTCTCGCCGTCAGGCACGGGTTCGAGCGTTTCAGGATCCACGATTTCGGGATAGAAGTGGTCTTCGAAGACGTGCAAACCACGACGATATTCGCAGTCGTTCGCGACACCGGGTCCACTGATCTCCGTGAGCCCGTAAATGTCATGCGCACGGATGCCTGTGATGGCCTCGATCTTGTCGCGCATGCCCTCGGTCCAGGGTTCGGCGCCGAAGATGCCGTGCTTGAGTTTCATGTCCCTGCGGAAGTCGATGCCCTTCTTCATGCCCTCGTCGATGAGGTGCAGGAAGTAGCTTGGTGTGCAGGCGATGACGGTCACGCCGAAATCTTTCATGAGCATCAGTTGGCGATCCGTGTTACCGCCTGAGATGGGGAGCACGGCGCAGCCCAGCGCCTCCGCGCCATAATGTAAGCCGAGGCCGCCTGTGAAAAGCCCATAGCCGTAGGTGACTTGAATCACGTCTGACTGGGTCACGCCGGCCATTGCAAGGCTGCGTGCCACGCCGCTAGTCCAGATCTCAATGTCGGCTTGGGTATTACCGATCACGATCGGCTTGCCAGTTGTGCCGCTGGAACAATGGAAGCGCACGATGTCATCCATGGGCGATGCGAAAAGGCCAAACGGGTATTCATCGCGCAGGTCGGTCTTCAACATAAAGGGCAGCAGGGCGATATCCTTGAGCGTCTTGATGTGTTCAGGGTGAACACCGCGCTCATCCATGCGCTTACGGGTCAACGGGACAGTCGCATAGACGTGCTTGACCAAGTCTTGCAGACGCTGAAGCTGCAGGGCTCTCAATTGGTCGATCGGCATGAAGTCAGGTTGGCTGATGGGGTTCATTCGGAATTCCCTTTCGTCTGTCGGTTTGCGGAACAAAATACGCCTGTTTAGACACAAATAAGAATATTCCAAACTTTATCATAAGTTACGTTTGCCTTGCAATGCGTTTTCACTGGTTTCTCTCCGAAGTCTTCGAGCAATTTTATTTAGCTAGTTCTCGAACCGACCGTCCATGTAAGATGAACGTAGAGGTCTCTTGAGTGAAGCGAGGGAGTCAGTTGCTATACCTCCACACTTCATGAAGTGTGGAGGTATGTGTGTGTAAAAAAAAATTTGAACCTGTGGCTCGTCTGTTGCGAGAATTTGGTGTTTTATATCAAGCTAACATGAGGGAGGGTACGGACATGAGAAGCCTGTTGTGGAGAAGACTATAACAACAAAGGTTCGCTTTCAGCTCATGCCGTTAAGCTTTGGGATCAAGGGGTCGAAGGGGCTGTGGGCGTAAAGTTAAATTTTTCAGTAACGGCACGCCCCGTCGCGTCGTAGATACGCACGATAACATGATCCTCGTTCTTCTGAATCGTAAAATTACCCGGGCTGTCTTCGATCTGCAGTGTGCCTCTGGTTACTCGATTACCAGACATCAATTGTCTTCGGTGGGCAGCGGATGTATAGTCTTTCGCTAGAAGATCTAATAAGCCTTTTGCGATCTCCTGTTCAGAACTGCTTAACAGAGATGAGATATAGAATTCGTCCGCCCACGCAAAGACAGTGATAAGGCAAAAGGCAAATATGTTGGCTCTTCGACTCACATTAGTTCCTGCTGCTTTTTGCCCTTCTTTTGCGCCTTTACTTCCTTTCGGATGTTCACGGGTACATCATTCGTCTGCTTTGCACCCGGCGTACTTCGGCCGTTCGAGACAATGGTTTCAAGGTGTTGGGTCATCGCTGTGACAAGGGACTTATTATCAGCTTTGACATTCTGGGTCTCCTTGTAGTCGCTGATCATGTTGTAAAGCTGTATGGGGGGCAGGCCGGCTTTCAGCGCTTCTGCATCCTTGGGGGAACTCCATCCGCCGCTGCCGGGACAAAATTCGAGTTTCCATTCGCGATTACGAATCGCAAATAGGCCGTTGATGCTGTGGTGGATGAGCGTCTCGCGGATAGGCTTGTCCTCGCCCTTTAAGAGCGGTAGGATGCTGAAGCTGTCTTCGCCGGCATTGTCTGGGAGTTTTGCGCCTGTGATTTCCGCGCAGGTTGCCAGGAGGTCTGTGAGACAGGTGAGTTGCGCGCATGAGCTGCCGGGCTTGATAACGCCTGGCCAGCGCACGATGAAGGGGATGCGATGTCCGCCATCCCAGATGTCCGCCTTGTGTCCGCGGAATTGCGCACTGGGAAAGTGACCTTTTTTTTGCAGCTTGTCAATGCCCGCGGCAGGGGAGCACCCGTTGTCGCTCGTAAAAACGATGAGGGTTTTTTCCGCAATGCCCGCCTTTTCAACGGCATCGACCACTTGGCCCACGGACCAGTCGGTCTGCATCACGAAATCGCCATAGTCGCCCAGGCCGCTTTTGCCCTTCCATTCCTTGGCAGGTACGATAGGGGTATGTGGCGAGTTTAAGGCCAGATAGAGGAAGAAGGGCTTTTTTGTTGCTGCTTGTTCTTCAAGGGTACGCACGGCATGACGGGTCAGTGTGGGTAGCATATCAATCGGTTCTACCTGCTCTTTCACGGTGTCGTCCGTGAACAGAGCCTCTATTGTACGCGCATGGTGGAATCCGTAAAAATGGTCAAAGCCTCGTGTGAGAGGACCGTCCTGGGTTATGCTTCCTGTTGCTGCACTTCCCTTTCCGCTTTTTCCATCCACTGTAAATCCAAGATGCCATTTTCCAATGCACGCCGTTGCATATCCCTGCTGTTTTAAGAGCGAGGCTACGGTCAGACGGTCTGCGGCAATGAGTGGGGAGGCATATCCATCCAAGACGCCATGCTGCAAGCGTGACCGCCAAGCATAGCGTCCTGTAAGAATACCGTAGCGCGTGGGGCTACATACGGATGAGCCCCCATGCGTGTCCGTGAAGGTCATGCCAGCCTTGGCAAGCTTGTCAATGTTGGGTGTCGGAATTTTGCCGCGCTCAGGGTTCAGGCATTGCACATCGCCATAACCCAAATCGTCGCAGAGGATGTAAACGATGTTCGGTTTTTGTGCAGCGGATGATACACACGCCAGCATGAGTGCTGCTATAAGTGTTTTTTCCATGAGTCTGCTTTTGATCTGTCCGATCCGTCCAATCAGTCGGATCGGACCGATCTGTTTTTGCTGTTTCCAAGGGCAGTGTCTGGGCAAGCGTAAACCTGTGTCAAATGAGCGCTAGAACTTCACGCCGGGGTTCCGGAAGCGGAGGCCTGCGTTGTCATGATAGGTTCCTGATTCGCTCACAATCGCGCCGTCAGGTCCGCCCATCATGAAGTGCCACACTTTTTTGAAGGGCAGTTTATACGGGCGGCCGTCGGCTACGAATTTCTGGATGTGGCAGCTCTTCAGATTGTCGCGCGTCTCTTTAGGAAGCTTAGCGACGATCTCCGGATACTTGTCGAAGTTCGGTTCGCCGTCCTCACCAAAGGCATAGACCGAACCGTAGCGGACAATCCAACTCTCCATCTTGGCGGGCATGTCCGTCTCGTGATGGCCATGTTCCGCGATACACTGGTACGGTAGCAGGAAGATTTCATGTGCGAAATACGATTCCTTTTTTTCATTAAACCAGAACACACCGCCCATACCGAATTGGGTGAAGTTCCCTGTTCCGAAATCGATGGCCCACAAAAACTTGGGGTCGCTCTTGTAAATATCATAGATGGGGGCCCCATGTTTTTTCATCAAATCGAAATAGGCCTGTTTCCCTTTCTCTGCATCAAATTTTCCGTTTTTATAAAAGTCGCTGTTCTTTTGTTGCGTGACGCAGCCTGTGACAAGCAAACCTGTCAGGAGAAGTGCTGTTCCAGTGTGTATCAATGTTTGTTTCATAGTAACCTTTCTGTTGTTGTGTTATGGAGTTGTTAGTGAACAAGTTCGAAACGTCCGATCCAGCCGCCGCCGGGTTGTAAGACAATCTTGATTTTGTCTGCGCCCTTCACGGTGATGATCTCCTTTTTCCAATCTTCAGGGTTACGATCTGCATTGATCCCATCCTTGAAGATTGTCGCCGTATAGTTCTTCTTGGCTAATACGGTTGAGAGGTCCAGTTCATACTCCCGCTTCTCCCAGTTGCCAACCGCGCCAATATAGACAAGCTCGCCCACACGGCGGGCCAAGATGCAGAATTGTCCAGGTTCGCCGTCAATGCCGATGACATCATCCCATTTTGTGGGGATCCGGCTTATGAATTCTGTGCATTCTGGATTTTTCAGATATTCCGAGGGGGAGTCGCACATCATCTGAAGCGGGCCTTCGAGAAGCATGAGTAAGGTCATCTGATGGACGCGTGTCCCTTGCGAACTCGGCAACTCATAGTTGGGCTTGAAATGCTTGCGTGTCTCGTTCTTCATCGCCCCTGCTGTGTAATCCATGGGGCCTGCCACCATCCGCGTGAAGGGCAGGATGGTGTCATGCCGCATGAAGTCGCGATTCGCTTCCCCCCACTTGACTTGTTCCAAGCCGAAGACGCCTTCGTAGTTGATCAGGTTGGGGTATTTCCGATGCAAGCCTGATGGCTTAAATGTGCCATGATAAGCGACCAGCACCTTATATTTCGCTGCAATCTGCGCCGTTTTTTCCATGTACTGCAACACGTCTTGGTCGTCGCGATCGAAGAAGTCGATCTTGAATCCTTTCGCGCCCATTTTGGCGTAATGGGAGATGACCTCTTCTTGACGGTTGTAGAGCTGAGGCCATGAAGACCATAAGATTAGCCCGACGTTTTTTTCCTCTGCGTAAGCGAGTAGGGTTTTTAAATCAACGTCATCCGAGATCTCCATGATCTT
>Ga0268284_1001490_pt1 | contig 11897 bp, 9 predicted proteins | sample saktaG_14_FD_190137 | JGI IMG/M metagenome (GOLD analysis project Ga0268284, IMG submission 190137) | Saline water microbial communities from Sakinaw Lake, British Columbia, Canada - sak_2013_06_06_40m | ecosystem: Environmental > Aquatic > Non-marine Saline and Alkaline > Saline ... | reverse complement strand
AATATTTAGGACAGCGTCAGACTTAAAGAATTTGCCGCGCGTCCCTTTAGAAAAATCATATTCCTTTTTCATGTTTTTATTCTCCGTATTGGCGCAATTCATTTTTTGATGCTTTTCTTGCCTTCGTAAAAGCGGCGTCTGCCGCACGCACTATCTCTGCGGCTCGGCGAGACGCCTCGCCCTACCCTACGCGCTACGTGCTAGCTCGGCGGCTCACCGAGACCCGCCTACGCGGATGCGCTTCCGGTTGGCAGGCGGTACCGCCCTACCCCGTGACGACATGGCTAATGCGGAGCAAGGTAGGGCGATGGTCTCCGACCACGCCGCAGGGCATGGCATTGTGGCGCGTGTCGTTGCGCCGCACACACTCCAAACCATCAGCGCGCTAAAAACTTTAGCACTCTCGAACTTTAGAACTTCTCCTTTTCTGTGGCCTATTGATAACGCACATGCTAATATAACGCACAAATGATTTCTGACACACTGACTGTTGTTTCCTGCGCCATTGCGGAGGAACATGTTGATGCACTCTTTGAACTGCTGGATTCGGATGTTTTTACGCCGACCGCTTGGTTTGACGTGGAGACCCAGGTTTGCCGGGTCGATGTATTTTTAGAAGAGGCTTCGCAGGTCGACAAGGTCTGTCACGCCCTTCAGCAGGCCGCAGAATTGGCAGGTCTGCCAACTCTGAAGCCCGAGCTTTCAACACTTGCGCGTGCAGACTGGGCGGAAGCCTGGAAGCGTTTCTTCCACGTAGAAAAAATTTCAGACCGCGTTGTGGTGCGTCCGTCCTGGGAAAAGTATGACGCGAAACCGGGCGAGGTGGTCATCACGCTGGACCCCGGACTCAGCTTCGGGACCGGCAAGCATGCGACCACGCAAGGCTGTCTTCGGTTCCTGGATCAGCTTGCTGCAGCGGATGCGAATCGCACGGTGCTCGACATGGGGTGCGGCTCGGGGATCTTGGCGATTGGCGCGGCCTTGCTCGGGTTCAAGGATGTGCGCGGTTTCGATAACGACCCGGACTGCAAGAGGGTATCCGATGAAAATGCAGCCATCAACAAGGTCTCAATCCCCTTTACCATCGACGACCTGTCACATGCCTACCCGCCAGCCAACATCGTGGTCGCAAATATACTCGCACATGTCCTCATTCAATTTGCAAAACCCATTGTTGCTTCCCTTTCTCCCTTTTCTCACACCTTGCAAGGTGTGAGAAAATCGCCCAGTCTGATTTTGTCGGGTATTCTGGTGGAACAATATCCGGATGTGAAGGCGGCGTATGAAGCGCAAGGCCTGCAAGAAGTGGATTCCATACGTATCGAAAATTGGCGCACAGGTCTCTTTAAACGTGTATGAGTGATTGGATTGATATCTCCAGCGATCCCGCGCAGATCCGGCGCGAACGCGAACGGGCGCGTGATCTGAAGAAAAGCTTATGGTGGCAGCAGCAATGCCAGCTAGGTGTCTGTCATTACTGTCACGAAAAGGTGGACGCTGATGCGCTGACCATGGATCACATCGTGCCGGTCTCACGCGGCGGCACGAGCACCAAAGGCAATGTCGTGCCCTGCTGCAAGGACTGCAACAGCAAGAAAGCCTATCTCACCTCTGCCGAGCAGATCCTCAATTCATTGGAAGCGGACAACCCGGAGCTTTTTAGTCGTGACGAGGAGGATCTCGAAGACCCCGATGTCCTTGAAGAGGATACCCCCTCCGAGAAAGCTCTTTTTATTGCATACCCTCATGGGTTTTGTTCGGGCGTCGCGCGAGCGATTAACATGGCCGAAAAGGCGTTGCAGCAAAATCCGGAGAAAGACATTATCTATTGCCTCAACGAGATCGTCCACAACCAGCATGTCGTGTTCCGTCTGTCGTCGCAAGGAATGATCTTTGTGAAATGCGTTGAAGATGTTCCCGCGGGCTCCAGCCTTCTTTTCTCGGCGCATGGTGTGTCGCCCGTCGTCCGTCAGCAAGCTGAGGCTCGACATCTCCGCGTCATTGATGCGATCTGCCCCTTTGTTTCCAAGGTACACGAAGAGGTTCGCCGCTTTGCCTCAACCGGTATCAACATCGTCTGTATCGGCCATCGGAAGCACGAAGAGGTGGTCGGCGTGGTAGGGGAAGCGCCGGACCGCGTCCATGTCGTTGAAAGCGCCGAAGAAGTTTTAAGCCTTGACTTGCCGGCTGATCAGCCTATCGCCGTTGTCACGCAAACCACGCTTGGGGAATCCCAGGTTGAGAAGGTGATGAGCGCATTACGCGCACGGTATGCCCAACTCGTCTGTCCGCCTCATGCAGACATCTGTTATGCGACCCGCGACCGTCAGCACGCGGTCGAAGATCTCGCGCACCGCTGTGAATGTATGATTGTCCTGGGCTCCACCAATAGCTCCAACAGTCAGCGCCTGGTTGAAACCGCGCAAGCCAGCGGAGCCCACGCCAAACTCATCAGCGATATTTCCGAGCTGAACCATTATGACTGGAGCGCCTATAGTACGCTGGGCATCACCAGCGGCGCATCGACCCCCGAACATTTTCTCGACGAAACCGTCAAGCGGCTGGCCGATTTCGGTTTTAAGCGCGTCTAGTTGTATTTTGCGCCATCTGTGCGGCCAGTTTGACTGCATTCATGAAACTGTTGGGATTAGCGATGCCTTGCCACGCAATATTAAAGGCCGTGCCATGATCCGGGGAGGTGCGGATGATGGGCAGGCCCAGGGTGATATTCACACCGGAATCAAAAGCGGCCATCTTGAAGGGAATCAGGCCTTGGTCATGGTACATGGCCACGACCGCATCGTAGTGGCTCAGAAATGCGGTATCCGGAACCAGAGGGCCCACGGCATTAATATCCGCTTTGCGCACAAGCTCAATGGCAGGCTGGATCGCACACGCCTCTTCGTCGCCAAACAGGCCGCCTTCACCCGCATGGGGATTAAAGGCCAGCACACCAATACGTGGCTCGACCCTGCCGCGGTTGACACAGCCTTTGTGCGTCAGACGAATCACGCGCTCAATGCGTGCGATGGTGAGCAACGAGGACACCTTGGCGAGCGGCTCATGGATCGTCACCAGACTGACCATGGGGAATGTAGGCTTCTCCTGATCAACATCCGCCACAAAGGCCATGCACGGTTCACTGGGGCTTTTCGTGAGATGCGCCAACAATTCCGTATGGCCGGGGAATGGGCACCCCGCTAGGCGCAAAGCTTCTTTGTTGATGGGCGCGGTCACCAACGCATCGGCTCTTTTTTCGAGGATATCCTGCGTGGCGCGCTCGATGCAGGCCAGCGCGTGTCTTCCGCAAGCCTCCTGCACACGGCCTGACGCAATTGCCAGAGCCTCTGGGAAAGGGAGATTCACCCATTCATGCCCATGCAGCAAGCTGCCGGAGTCAATGCCTTTTGAAAAAAAAGAGATGCGCGCCGCCTCTGCGACACGCATCGCTAACCGATCATTTCCATAAACAACGAGCTGACACAGCGCAGCCAGTTGCTGATCCGCCATGAGACGCAAAACAAGCTCAGACCCGACTCCCGCAGGGTCGCCGAGCGTCACTGCAAGCCGTGGCCGGAACAGATACACGGTGTTATTCCACGTTCTTGACACTGTTCAAGGTGCCATGATCGTTATGGACCCAATCTGTGCATTCAGGATCTGCACACCAAATACCATCAATCACAAACTTGTACTGGTGGGCACCGGGTTCGAGGTTGATTGTCGCGACAAAGAGACCGTCGCCCTTCTTGTCCACCATCGGCTTAGCTGTCGGATCCCAATCATTGAATGACCCGGCAATGAAGACCTTGCTTCCTTCTTTTGCGCGAACACTAAATGTTGCTCGTTGCGTCTTTGCCCTCACCTCTTTTTTAACGGTGACTTTTGGAACGACCACGGTCTTGATAACTTTAGGGGCTATCACCTTTTTCGCTATTGCTTTTGCTATTTTTTTCATGACCTTCTCCTTCTTTTCGATTTATTCATTTATAGAATAGATCTCCAGAGATGTAAAGTCAAGCGGTAATAAATTTTAGCGTTATAGGCACGTACGCCGCACGTGATCACGCGCCAAGGCTGAGATGGCGCCATCCACGGTGGCTTCGTCGCCAATGACATCGGCTCTTGCGCCAACCGCCGCCAAGGCGGCCTCTGTCGGCTTGCCAATGGCGACCAGCACCTTGCCTTGCAAGGCCTTCGCATCGAACTGTCCGCAGAAGGACTCGACCGCGGACGCGCTTGCAAAGAAGATCGCATCGTGAGGCGGCAGCGCATCGTACCGAATCCATTCGTTTTCATAGAGCGTCGCATCCTCGACGGTTGCGCCTTTCGTACGTAGCACATCGGCCAGCAACGAGCCTGCCTTTTCGGACCGCAGACGCAAGACACGCGCACCCTTGAAATTTTCTTTCTGAAGCACGGCGGCCAACCCTGCCGCGCTGTAATCCATGGGCGGCATCAAGTCCGGCTGTACGCCAAAGGTCTTCAATGCCGAGGCTGAGCCCGGCCCGCACGTCATGATTTTGGGGAGCTTCCGCAAGTCGCGCTTCTTCGCCTGCTCCATGAAAATCTGAACAGCGGAGGGCGATGTCAGCACGATCCAATCAAATGTGGTAGTGTCCGCAGTCATCGTGCAAGGCACCAACTTGATGAGCGGACGTAAAATGGGCACGCCGCCGAAATCCGTAATCCGTTGCGCGGCCTTTTCCAGCAGCGCCTCACTGCACGTCACGAGCACGCGCTGACCGCTCAACGCACCTGTATCACGGCGATAGGTTGTCGCGGCTGCGGAACCGATAATCACGAGACCCGGCGCATCAGCATCAATTTTAGATTTTAGATTTGAGATTTGAGATTTCAACTGCTGCAGGTCAAGGAGATGGAACTCTTCATTATCTGAGCCCGCATCATACACAATCGCCACGGGCGTATTTGCCTCCCACCCTTCAGCCATGAGTTGCTGCGCCATGTCCGGGGCGACGCTCAGGGACATGAAGAGCACCAAAGGCACTTTGTCGCGCACCTCGCGTCCGACTCCCGAGACGCCGCCCTCTGCTGCTCGCGGCGTCATAGCGGTAAAGCCACGCGACACGCCGCGCTTGGTCAGCAACATGCCCGTGCCGGTTGTTGCGACGGTCAATGCGCTCACACCTGCACGGACGCGGTACGGAATCGCAAGACGATCCAGTTCTTCAATCTCTTCAGCCAGGCGACCGAACAACCCGGGATCTCCGCCCTTGAGACGCACAACCCGTTTTCCTTGGCGTGCATATTTTGCGATCAGCGTTGTGATATCCGTCTGCTTCACACTGTGTTCACCGCAGCGCTTACCCACAAAGACGCGCTCCGCAGAGGCTGGCAGATCATTTAGCAGCGCATCATCCATCAGCACATCATAGAGACAGACCTCTGCTTGGCGCAGATCCTTGAGTCCACCCAGCGTGCAATAATCAGCCGAGCCCACGCCTGCACCGACGAAACGGACCGCCTTGACAAAATAGCCTCGAAGCTTGGTGAGCATCGGGTCGCCCAGCCTAAAGGTGACCGCCAAATAGCCTTGTCCTGGGGGAACAGGAAGCGCCTCCAGCGGCACCCATTCGGTGACGCGATCTTCCAGATTTAACCGATTCAAGGCCGCGCCAGCCATGAGCATCGCATCAAAATCACCTGCATCGAGTTGGTCAATCCGGGCCTGGATCGTGCCACGGATCGTCTTCATCACGGCCTGAGGAAAGCGTGTGCGGCAATAGGCTTCACGGCGTGCGCTGCTGATGCCCACGCATGGCGCATCCGGAAGGTCAGCCAGTGTCTTGCCCTTTGGAAGAATCCAGGCATCACGCGGGTCTTCGCGCCACGGAAGCCAGAACCAATCCAGGTCTGCGGTCACAGGGTCTGGTAAATCCTTCGCGCTGTGAATCGCGAGGTCGATGCGGCCACTCCGCACCGCCTCATCCAGGTCGCGCGTAAAGAAATCATCGGGACTCAACCGCAGATCTGTCGTAAGATCACGGTCGCCGATCGTGGTGATCGGCACGATTTCAAATCCAAGCGTAGGGAAGAGATTTTCAATACGCTTCAGCGCATCCTGCGTTTGAATCAGCGCAAGCTTACTTCCGCGTGTCCCGACTTTCAATAGGGTCTTCATGAATTACTTTCCTTGGTGATCGGCGATCTAACTCCATTTTTTGAGGTGCAGATTTTGCACCTCAAAAACATAACCTCTTAATTATTACTCGCTGAAAAAGAGGCCTTTCAATTGAACATGTTCTAATGAAAACGGCTTTATTTGGCAGACACTTGTCATAATCGGAAAATTCTTTCGTTCAATGTGTTACAGCCTTTTGTCGGTTAGAACGGCCTTCAAAGGATACGATTTGTCTAATTGAAGGGGCTTTATTTGGCAGGGTTTTGTCACAATGAAATAACGCGAGCCAAGCCCGCTTTTTCCGGTATTACCCACAGAGCCTTCGTTGCAGAGGCCACGAAGAGCCCTGAACAGCGTATGCAGGGGTATTTCCAACCCGATACGATGACGAATTTCGGAGCGAGAAGACGCCGTCTTAGGACTCGGAGAGTAGGTCTGTAAGTCTTCGAGGATGAGGTGTCGCAGCCGGTGGGGCTCGATCTTCTTGAGTGTAGTGACCCCCTTGGTCTGAACGTTCCGCAACCAGTCGGGGTTGACAAGATACTCGGTGCCTCGAGTGCGGCCACGCGAAAGAATCAGACCTTTGTCAAGAAGGGATCCCAGCCAGGAGCGGACGCGGGTGTCATCGGAGAGATCCAGAATGCGGTTGAAGTCGGAAGCTTTAAGAAGTCCGTGCTGGGCGATGAGGCCGAGGCAGATACGCTCACGCGGGCGGATGTTGAATTGCTGGCTTGCCGCGGTGAGCAGGCTGACGATCTCGGGCTTTATGATACGACGCTCGACGCAGACGGTCACGGAATCGTTCTCCTCGCGCACAAGCGGCACGGGGCGGCCTCGCGAAAGGAGCACGTCATACAGGCGGTCATAGCCACTACCCTCGCGTTCCATCAGGTGAAGGGCATAGAAGAGCTGGGCGAGATAGCGGTTGCGCTGGACGCTGGTGTGCAGGATATTGGCCGGGGTGACACCGAGGGGGAGCAGGCCGGGGTTCTTGATTTCAAGGCGGTCGGGATAGAGGCAGATGAAGATGTCGCCTCGCGTGGTGTAGGGTCGATGGGCGAGGGCGTTGGCGAGCAGTTCACGAAGCACGGCCTCATCATAATGCGGAACCGGCTCAGCCAGCAATCCGTCGCGCAATTCGGTGAATTCGCGCCAGTCAGGCACCTCGTTCCAGACGGCTTCAATCAACTCCAGCGGGTTCAAGGTGAAGTCCGACCACTCGCGCTTCGCGACCTTCTCGCCGCGCTCATCGTATTTGATGAACTGGATTGCGGGCGCGTGCAACAGGAGCGCACGATCCACGCGGCGGCCAATCCAGAGGATGCCGAGATTGGTGAGATAGCTATCGCGGGTCAGGAAGTAATAATCGAGGATTTCGGCCTCGCTCTTTTCTTTTACGAATGCCGAGACACGATCAGATGATCGGATGGCGTCAAGGAAGCGGACGAGCTTTTCGTCATCCACGTTCACGGAAGGAATGCGACGTGTCGTCTGCGCTTCCCAGACATAAGCATCCTTGTCGGCGAAGAGACGCGGCAACTCATCCGGCATGACCGGCTTGCTTTGGTCGGAGACGCGGATAAAGTAACGCCCCTCAGTTGTGGCCGCGAGTGTCTGGCGGCTGGGCAAAACACGAAGCGCAAGAACTTCGCCTCCGTTTGGACAGATGCGGATAGAAGACGTGACCGCCACGTTGACGCATTGGTGGCCGATACCTTTGCGCAGCTTTTCGGAAAGTTCCAGCGGGATTCGCTGCTCTGGAGGTGGCTCAGACTGGTCATCTTCCAGACCAAAGTCCAGCAGTCCGCCATTTGCATTGGCAACACAGTGCTTGGCGATCTTCTTCCAGTCCCAACGTGTGGGGTCGGAAGCGAACGTAAGCAATGATTTCTTGTCGTATGTCTGGCCTTCATCCATAAGTAAAAAATATCGACCCCGCAACTTCTCGCGTGTCGAACCAGTGTACCGAGGTTTCCTGTGGAAAGGCAATCAGAAACTGGCATCCCTGTCATTTCTGAATCGAGGTTCTGCCGACGGAGAAGACAGACGAATCCGTTTTGGTGAACGCATTGTCAAAGGCATGCCGGTCAACCGCGCCAGACTCGACAGCGGCCTTCACCTTTTCGCGAGACGGCGAGCCGACCTGGGGGAGCAGCGGAGCCAGCAACGGCGTGACTTCAGCCAGGTGGGTCTTGATCTTCGCTAAGTCCGGCTCGAGAATCTGGCTATATTTATCACCTAGCCGCTGTTGCAGCAACACTTCATCATACTTGACTGTCGTCTTTGGATAATAACGGACCGTTAACTGCTTGTTATCCAGCGTCGGCGTCCACATACTTTGTCCGGTCGCTTGCATGTGGGCTACTAACACATCACGCCAGCGCTTCTTTTCCGTCTCCAGTTTGGCGACCTCCTCCTGAATCTCGACATATCGCTTCAGTGCGTCCTGAACTGTGCTCACATATCCTCGCTTTCTAATTCACCCAAGTTGATACAGTGTACCGATGTTCTTTAGAAAAAGGCAATAAGAAAAAAAGCCTGGATAAGAACCGTTGCCGTTGACTTTTTCCCAGAAAACAGATATATTACGTGCTCATTTTCTTTCTATAATAGGTGAAGTCTGTCTAGAAACGGCGGATTGCATTTTCATTTAGTTTCAGGAAACGAGTAAAAAGGGCACGTATGGCAGCAAAAAAGACACCTCAGAAAAAGAAGGCGACAGCCTCTGAAAAACCTGTTAAAAAGGTCATGCCCACTCACAAACCAGCGACAAAGGATCATGCTGCCGCCACTAAAAAAAATGCAAAGCCTGTCGTGAAAGCCTCTAAAAAGGATTCTCACCCCATCGCGAAACCTGTGAAGTCTGCAAAGGCCGGCAAGCCTGTAAAACCTGTAAAGCCCGCAAAGGCCGTCAAGCCTGCAAAGGCCGTCAAGCCTGCAAAGGCCGTCAAGCCTGCAAAGGCCGTCAAGCCTGCAAAGGCCGTCAAGCCCAGCGTCAAGCCGACTACGGTTGCCGACAAAAAGGGCAAACTTAAGGGTCCCAAGCCCCCACCTTCCGACGAAATCGAGTTAGGGAGTGAAAACGAAGAGCCGACCGCAGAGGATTTGAATTTTGACGCAGAAGCGCTTTATAATCAAGCAACCGAAAGCGAACGCGTGCGCCCTTACCATGACGATTTAGCGCTTGAGGGAGACACCGATGATGCAGATGCGTTTGTAGCTGAGCCCGATACCAACGACTCGGAGGAAATGCGGTTTGAAGTCGCGGACGGAACAGAGTTTTCCGTCGGCTATGAGACTGAGCTTGTCCTCGATGCCGATGCGGCTGATGCGAAAGCGAAGCGTGAAGAGCGTAGCGAGCGCATCAAATCATTGATTAAGCGTGCGGAGAGCCAAGGGGGTTATTTAACCTACGACGATATTAACGAAGCCTTGCCCACTTCCCTCATCCGTGACACGGACATTGAATCCTACCTGGCTATTTTGCGCGGCATGGATATCGAAATCATTGACGCTTCAGAAGTCGACCGTTTCCGTAGCGAACGTGAAAACGAGGGCCAACGTGCAGGACGCGGCAGCCGGATGGATTTCTTTGACGACCCCATCCGTATGTATCTGCATCAGATGGGCCAAGTGCCCTTGCTGACACGCGAGCAGGAAGTTGAAATCTGCAAGCGTATCGAATATGCGGAGAGCAAAGAACGCGAAATGTTCAACCAGTATGGCTTTACGCCCCGGCTCTATCTTGAATTGGTTGACCGTCTGGAAACGGGCGTCGAACGTTTCGACCGCGTCGTGACGGATAAGTTCGTTGACAGCCGGGACGCTTACATGGAAGGCGTCGACAAGGTCAAAAAGAGCCTTCACACCGCGAAAGCAAAATTGCTGAAGGCGTATGAGGATGTCTGCGCCGCCGGCAAGAAGGAAGACAAACAGAAAAAGGCCCAGAAGGGTCTTGAAAAGGCGCGCCACGACCTTGTGGACGTCTTTTACAATTTAAATTTCAAACAGAAGATCCTGGAAAGCCTTTGCACGGAGGCAGACGAAAAAATCTACCGCCCGTACAAGAGCATGCTCAACGAACGGACGAAGCAAATCAAGCAACGCCAGACGAAGAAGCGTGACCAGATAATTCAGGATCTATCATCGCGTATTCACGCGATTGAACAAGAATTCGCCATGGACCCGCAAGAGTTCATGTCGACATTCGAATCGTTGCGCGAAATCTTGCGCAACGGACAGAAAGCACGTACCGAGATGGTCGAAGCGAACCTCCGGCTCGTGATCAGTATCGTTAAGAAGTACATGAACCGTGGGCTTTCATTCCTCGACCTGATTCAAGAAGGCAACACGGGGCTGATGAAAGCCGTTGAAAAATTCGAATATCGCCGTGGCTACAAGTTCAGCACGTATGCCACTTGGTGGATTCGTCAGGCTGCGACGCGTGCAATCGCAGACCAAGCCCGCACGATTCGCATCCCCGTTCACATGATTGAGACCATCAACAAGCTGCTCCGCGTCCAAAAGAAGTTGGTGCAGGAACTGGGACGTGAACCGACGCCTGAAGAAGCCGCAGAAGAAATGGATATCCCCGTTGACCGTGTGCGCGCGGTTTACCGCATGGCACAGCAACCCATCTCCTTACAGAGTCCGGTTGGCGACGGGGATGACGCTTACTTCGGCGATTTCATAGAAGATAAATCCGCAGAGAGTCCCTCAGAGATGACCGCATATAGCATGCTGAAGGAACGTCTGCAGGAAGTGCTAACAACCCTTGCCGACCGTGAACGCCAGGTCCTGGATTACCGCTTCGGTTTGACCGATGGTTATTCCCGTACGCTGGAGGAGGTTGGCAAGCAGTTTAACGTGACGCGCGAACGTATCCGCCAGATTGAAGCGAAAGCGCTCCGTAAGCTGAGACATCCCACCCGTATGCGCAAACTGGAAGGCTTCCTGGAAACGCGTTAAGCATGGCCTTCCTTATCCCAAACACATAAATCAAGGATAACTCTTGAGTATGAATCAACTAATGACCACATTAACCGCAATGGTTACAGATCCCACGTCCGTCTGCATCTTAGCAGCGACAGGCGTCATCGGCATCATCATCGGTATCATCATCGCCAAAGCAGGCTGCGGCCGCCGGAGAAGCAATGAAGAGGGCCGAGGCGATGGCTCCTGCGTCGAAATCTATGTCGGCAATTTGAGTTACGACATGACTGAAGCTCAGATGCGGAAGGAGTTTGAACGCTATGGAACTGTCAAGTCTTCACGCATCATCACCAACCGCTTCAACAGCAAGTCCAAGGGGTACGGCTTTATTGAGATGCCGAACCGCCCGGAAGCGGAAGCCGCCATCAAGTCCCTTCACGATAAGGACATCTTCGGACGTAAGCTCCGTATCAACGAAGCTAAAAACAAGTCACACGAGTAATGTCTTCGGACGCCAATCTTCAGGATAACAGAACCATGCGCATCGATATCGCTCCCAGCGAGATCGATGCGCACACGACACAGACAAAGTCGACAAGGGTCCGTTTCCGTCGCTCATGGCGTCTACATGCAACCGAACGCAGCACACCCTTCTTTAAACTGCTCGAGAGCGTTTATGACGCCGTGCTGATCACAGACCTTGAAGGAAAAATTCTGGAGTGCAATCAACGCGCTTCAGAGTTTTTCCTTCAATCGTCTCATGAGCTTCTTGAGCAATCCATCGTCAAGCTCATCTCGGGCGCATCCCCCTCGCTGATCA
>Ga0268284_1001489_pt1 | contig 11897 bp, 10 predicted proteins | sample saktaG_14_FD_190137 | JGI IMG/M metagenome (GOLD analysis project Ga0268284, IMG submission 190137) | Saline water microbial communities from Sakinaw Lake, British Columbia, Canada - sak_2013_06_06_40m | ecosystem: Environmental > Aquatic > Non-marine Saline and Alkaline > Saline ... | reverse complement strand
TAATTTTTGCAATCATCTTTTTCCAGTAGTGGCTTCAGTTCGTGTAGATATTTTGTAAATTTGGGTTGTGGTGTCATGTTTTGTGGTTTTTATTTTTTGTAAGCAACTTAAATTTAATTACTTACATTATATGACCCACATTTTTAACCCTAAGTTATCATCTTGTTATTAACATATTAAATAAAGCACGTGTTTTTACTGCGAAACTTGAGTTATATTAATTTGAAAATCAATTATCAAACTTTTTAGGATCCACTACTTCCCGAATAACATTGACAAAATCGTAATGCATTTTTTCTAATGTAAATAGATTCTCATAACGAATCCTAGCGTTATTACTCAACCGGGCAGCATATTCGGGATTATCTAAAAGCTGTGATATTGCTGTTGCTAATTGCACTGGAGAGCCAGGTGTTACGAGAATACCGTCGACTCCATTTCGAATGGCTTCTGGAATCCCTCCGACATCCGTCGAAACTATAGGCAACCCAGCTCTAAGACCTTCAAGAATGGAATAAGGCAAACCCTCCCACAAAGATGGAAAAACATAAATATTAAAAGATGCAATTATAGCACTTATTTTGCCAGGCAAATAACCAACCAATTTAACTACATCGGCTATACCCAATCGATTTATTTGGTAAGTCAGATTTTCCATCTCACTACCGTCGCCAATGATATGAAGTTCAAACAAATAGTTTTTCCCTTTCAGAATTGCGACAGCTTCAATTAGAAATTCCAATCCTTTACCCTTGTCGAGCCTGCTGACTACACCTAATATAGCCGGTTTTGTCTTCTGAATATTACTAATCTCTGGAGGATTCAAAGTATCTGCTATCCCATTATATACCCGGAGAAGCTTATTATTAGGAGCGGAGCGATTTATCTTTAGTATATTTAGTTGGAAGGCAGAATTTGCAATAATGTATTTCACTGAATTAAATACAAAATAGTCAAGAAGTCGGTCATAGCCTAACAATAAATTTCGGCGTAAGGCTGGTTGACTCAGAATTACTAATAAAGATGGAATCTTGCATAGCCTGGCTGCCAGGACTGCTGCAAGACTGGATTCTGCTCCAGGATATCCACCATTGCACGAAATTACAATATCGGGTTTGATTTTTCGAAGACGAAAAAAAATCTTCCCGATATTTATTAATAAAAATAAGGGTGTAAAAAATACAAGAAACTTTCTCAAGAGATCAACAGGTTTTTTTTTCTGAAAAACCCGCTCAGCGATCGCTTGTCTCTCAGCTATTCTTATCTCAGTATGCACAACGGGCAATCTAAGAAGATCAATCTCTTCAGATGAAAAAGCATTTCGGTTCGACAATATTTGAACATCATTAGTAACTAAAAAGGTTGCATTAATACAATCTAATACATATTTACTACTGCCACCAACCACATGATTTTCGAAGAAAAACATTGTGCGCATAGTATCAACTATTTTTTATGGATAGCTTAAAATAATGATATACAGGTTCGTGAAGTTCGTCACACTCTAGAGGAGTACATTCAAAAAGAACCGGATCTATCTTGGCGGGAATTATGTAATTTTTTAGTCGAGAGAAAACCTTAAATAGAAATCCTATTTTTTTAGTTAGTTTATAACTTCGCCAGTAGTTTTTATTAAATTTCCTATACTGTAAGACTTTCGGTGAATCTCTTTTAAGTATATGCTGACCTAAATAAGCATCAACTTTCCAACCTGAATCCTCGATGAGCTTTAATAATTCTGTTTTTGTAAATTCCTTTGCATGATACGGGTTAGCGGGAAGTCCATTAATTACTCCTGTACAATATTCATTTGGGGTGGATAACAGAAATACAGTTTCTTTATGGGCAAGATTATGTAACGAACTCAAAAACTTTAGTGCATCATCAACATGCTCAATTGTTTCAAAACATGTAATAACATCAAAATGATATTCGAGAATTAATTCATCCGGTGATGCCACTTTGTAAAGTATTTTATTATGTGGATAAAATTCAATTGCATCACGAATTGCATTCGAGGATATGTCTATTCCCATAACACTCTGTGCTCCAGCATTTGCCATAAGAAAGGCTCCCCATCCGATACCTGTTGCACAGTCTAGTACCTTTTTCCCATTTATATAGTTGAGCGCATAAATATATCTTTTTTGATCTATAACATTTCCATAATTTATACTTGGCCGCACGCCTGAATAATTTGATGCTGAGCTATTAATTTGAGTAAACGATTTCATAATTTAATATGTGGTTAATATAACAAGTTCATTAATTGGTTTTTTTGAAATTTTAGCATATTTGTCACAGAATTGTTTTCTGGCATCTTGGATGATAATTTGAGACCACCAACCTTCTACATCATCCCAAACTTCGTTTACCTTTGCAGCAACTGATTCAGGGCTTAAGTGCACAATGCCTGCATCTAAAAGCAATTGATAATATGGTATTGCACTATCCCTTAAATGATCAAAACCATTTTGCCAGAAAGCAAGCGTCGGAATGTTTTGAGAAAGTGTTTCTAATATCCCAGTTGAATCATAACTATGTATAACCAACCGACTTTTGGCAATAACTTTTTCAATAGGTAACGATCCTGTGTCAAGTTTTAACGTTGAGTCAAATTCCTGCCATCGGGCTACTTCACTCCATTTTAAATGAGTAAATGCACTATGCAATCTGACAGTTAAAATGCTTTTCGGTGAACTATTAAGTTCGTTGACGAATTTCTTTTGATCCGAAAAATAATCATCAAATTCTGAGGTTCCATCCCAAGTGTTAATGCGATGAGGCATATGAACTTCCGTTAGTAAAAGTCCTCCATTGGGATCATAGGCTTCAGCTGTGTGTCCAGCAATATTAAAGATAAATGCGGGTTTATGTTGTGGTAAACCATCTGTCCAACCCCAAGTAAGAAACTTGTCAGCCGTTGCTTCTTCATTCGAAGGGCACATGTACCGATAAGTGCCATAGTTATTGCCATGCTGACCTGTTATATATTTTGAACCGGATTCAACTTTTGTTGCTGCCCATAGTTTGAATACTTCATCTGTATCAAAATTATTGCTTGTAAAAATGAATCTAGGTTTCTTTGGCCATGGCATTTGTTGAGTAACTTCATTTAGTTCGGTAAAGCTTTCCAAATAGCAGATTGGTAAAAGTTCGAAAATAAGTGAGCACATAATTCCAAAAAGGGTACTGCTTTTCGCTTCAGGTATTTGGCTAGATAAGTTTTTCCGAAGTACAAGATCCGGTTTTTTAGTAAGTGAAAATTCTGGGCTAATCCACAATTGCGGTACTTGTCTTAAGGCTAACTGGAATTTTATTACTTCATTTCTAGGCAGATAACTATTAATAATAAAAGCATCATTTTCTCTTGCTAGTATTCTGCTAATCTTGCTACTTGTGCGATAACCCAACTCTCGAATCCTTTTTTTTATAGGAATCTCTGTTGCCGCTATGCTACTAGTGATGCGGTCTGATTTGGTTTCCGGGATTACTTCTACCGGGAAATTTGTAACACCGAGGTGATTCAGAATGCGGATATACAGTGCGTTATTCCACCTGTCATCATTGAATGCCCAAATCGCTGCATTGGAATCCAACGGGGCGAGCGCATAGTCATCTACTGAGAAAGCAGTTGTACCATTTATTTTATATGTCTCGAGACACCTTTCAAGAGTATTGACACGATTAAGTATTACATCCACAAAGCGGCTAAGCCAGTGGCCTAATAATATCCGCCAGAATCTATCACTTAGTTTAGTATTATGGAATTCATTCATTATATTACACAAAATCGAAAATAATTTTTCCTCCAGCTCGCGTGCCAAATTGTAATCAACATCTTTTTGCGACTTTCCTAATCCGTAAGGAGCTGCAACAATTGCATCCATTTTATTCCAAATGTGTTTTCGATCGTAAAGACGACACCACTCTCCCAAAAACAAAACTGGGCGGTTAAATTTCCAAGTCCTTTCATCACTGATAGTAATTAAATAGCGAGGTATTTTAGGCATTATTGAATTTTGTCATGTTCCTGATTTTCAGACGTTATTTTATTTCATAAAATCGAATTTGCAATTCGAATATTTTACAAGATCACTATTGTTATAGGCATAAAACATTATATTATTAGCATGCGCAGCTTCATAATCATTAATAGAATCCCCAATTAAAACACATTTAGAAGCATTTAAATAATTAATTTTTATTAACTGAGAGACAAGTTCAACTTTAGGTGTTGGAGAACCATGAATACTTTTAAAATAAACATCAATATTCATTTGTTGGCAAAGACGTCTTAGCTCTTCCTGATCCGAACCCGATACAATATACATTGGATACTGCAGATGATTTGTTTTCACAAATTCCAACGTTTCCAAATTCAACAGTGCATGGTTATTTAATGCTTTTTGCATAATTTCCGAAAAACTAGATGACAATTGAAAGAGCTTTTCTGCGGTTGGTTTTTCGCCCAATATATTTTCGAAGAAATGGCGAAATTTAACGTATCGAGATAGCCCTCCATTGGCTTTGTGAAATTGCAACAAAGCTTCCACTTTCTCCTTTGGGTAGTCGCTCAAGACTTTTTCAAACCCCATTTCACGAATTGAATTAGAGTTTATTAATACGCCATCAAAATCCCAAAATATAGCATCAAGATATTGAGGAATCATGAAAGGTGATAAAGATTGCTTTATGGTCATTTAGTAAGTAAAAATTGGAAATTATTTTTCTGAAATAAAAATTGTGCAAATTCGAAATCAAGCTCAGTATCAATATCAATTGCTTCTAATTGAGTGACCTTTTTGAAATATGGCTTAGAACATATATAATTTCTAGATTTCAACATAGCCTCACGTTTTACGATAACTAATCCAAACGTTGGAGATAAGTACTCAGGTAAATCTTGTGAATTCGGAGCATTCTTTATTGTGTAGTTCAAAGGCTTATCTTGATACCAGAAAAACTCCTTTACGGATCGTACAGACATTAAACTATTGTATTCATTATTTTGGAAAAAATCTAAGGCTTCCTGAAATGTTTTTTTAGAAATAAGTGGCGAGGTCACTTGAGCAACAAGAATATTCTCTGCAGGTGTAACACGAGCTAAGTACTCATGATATTCACTATTAGAGCATTCTGAACTTGCAAAGTATGGTTCTCTTCGATGATATTTCAAACCATGCCTTTTGGCAATAGAAATGGCCTCTTCGCTATCTGTATTAATAATTATATCATCAACCGAGAGTGTTTTTATCACCTCAATCTTATACTCTAGCAAAGACTTGCCAGCAAATTGTCTAAAATTTTTACCAGACACTCGTTGTGATCCAGCACGAACTGGTATTACTGCTAGTGTACTATTCATATTAATCCTTTTAAAAATTCTTCTATTCCAGCCTCAATATCCATCTTAGGTACCCAACCGGTATTTCTTAGTTTTTTATTGTCACCTGTAATTAACACCTGATCACCAACATATCCATCCAATTCAATAATTGACAATTTCTTCCCAATTTTTCTTCCTATTGCATCAATAATTAATTTTGGTGTAAGTCTTTGTTTGAAAGTCACATTAAATATCTCATTGTTCATCTCATTTTTAGTTAAAGCAGCATAAAGTGCTTGAACAACATCGGATACATGCACTAATTCCCGCACTCTATTTCTAGAACCAGTAATACGGATTTCATCTCCACGTAGTGCCTGATCAAGATATATACTTAGAATTCCTTGATGTTTATTATTAAGATCCTGTCCAGCCCCATATGTAGCAAATAAACGAAATATTGTAAATGGAATTTCTCCATGTTCACGCAAAAGTTGCACATAATGCTCGCCAGACAGTTTACTAGCACCATAAAACGAGATTGGCTTTGGCAATTGATCTTCGATTACATTTTCACAGTTCCCATATATTGCCATGCTGCTGGTATAAACAAACTTTTTCACTTTAAGTTTCAAAGCAAGTTGAACAACATTCATTGTACCTACAGAATTCCACATTGCATCAATATATGGTTCTTTCAGGCTATAATAGCCTCCTGATTGGGCTGCAAGGTGATAAATAACATCGACATTGTCAAGTTCTATATTCAATAAATCAGGTTGCGAAATGTCCTGCACAATATGTTTACATTCCATGTTGTGCTTAATACTTCGGTCTAAAGATATTACATTGTGCCCATTTTCAATTAAAAACTTAATAAGTCGTGAACCAATAAAACCACTTCCTCCAGTAACTAGAATTTTCATATGCTAAAATAATTTAAGATAAATCATTTAATAGATTATTACACGCAACGCTAAATAAATTTATATCTACAGAAAATGCAATATACTTAAAGCCAATATCTCGCATAAGTTTAGCATGCTGAATATTATCGCTAAAAGTTCCCAGTCTAATTTTCTTAGCAGTTGCTTTTCGGGCAACTTCTCGTAAGTTATTAATCAATATTGGATGATTAATCTGTCCAGGGATACCTAAAGACTGAGACAAATCATAGGGACCAACAAACAGAATATCAAATCCTGGGATTAAAAGTATTTCATCAATATTATCAATTCCTTTCTGCCCCTCCACCTGAAGAACAATCAATTTTGTATTCTCAGATGTAAAATATTCATTTCGATCTTTTAATCCATAATTCGCAGCTTTAACAAATCTACAGATACCTCTTTTCCCAAGCGGGAAAAATCTTGCTGCTTCTATGGCCATCTTTGCCTCTTCAGGTGTAGATATATTTGGTATTTGGACACCATCAGCTCCCGCATCCAAAGCAGAGCCAATCTCATTATGATTTAACTCCTTCACCCTAACGATTGCTTTCATTGAAGTGACATGAGCAGCCCTTATGTGATCAAATAACCGATCATTTGTTACAGAACCGTGTTCTTGGTCAAGTATAATAAAATCAAGTCCGCTTAAACCTGCGGCCTCAATAAAATTACTATCATTTGTTTTCGAAAATATTCCTAACATATAATATTAAACTTTAGCGTAAATAGAGTTCAAAGCAAGTGTTTTATAGGTGGTAGGTGTTATACTAACTAATTCTTTCTTAATTTTATTACTAAACATTTTGAACATATATTCATTTTCCATGAACAATTCTTGCTCTTTCTCACCAATTGCGACTCCTGAATAGCCATCATACCCGACTACTTCAATTGAATTTATTCCAAACTCAAAGGCTGACTGCAAGGCAATTGCAGTATGAGAATCTTGGAATTTATCGGTAAAATTTACTTCAATAAGTTCAAATGAATTCTCACGTAACTTTTGTGGAATAAAAGTGCCCATTTTTCTTGGAAATGATGGTAAGATACAACTCCCCTTTATAGTAATATTGCCGGAAAAGACATCTTCCAACCGGTGACCTTCATTACCAACTAAACAAAAAAACTGAGGATTATGTAAGTTTTGAAATACAAGTGCATTCTTTGAACTAGCATGTATGATCACCATTTCAGGGTTTGCACATAAGTATTTTTGAATTGCTATTTCGTGCTGTTTTACCGAAGGGCCTCCCCCAACCAAGAGGGCTTTTTTATATACGTTTGTATGAAACTTGAAATTTGGCAATTTTTCATTATCCAGTATACCTTTAGACTTGTTATTAAGTGTACGAATTATACTATTAAAGGAATAATATCGCTTACCCACCCATTCCATTACATCCTTTTGAGGTAATGAGTTGGCTCCCGAAACCATGTAAGGTAAATTACTGCCCCAATTATACATTTCACGCAATTTCGTGAAACTATCAACAACTTTACATAGTTTATTAAAATCAAAATTCACGTTGCCTTTTGCGTTTAAAAAGGTAAGTAGAAGTTCTGTTTTTAAATTACCTGCTCCACGACCCATACCTGTAATAGTTGCGTCTACAATATCGGCTCCACATTCTATAGCAGTAATTGTATTAATCAGAGCCATTTCCATATTATTATGCCCGTGAAACCCTATTTTGACATTAGTTCTTTCTCGCACTATATTAAATATTTCTCGTACATCTTCCGGAAAGACACCACCATAAGAATCAACAATATTAAAAAAGTCGACTTCTTCATCTACTTTATTTAGTGAATTCAGAAAGTCTTTTTGTCCAGACCATTTAGACATATACATTACATTAAAACCGACTTCAAATCCCATTCCTTTTACTAATGCAGCCAGATTTAATGCGCGAAGGAAATTTTCTGGATCAACAGCTAAACGTACTTTGTCAATCAGTACCATAGCAGGTTTAAGTAACTCTTTTAAATTTTCAATAGTTACGTCTTTTTCATTAAGCATAATGGCAATTTTTTTGACACTTTGCTCTCTTATTTGTTCCATAATATAAACAGGGCAGTAGAAATACTCACCATAATAGCCAGACAAGGGCTTAGATCGATATCCTATCTCAATGTATTCAATTGGTAACTGGTTTAATGAATCCAAATATATTTTAACCATTTCCTGATTAAAATCCCAATTAGTATAATAACCTCCGTCACGAAGAGTGCAATCAAGAATACTTATCATATTTATTTATTTATTAAGTTTCCAATTTTATTTAAACACCAACCTTTTCTGTAGTTTTCATTTTTCTCTTTTGCTTAAATGAATAATCATTTTAAAAATCTATTTCTATTCAATAACGTAAATTGATTCTATTTAATATCTTGAAATTACTAAACTCAATGAAGAACAATTGCCATTGCCTTTATATATCTATCAATAATGCTTTCATTTCTTGGTATTCCTCCTGAAATAATTGATTGATAGAATTCTTCCGCATCTTCTTCCTCGAGTATTGGATTCCTTCTAAGCGCTAAAACACCCTTTTTAAGTTCCTCATAACTTGAAGCTTTGTATACACAACGGGTATTATCAAATACAGTAAAAGTATCATTTGAACAATACTTCTTCCAGATATCAAAATAAATGACTTTTTTTCCTTGAATTATCGGCTGAAAAAGCACCCCAGAAAAAGGCGATATAATTATATCTGATAACGTTAAAAGAAAATTTGTATCCACATCATTGTAGAAAACTCTTACTCTATCAGTAGGTTTAATTGTAGTATAAGAAGGGTAACGAGGATGAGCTTTAAACCATAATTCTATATCTTCATTCTCATTTAACAACTTTAATATTTCTGAATTAATTTCACTTATAATTGAATCGTTTTTAATAAAGGTCAAGTTAGCAGCTATAATAAGTATAACAAATTTATTTTTTGGTTTTTGTATTGGATTATATTTTAAAGCCATGTTTTCAAGCTTGTTAATCCATTGTATATCATATCGAGTTTCTCCTAAAATTAGTACTTGCGTATTTGGTCCAATTAGGTTTTGGTAAACGCTTATTTCGTTGCTATTACATAAAGTTAAAACATCAGGAGTCAAGATTGATTCATCATGTATTTCTTTTATTGAAGTATTAAAACGAATTACAGCGCCATGACTAATCATAAAAATTGGCGTTTTATTTATTTTACTTTCCTTCATCAAATTGGATATCGTATATGACATTATATTTCTTTTAACACCATCTTGTTTTTGGTGTTGAATATCTAATAAAATCATTGAAAATGAATGTGCTATTAAAAATTCTTTAATTGTTATGACTGGAAGATAAATTGATATAGTTCGATTTAGGAAGTAAACAATTATCCGATTTATTAACTTTAAAATTAATAAATCAAATCTTAAATGCGACAACATATACTTAATTGATATAAACCCATATAGGCTGCTTATGTTCCTCGAAATTTTTAATACCCACTTAAACAAAATTCGATATTTAAACAACTCGTTTAACGAAATTTGAACTATATTTAATTCACCATTTATTTGTTCATGAATATTATTAATTACTACATCTTCTTTAGAATTTATAAAAAGAATATATGGCTTATAATCCATCATATTGCTTAGTTTATCCAGTATAGGTAATAAATGATCAAAATCATTATTCGAGTGAGCAATAAATAATATTTTTTTTTGCAATATCTTCATTCTAATTATTTTTCTTTCTTAATATAATCGTGGTTAAAACTTTAAATATTGTGATGGTTTCTTTTCGGAATAATATTAAAATAAATAACTCACTAAAGACTATTGCAATAAAATATCTGATGCGAAAAAACCCTAAAGAGCCTTGTTTATTTGCAAATAGGAATGCTAATATTATTAGCAAAATAAGTGGAACTATCATCTTTATATAATACCATAATTCCTTCCTTTTTAAATAATATTTGTGTGAAAATCCAAAATGCAATGTAACAATAATAAAATTTGAAATAGTAGTTCCTATAGCGACGCCGAATATACCATAACCAGATTTAACTAATGCAATACTTAACCCCCAGTTGATTAGTCCTCCAATAATAAGATTTAGACTAACAATTTTTTGCTTTTTGATGTTTGCTGACCCAAGTATCAATATTTGATATAGTGGAATCGTAATTATATAAGTATTGATTAAAAGTATCTTTAAAACATTGATTGCATCGGAAAACTTTGGAAGTATCAAAACGATAAAATCAATTAAGAAAAATAGAGGAACAATGATTAATAGTGTAAGAGCAACAACAAAATGTGTGTATTCTTTTATATTTTCTTTTATTCTAAACAAATTCTTTTCAGAGGCAATTTTTTCCAGAAAATAGGGCGTAATAACTTCATTAAAAGCAACAGATACTAGCCTTAACTGGGTAGATAAGTTTAAAGCAAAACCATATATTCCTAGATCCTTGATTGACAAAAACATTGTTATAATAGTCCTATCAGATAATCTAGCAAAATAAAACCCAAGATTTGATAAAAAAAAAGGATATGCAAATTTGAATATACGAGTAAATTCTTTATATTTGATGCTGAACTGTAGTTGTATTTTTGTTTTATAAAAATAAATACTTTGTATTACAATCACCGAAACTGTTTCTGCTAAAAAGACTCCATAAATGTTCCAAAAAAAAACAGTTGAAATTATCAACACAAATGATAAAATAGATTGAAAAGCAGTAAGCTTTGATATTAATGAAAAATTCTTATTTACATATTGAGTTTGGTAAAAGATAGTGCCAGAAAGAGTAAAAAAGTGAGTAATTGCAGTAGCTGTATAACAAAACCACATCAGTCGGGCCATCTCTGGAGTATCCTGATTGATGAAAATTGGAATCAAAATAGTAATAATCGTTCCGAGTAACGATGAGATCAGCAAAAAACTGAATACTGTATTTTGTAAATCTTTTATGGCAACATCTGGATTTTTTTTATCATTATCAGCAATTACTAATCGCAAATATGCTTCCCTGAACCCAAGATCAGAAAAGCCTAACATTGTTTGTAATAATCGAAGTAATTCAATTATGCCATACATACTTGGGCCTAAAACGCCAGGAACGATAAATCCTCGAACAAAGCTCACCAAAAATATTACCACTTTAGAGCCAAATACTAATGCAATATTTTTAATTTTCTCAGTCATTTTCTGAATTTCAAATACTAATTAAAAACCCTTGTAAACTGACAAAGAATCGGCTTAGTTATAACATATCGGTACCAAAGTTTATCTTCTAGAATATAGTATACTTCAATCATAAAGGCAATATTCAATATAGAGGTATTTTAATTTTACTTTTGGTTCATAAGGAAATTTGATAACAACATCTCATTGGTCTTTTCCAAATAAAAATTAAAGATTTTAATTAATATAGACCATCCATTTTTATATTATTATTTAAATAGGAATTGTTTTATTTCGAATAATACACATGTTATACAAGAAGAACTCAGGTTTGCGAAAATTTCAAGCTTGAATGAGTTGAAAATTATCGGTCATCAAACTCTGTAATTCCGTTTTATATTTTTGAATATGGTTGAAAAAATCGAGGCAATATTTT
>Ga0268284_1001487_pt1 | contig 11902 bp, 15 predicted proteins | sample saktaG_14_FD_190137 | JGI IMG/M metagenome (GOLD analysis project Ga0268284, IMG submission 190137) | Saline water microbial communities from Sakinaw Lake, British Columbia, Canada - sak_2013_06_06_40m | ecosystem: Environmental > Aquatic > Non-marine Saline and Alkaline > Saline ... | reverse complement strand
AATTTAATTCCAAGACCTTTATTATCAGAAGCTCCTTCAATCAATCCAGGAACATCAGCCAATACTAATTCATAATAAACACCTAAATTTGGATCAAGTGTTGTAAAAGGATAATTAGCCACCTTGCTTTTAGCATTAGTTAGCTCATTTAATAAACTGGATTTTCCAACATTTGGTAAACCAACAAATCCAACATCAGCAATTAATTTAAGCTCAAGCCTTAATTCATATTTTTCACCAGATAAACCTTCTTGAAATTCAATTGGACTTGTATTAGTTGATGAACGAAATTTAAAATTACCTTTACCGCCTCTGCCGCCTTTAACAACTAATAAACTCTGTCCAATAGTAATAATCTCTAGATCTTCACAGGTTGATAAATTATGTACTAATGTACCAATTGGTACTTTTAAAATAATATCCTTTCCATCTTCTCCGTCATGAAACTGAGGCCTTCCATCTTGTCCATTTTCTGCTAACACTTCCTTTTTACCACGAAACTGAGAAAGAGCGCTAATATCTGACACTCCTTCTAAATAAATACTGCCTCCTTTACCGCCATTACCACCAGTAGGCCCAAGACTCATCATCACTTTATTAAAAGCTACGGCACCGCGACCGCCATGCCCAGCTTTTACATTAATTTTTACATCGTCAATTAACATATTAATAATATTTAATTTCTATTCTACCAAAAAATCACCTCTTTGACGATTTTAAACTTCCAATAATTAATTTATTCCCTCATTAACTTTATATGGCACTTAGGACATTCCAAATCCGAACAAGGAATCCCTTTTTGATGAGCAATTTTATAACCACATTTTGAGCAAATACAATAACCACTAGGCCCTTTACCAGCTGCTTCTTCTACCTCACCTTTGAACTTACCTCGTCTTTGCCATCCAAAACCTTTACCAAAAACGGGTTTATAAAATCCAGTTTCCACCTCATGGCTTTGAATTTGAATAACAACATATTGCAAACTTTCAATTTCATTTATTAATCTTTCTCTTAAATTATTAGATATTTTAGTTGCTTCTTCTACGCTTAAATTATTTGATAATTTTATCTCTAAATTAGCAGTAACAGCAGAACCTTTCTTTTGTGTTTTTAAAGAAGAAATTCCAATCTTCTTTTCTGCAACAATTAATTTTATTTTTTCTTCTACTTCTTCACCAGCTGAAACGTCAAGTAAAGAATCAATTGCTTCTCTGCCCAATGAAAATGATTCTTTGATAATATAAAGACCAATTAATAAAGCCAAAAGTGAATCAGCATAAATCCAATATTTAGTTAAAAACAATCCAATAAAAATCGCTAATGAAGCATAAACATCGATTCTGGAATGCACTCCATCCGAAAGTAAACTAATTGAATTTTCCTTTTTACCAAAATTAATTTTAAGGCGTGCCATTATTTCATTAACTACTGCCGAGAAAATCATTACTCCAAAAGCTAAAACTGGAATTTTTATTGAAGAAGGGTCTAAAAATTTCTGATATGCTTCATAAACAATCCATGCGCCTGTTCCTAATAAAATTAAAGTTATAAGTAATCCTGAAAAAACCTCAAATTTATAATGTCCATATGGATGTTTTTTATCACTGGGTTTTTTTGAAATTTTAATACCAATATAACTAATAGCCGAAGAAAAAACATCCATAAAAGAATGAATACCTTCAGCTAAAACAGCTGCGGAGCTTGCTATTATTCCAACAAAAATCTTCCCAACAGCTAAAATAATATTTGCTAATATTGCAATAATTGCGATTTTCTCTTTCATATATTTCTATTCTACCCCTTCAACAAGCTCAGAGCAAGCAAAAAATCGCCTTTTTGGCGATTTTATATTTCGGACTAAGTTTAAAGAATAATTAATTTATATTCGCTAAATAGCTAAATACTATAGAAAAACAATTATTTTAACTTCTGATCAAATGATTTGCTGAAAAAATCTGCTAACTTAACCAATAATACTCTGCGATTCTTGGGCTTACTAATTCCATGCCCTTCGTCATCAAAAATCATTGTCTCATATTGAATACCAAATTTCTTCAATTGTTTTTCCACTACTTCTACATGTTTTGGAGTTACATTTGGATCTTGTGCTCCTTGTATTATTAATAATTTTCCTTCAATATTTTTGACAAAATTAATTGGTGAACGTTCATAATATTGATCAGGAACATCTTTGGGTGGACCACCTAACATTTCTTCAATATAAGTCCGTAAATCTGGCCTTGTTGAATAATAGTCAACAACTAAATCAGTCATGCCGCATATTGGTGCAGATGCCGCTATTATTTCTTTTGAATTATGTGTGATTGCATACCATGAAGAATAACCTCCATAAGATGTACCCGTAATTCCAACTTTGTTTGGTTCTGCTATGCCCAGTTTCATTAATTCTTTAATGCCTCTGACAATATCTTCCTGCTCTTTCCCTCCCCAGCCATCTTCTTTTATTGACTCTTGAAAATTTAAATTAAATCCTGTGCTTCCTCTATAATTAGGGTCTAGTACGTTAAATCCCTGCGATACAAAAAATTGAATATCCAAATCAAATATATCTTCACTATGCGCAGTGGGACCACCATGAACAAATATAATAGTTCCTTTTGCCTTTCTTTTAGCTCTATATAACCATCCTTGAATTTTTTGTTTATCTACTCCTTCCCACCAAAAATCTTCGGCCTGAGCAAGATCGTTGGATGAATAAGAAACCTTATTCCAAGTATTAGTAATACTTTTTTGTATAGATTTACTTTTTGTGTCATATAGAACAATATCTTCTAGCTGTTTGGAATTAAAAAATTCTGCAATCCAAGTATCTTGTGATAGTTTAGCTAATGGAATTAAGCTCTTTTCGCTAGAAAATACAATTTCTTGCTTAGTATAAAGATTATATAAGAACGCCATTGTTTGCGCGTTTCTTACCTCTAAAATAACTATTGATTCACTGCCGCACGGAACATAAGCCTCTCCAATATTACGCTCTGGATCATCTAATATCCATTCAATCTTGCTGTCTTTCAGATGCCATATTCCCACTCTCCTGTATTTTTTCTCTTCGGCAACAAATACAATTCGTTCTCCGTCTGGAAACCATGATGCGCCCACTTTTGAGCAAGATCCGAAATTAAGAATTTCTTTATCTTGCTTCCCTTCAATGTCTACTAACCAAACTTGCGAACCAGATGGATCTATATCATTGCGATTATAGATTATATGAGTACCTTTTGAATTAAGTTCTGGCCAAGTATAGTTTGCCTTTTTTGGAGCAGCAAGTATTTTTCTTTCTCCACTCTTTAAATCATTCCGATAAATAAATGTCTGTTCTATCACCTTATTTTTCTGATAATCATAATTTGCTCCATAAATTACATATTGATTACTTGGATCTATCATGCCACCACGAGTAAAATACTGTGGTTTTTCATCGTTTAATAACTTCAATTTATTAGGTTTGTTAATATCTATTTGAAAAAGTTTTACTCGTTCATCGCCATTGTTATCGTAACCAATAACAAGATGTTTACTGTCAAAAGTCCATGATTTTATATATACATTCTGATCTATGTTTGTTAATTGTACGGGATCTTTTGATCCATCCGTTGGAGCAATATACACATTCGCTGTCGGTGTAATATTCGCCCATGTCCATGCTACCCATTTTAAATCATAGGATACTTGAATTCCATAAACTTCTGGTGTATTAAAAAGCGAATTAATAAATGATAAATTAACTTTCTGCATACCTATATAATTTACTTTTGCGCATCCATATTTCAACTATATTTGATCTCTTCATATTAATTTTACAATTATTGATTAAACTATCTATAATCCGAAATCATTAATTAAATTAAGCGCATCATATGTTTGTCGAACATATTCTTTTGCTATAGAAATAACTGCTATTATAGCAAAAACTGTTAGCATTAAAGAAATTATTCCTATTATTCTAGATTTTTTATCTGATTGTTTTAAATATTTAAAAGCATATACCAAACCAAATGGCGCAAGAAAAAAGCTCACAAAATATATGAGAATTTGTTTTAAAACAGAAGTATCTTCTTGTCTAGATTTTAAACAATATCCACAATTAAAACAAAAATTAGCAGTTTCAGAAACTTTGGCTTTACATTTTGGACATTGTTTTTGAATTATTGATTCCATATTTTTTTTATATATTTATTCTACCAAAAAATCGCCTTTTTGGCGATTTCAATACATCCCGGTCTCTCGATAAAAAAACTAGATAGTTGCGGGACTAGGATTCGGACCTAGATCGGCTGGATCAAAACCAGCTGTCCTACCATTAGACGATCCCGCAATATTTAAACCTTCAGATATTTATTCATTGCCCAAAAGCTAGATACTATTCCTAAGAATATTCCAAATAATGTTTGGTATAGGAGAATATACCAGAAATGTGACCAGAAATACAGACTCACACTTATCTCAGAGATAAAAGATTCTATTCTAGGGCTACCCCACATAACAAGAGTGATTAAGATTAAAATCGCAACAAAAGAAGCGATTATGCCCTGCATAGCTCCTTCTAAAAGAAATGGTCCGCGTATAAAAGAATTAGAAGCTCCAACTAATTTCATTATTTCAATTTCACCTTTTAAAGAATAAATCGCCATGCGAATTGTATTAAAACTAATAAGAACACTCAAAAACGCAGCAATAATAATAACTAAAATAGAACCTAATTTTATTCCTGTTGATAAAGCATTGATCCTTTCAACCACTCTTTGATTTTCCATTAAATCTATGGTGATTAATTTATCCTTAAAAACTGAATTATTAATCCCATCAATAATTTCTGTATAATATTTTGTATCTTTGGCTTTAATATTTAAAGAAGCTGCTAAAGGATTCTCCCCCAATTCTTCCAATGCTTTTTTAATAGCTGGATTCCTGCTACTTTTTTCTTCAAAAGCTTTCAATGCTCCTTCTTGAGATATATATTCAATTTTAGCAATTTTTTCATTCCCTATAAGCTCATCACGAATTCTTAAAATATCCTCTTCCGGAACATTTCTTTGGAAATAAATACTAATATCCATCTTTTCTTTCAAAATGTTGACAAGCTGGTTACTAGCACTATTAAACATAAAAATCGAACTTAAAATTATCAAACTGATTGTCAGCATTACTATACAGGTAAAAGAGAGCCAATTATTCCTAACTAGTCCTTGCCAAGCTGTACGAAAAACTCTTTTTATTAAAATAAACATATGATTAAATTACTAAATTAAGTATCTCCCTTCTTCTTCATCACGAATAATCTTGCCTTTATCTAAACTAATAACTCTTTTCCCTAAAGTATTTATTACTTCTTTATCATGAGTAGCTAAAATTATAGCTGTACCAAGCTCATTAATTTTCATTAAAAGTTTTATAATTTCCCATGTATTTATTGGATCCAAATCCCCTGTAGGTTCATCAGCTAATATTAATTCTGGCCTTTGAGCTAAAACCCGGCATATAACCACTCTTTGTTTTTCTCCAGCAGAAAGTTGATGTGGAAAATTATTAGCTCTTTCTTCTAATCCTACTAATTTTAATAATTCAGGAGCATCTTTTTTTATTGCCTGCTCAGAATATCCACCAACTTCCATAGCAAAAGCTACATTTTCATAAGCAGTTCTGTTGGCTAATAATCTAAAATCCTGAAACACCATCCCTATTTTCCTACGAAGAAAAGTTACTTGCCTTGGTTTAAATTTATTAATATCTTTATCATCAAAAAAGATTCTTCCTTTGGTGGGACCCTCTTCTTTTATCAATAATTTTAAGATTGTAGTTTTTCCTACACCTGATCTTCCTACTAAAGAAATAAATTCTCCTGGTTTTACTTCGAAAGTAATATTATCCAAAATCAAAGAACCGTTATAGGCTTTGGAAACATTTTTAAAACAAATTAAAGGCATAATATTTATTCTAAATTTACAGAATTTTATCTAAATTTCCATCTAGTACATCTTCGACATTCCCTATCTTTTTACCAGTACGATGGTCTTTTACTAATTTATATGGATGAAGCACATAAGAACGAATCTGATTCCCCCACTCAATTTTTACTTTTTCTCCTTTTATCTCTTCTAATGTTTTTACTTTTTGTTTCTCAGCTAATTGATGTAACCTAGCTCTTAAAACAGTTAACGCTTTTTCCTTGTTTTTGAATTGTGATCTCCCTTCCTGACAATTAACAACTATTCCAGTAGGTTTATGGCGTATTCTTACAGCTGATTCTACTTTTTGAACATTTTGTCCTCCTGGGCCTGAAGAACGGAAAGTCTCAATCTCTAAATCTTTCTCTTCTAATGGGAATTCTTTTTCTTCAATAATTGGCAAAACTTCTACAAAAGCAAAAGAAGTATGACGAAGCTTTGCAGAAGAAAAAGGGGATATTCTTACTAAACGATGCACGCCATTTTCATTTTGTAATATTCTATAAATATTATCTCCGCTCATTTCCACAACAGCGTTTTTAATACCACCATATTCATTTTCTTTCTTATCTAATAACGAAAACTTCCAATTCTTCTTTTCTGAATATTTCTGATACATTTTTAAAAGCATCAAAGCCCAATCCTCAGCATCTTGACCACCAGCTCCAGCATATATAGAAAGTGTAATATTGTTTCCTTTAGGCATCTTGAGAATTTTACCAAATTTAAGCTCAAAAAACAACTTAAAATAATCCTTATTTATTACTTATCAGTAATCAAGGGAACAAAACTAAAGCCCTGAAAACGTTTAATATCAAATTGATTTTCTCCTTTTTTTATACAAAGCTGCACTTCTCCATCAAAAGGAGTAACTATTCTTCCTCCTCTCTTTAATTGTTTCAACCATGCTTGAGGAATTTCTTCTACTGTAGCAGAACAAAGAATTTTATCAAAAGGAGCTTCTTTTTCATAACCTTGAGAACCATCACTACAAATAAATTTAATTACCCCTTTTTTTATAAAATTGTATTTTGCTATATTTCTTTCTCCAAATTTTTTTAATTCAGATATTCTTTCTATAGCAACTACTTTTCCTTCAGGCTTTTGACTTACGATATGAGCCAACAGAGCGCTTGTCCATCCAGAACCAGATCCAATATCCAAAATCTTTTCTCCTGCTTGTGGCTGAAGAAGTTCTAATATAAAAGCGACTGTAAGAGGTTGAGAAATTGTTTGCCCAAAACCAATAGACAAGGGAATATTTGAATAAGTATCATCTTTATACTTAGAAACTACAAAATCTTTTCTATCAATAGCAAAGAATGCCTCAATAATATTCTGAGATTTTAAATAACCTGAATCAATAATTTCCTGAATAAGATCTTCTTTTGATAACATCATTAATAGTTTTAACTAATTATATCATAAAAAATTCTTGAAAATAAAAAATAAAAAGAGCCCTCTTGATTTAACAACGAGGGCTAAACTTAATTTAATAATATATTGGTTGATGATTTTTAACCTTAATATGTAATTTTTCTGGACTTGTGATGTCTGTTTTTAATAAACAGCCATCACTTTCCCATTTTCCATTACTATATGGTATTACTGAGTACTTAGACAAATGTAGTCTTTTGCTATGACTCCTTCTATTAAAACTGCCTAATTCCTCACAGTAGATACACCAATCAGAATTTACCATAAAAGGGTAAGTCACAACATGAATTAAACGAGATATGCCGACATATATATTAAATTCAATAAAATTAATATATGGCTTGATTTCATTTAATCCTCTAACTTGTCTCTTGTTTTCAAATCCTCCAAAATATGGCCGATTCTTCAATATTGTACATTCTCTTGCCATCTCTATACCTTCCTTTCATTTTTTTTACTTTTTACAAATTACAAAGCACCTTTTAATTTATAATAGATGTTTGTCAAAAATTCCCAGATAAAGAATGAATAAAAGTTATTCAACCTTGTTTGAGAATTTCCTCCGTAAATCGCATAAGCATTTACAAAATAGAGAGTTACATCCATTTCTTTAGCTTGTTTCAGAAAAATTCTTTTCATTTGTTTCAAGTGTCCTGCGAAATCTACTATGATTGCGGATTTATAGTTATTTTCTTTCATCCATTTCAACGTTTCTTCAGCCTTGCCCAAACTATTTCTACTCCTTGTTTCCATATCAGGGTACAAGACTCTTTTTTTGCTAAAGTAATTCAAAAACTTATGGTACATTAATACAGATTCATACCTTCCTTCATAATTGTACCCACCAGAGAAAAAAACTTTTTTCCCTTTGTTCTCCTCAAACAGTTCTATAACCAAAGAAAGAACTCTTTCACTTTGAAGACTAAAAGTTATAGAATGCCATGACTTACAATAAGCACGGGATAAACCTGCTCCGATCCCTACAATAACATCCACCTTTTTTGGTAATTCATCATCAGGAATTTCTAAGAATCTTTCTAATAATTTACGCACTTCAAATCATCTCCTTTTTTTATTTTTCAAGGTTCTACGAACCTCAATTAATTTAAAATGTCCTATTATTAGGACATTTTAATCATACCATAATATAATATATCGGTCAATGGGGCGATCTACATTGGAATTAATCCAGTACATCTCCAGTTAATTTCTGCTATTTTTGTTTCCACATTAATCATGCAAGCAGGATTACACCCTGCTTTATCTATATTTAAATCTATCCACCAAGTTCCAGTACCTTCATTGCATATATAAGTATCTTCCAGTTTATCACCACATTGACCTTGAATAGCAATCTTTTTAGCTTCTGATAAACTAAGCTTCGTATCAGTGTCTTTTTTCTGACAAAATTCCTCAGCAGAAATTATTGTTGTCGTAGTTAACCCAATTGTCGTTGTTGTAGTAGAGGGAAGATTTATTGTTACAATCCCTTTATTTATTAAATAACCCCCAACAAACAACAACCCTATTATTATAAAGAAAATTGAAGCTGATCCCTTTTTATTCATATTTTTATATATATTTTAATTGATGCAGGGCATCGTGGACGACGTTAGAACTATAATTCAACAACAAACTGAGTATATTTATATCCCAGATATAAAACCACAAGCTTAAAATCAGTATATCAGATTTTATCCTACCATACTACTAACTATATCTAAAATAAAAACTGCCAAGTAATAAATTTGCTATTAGTTTCCAGAAAATGAATGATGTTAGAACTTGTTCAAAATAAAAAGGGCACTTAAGTGTGCCCTAGAATCTAAATTTTTCTCTATTAAGAAAAAAGAGAGAAGAAAGGATAGGTTCTTGTTCTAGGTTTTGCTTTGTGATAATTCACAAAGGAAACCTAATTACCCTTTTTAGGAGAATAATCTCCACCTTGTCTTCTCTCTTACTACTTTAGAAGTTTTTCATTTGTTTTTGGAAAACTTCTACTATTAAAATCTTGAAAATATCAAGCAGCTCCTGATTTGTTGCTTTAATAGCAATCATTTCTGGGTCTTTAATAGTATTGCCAATTACCCGTTTTATATTGGCAATATCCCGAATTGACGTTTCCTGCCTTAGCCGAATTTTTAAGACAGCCAAAGCAATCTGTCCTTTTCTCTTTTCATCCATTCTTTTCACCTCCTTTTCTGAAAGCAGTATAAAACTGATTATCTATTACATCTTGTGCAGTATATCCCACAGAACACCAATGGATTTCAGAAAAACCTGTCCAAACTTCCTCCTGTGTTAAATTACATCTCTGACATTTTCTAAATACTCTTTCTGTTGACTTATTTTTTTCGGTAGACCAATACTTAAAGTGATGTCCTTTGACCTTACAAATCAATTCTTTCACTATTGAAATCATTTCATTTCACCTCCTTTCTTCTAATATAATCTTATCAGTATCTCATATCTAGCCCAAGTAGAATTATAAAGCTTTCCAAAAAAGTCATAAGATATCTAAACCAAGTAACCTCAATGTCGTGTACAATCGGAACCAGTAAAATTCCAGATAGTATCAAAAGTCCTGATATAATTTTGATAGATTTCATTTTTCTTTCTCCTTTCTCTTAATTTTTATATTTTGATTTTTATCAAAGAACTAAAAATACTCTATCTTAGAGTATTATAAATATAACATATTTTATGGGAAAAGTCAATAGTTGGCAGGGCATCGTGGACGACGTTAGAACTGAAATTGAAAGCAATAAAGATGTTTATATACCAGATTTATCATCTAGTAAGATCTAGATGGACAACGTTCGAACTTGTTTGAAACGAAAAAAGCTCCAACCAAAAAATATTTTTAGTTGGAGCTTTACTATCTAAATCTCGAGTCTAGCATTTTTGGGTTTAATTAAAAACCCTATTCTTGGAACTTCTCTAATAAGGTGAATGGAAATTTTAACATCAAATTGTTCTGTCATTTCCTCAGCTAATTCCTTTAAATATTTAACGTATTCTTTGCCATATGCTTCAAGTATCCAATGTTTTGTATTTGCATCTTCCCAGTATTGGGTCTCATTCTTACCAAATACGATCGTACCAATGAACTCAGTAGGACGTCCCAATAATCCAGCATTAATAATTCCAACGGCATTAGGCATCTCTAAGTGATCTTGCTCTTCGGACTCACATAATTCCCATGCTACGCCTATTCTTTCTGCTGAATATAAATACTTTGATGCAGGGCGTAGAAATACATTCTGTTTGCGCAACCATTCTGCAATTTTTACTTGCAAGCTTTCTTTTTTTAGTTTTGGCAAATCTTGTAAATGATTAATAAATTCAACCTTATTTTCCATTTAATTTCTCCCTTCTTCTATTTTTTTTAATATTAGTTATACTACCTGCCATATAACTAATCACTAAGCATATGTAATGACTATTTATATAGCAGATAATTTAAATATTATTTTTCAAAGAACAAAAAATATCCTATTACAGGATATTATAAATATAACACATTCTATATTATTAGTCAATGTCTGGCAGGGGCGGCAGGACTCGAACCTGCAACCAACGGTTTTGGAGACCGCTACTCTACCAATTGAGCTACGCCCCTATTCTACAATTATTTCTTCATTTCCTTATGAAGTGTATGTTTTTTGCACCAAGAGCAATACTTTTTTAATTCTAATTTACGCTCAACAGTTTTTTTATTCCTGCGCGTATAATAATTAATGTGCTTGCACTCTGTGCACTGTAATCTTACTATAAATTCTTTTTTCATACTATTGTTTATCCATTGTTAATTATTAACTATTCATCATTTTGAGCCGATGGAGGGAATTGAACCCGCGACCCCTTTCTTACCAAGAAAGTGCTCTACCACTGAGCTACATCGGCTGGATTTGTGGGTGCGGTAGGACTCGAACCTACGTAGACCTAAGGTCGCGAGATTTACAGTCTCGTGCAATTGCCGCTATGCGACGCACCCGTAAATGAGCCGAGGAGAGGATTCGAACCCCCAACCTGATGCTTACAAAGCAACTGCTCTACCATTGAGCTACCTCGGCTTTTTCCTATTCCCCACCCTTCTTTCCATATAACTCTATCAATAGGCCATGAATCACATTATCGTCTTTATCTAATCTATAAGCCTCGAGTAAAACCCAACGAGCAGAGGAAGAATCTTCTTGCCAAAGATAAATGCGAGCTAAATTTTTAAGAATGGCAATATCTTTAGAATTATTTTCAAGTCCTTTCAATAATTTTTTCTCTTCTTCCTTTATATCTAAAATATGTGAAAAATCTATATCATCTTCTATTAATTTTCCTTCATTAAAGGATTTAATAATTCCATTCTCTTCATCCTCTGTATTATCATTTTTTCTTTTCCTAATACTGGCCAAGTTTTTAAAAATCGTTCTATCAATTCTTAGGATTATTATTCGTGAACGAATTAAGAATTTTTCCACAAAAAGAGTTAATTTATT
>Ga0268284_1001486_pt1 | contig 11903 bp, 9 predicted proteins | sample saktaG_14_FD_190137 | JGI IMG/M metagenome (GOLD analysis project Ga0268284, IMG submission 190137) | Saline water microbial communities from Sakinaw Lake, British Columbia, Canada - sak_2013_06_06_40m | ecosystem: Environmental > Aquatic > Non-marine Saline and Alkaline > Saline ... | reverse complement strand
CACAGCTATCCCATCACCGATGCCGATATTCTCACCCGGGGCCTGCAGGCCTGGGATTCTTCCCTGAACACCATCAATGTGGGCAAATTCAATCTTGGATGGGCCTCCATCGGCATCTGCAGCCATGCCTTCTATGAAGCCATCCGCCATGCCGCAAACCGAAGACTTTTTAACCATTACGTAACGGATTTTCCGCACGTCAAACAGCTTTTTACAGACGCCTATGCGCGCCTTCTGGCCATGAAACTCTTTGCCTCCAGGGCCGCGGATTACATGCGTAGCGCCTCGGCAACGGATCGGCGCTATCTGCTCTACAACCCCATGGTCAAAATGAAGGTGACCACACAGGGGGAAGAAGTGATCAACCTGCTCTGGGATGTGATCGCCGCAAAAGGCTTTGAAAAGGACATGTATTTTGAGATGGCAGCCAGAGACATTCGCGCTCTTCCCAAGCTGGAAGGCACGGTCCATGTGAATATGGCCCTGATCATCAAATTCATGGCCAATTATTTCTTTAACCCGGATGTGTTCCCGGAAATCCCCAGAAGGACAGATCCGGTCAATGACGATTTTCTCTTCAATCAAGGCCCCACCAAAGGACTGGGAAAGATTCGCTTCCATGACTTTCAGATAGCCTACAACCGCCTGAACCTTCCCAACATTGACGTCTTCAAGGCCCAGCTCGAAGTCCTCAAAACCTTTCTGGCTACCGCAACCCCCAGCGCGGAGCAGGCAAAGGACATCGATTTTCTCCTGATCGTCGGCGAACTCTTCACCCTGGTGGCCTATGGCCAGCTCATTCTGGAAAACGCGGCCATTCAGGCTGTTGGAACCGAGATGGTGGATCAGATATTTGACTTCATGGTCCGGGATTTTTCGAAATTCGCCCTTCAGCTCTATTCCAAACCCAGCAGCACGCTTAAGCAGATGGATCTTTGCCTGAAAATGATTCAAAAGCCGGTGGTCAATCCGGATCGTTTTGAAAAGATATGGACAGATCAGGTCTATGCGATGAAAGAAGCCTATCAGATGAATGAATAAGAATGGAATAAAAGGAGATTTTTATGCCCGATGTTTATCAAAACCTTGCCCGGCATCTGGATAACCTTCCGGCCGGCTTTCCGGAAACCGAAACCGGCGTTGAAATCCGAATTCTCAAGAGGCTCTTCACTCCCCGGGAAGCCGAAATCGCCGCCGGCCTGGTGATGATGCCGGAATCGGTTTCCGCCATTGCCGGACGGCTGAAAATGGACGAAGCAGAACTGGCGCCGATTTTATACGATATGTCCCGGAAAGGATTGATTTACCGGTCCGGCAAACACGGCCAGACGTATTACATGGCGGCCCAGTTTGTTGTGGGAATCTGGGAGTATCACGTCAAAAGCCTGGATCTGGATCTGATCAAAGACTTTAACGAGTATTCTTCTTCCTTTATGAACAAGTCCTGGACAGAAACCAGAACCAAGCAGCTTCGCGTGATTCCCATTTCAAAAAGCATTTCCGCGGAAATGCTGACCATGCCTTATGACGAAGCCGAACAGATTATCAAAAAACAGTCCAAAATCGTGGTCACTCCCTGCATCTGCCGAACCGAGCACAAAATGGCCGGCAAGGGCTGCGACCGGCCGGTTGAAGTCTGTCTGGCATTCGGCAGCGGCGCGTATTATTATGAAGAGAACGGTCTGGGAAGAAGCATCAGCCAGTCCGAGGCCCTCGATCTTCTGGCAAAAGGCATGGAAGCAGGCCTCGTGCTTCAACCCGGCAATTCCCAGAAACCCACCAATATCTGCATGTGCTGCGGATGCTGCTGTCAGATCCTGAAAAACCTGAACAACCTGGATGAGCCGGCCAAAGCGGTTCACAGCAATTATTTTGCAGAAGTGTCCGCCGATGATTGCACGGGATGCGGGATCTGCCAGGAACGCTGCCAGATGAAGGCCATTGTGGTCGAAGACGTGGCCAGGGTAAAAAAAGAACGCTGCATCGGCTGCGGCCTTTGTGTGACTTCCTGCAGTTTTGACGCCATGCGCCTGATTGAAAAAGCGCCGGAAGACCGCTGGACGCCTCCGGCCAATACCGTTGAAACCTACATCAATATCGCCAGGGAACGGGGAATAATCTGACCCGACATTTTCTCGTTGACAGATGAAACCGCAGTAAGCAGAAAACCCGATTAACTGCCGGCTGCGGTCTGTTCAGGAAAATGGGAAATCCACCCGCCGCCAATGATCTCATTGTCTTCCCGGTAAAAAACAGCCCCCTGCCCTGGCGTGACCGACGGCTGGGGTTCGTCGAATACGACGGCCACCCCATCCGTAGTTGGAAACAATGTTGAACAAACCGCTCGAGAACGGTACCTGACCCGGGTATAGACTCTTGCGGGGAACCCGGGCGATCCGGCAATCCAGTTGATATCGCACACCCTGCAGGATGACGCCAGCAGATCGGATTTAAACCCCACCACCAGCGTATTGGCCTTTCGGTCCAGCCGGACAACATAATAGGGCTGTGCAGCCGGGCAGTTGATTCCGCGGCGCTGGCCAATGGTGAACAGATGCAGGCCAGGATGCTCTCCGATGGTTTTTCCGGAGATTGTCGCAATCGGCCCTGAAGGCGACGCAAATCCTTCCTGATTCGCCAGGAATTCACCGTATGTGCGGCCCTTGATAAAGCAGATATCCTGGCTTTCACTGTGGTGAACCGGCTCAAGTTTCAGATCATTTGCCAGTTGAATGACCCGGGTTTTGGTCATGCCGCCCAGGGGAAAGCAGGCATGGGCCAGTTGCTTCTGCGTCATGCGGGACAGAAAATAGGACTGGTCCTTCATGGAATCGATGCCCTTGAACAGGCGCCGGGTGCCATCCGAATCCGAAGTCATCCGGACATAATGGCCGGTTGCCAGATGGGTTGCGCCCAAGCTCTGCACATAATCCAGAACCGCACCGAACTTGATCAGGGGGTTGCAGACCATGCAGGGATTGGGCGTAAGTCCCGAAAGATACGTCCGGACAAAATAGTTGACAACGGTTTCCTGGAACGGCTGAATCGCGTCCATCGCGTAAACGTCGATGCCAAGCCGGGAAGCCAGCAGATCCGCCAGTTGCTGAGGGGAAGGATTGAGAGGGCTTTCATAACCGGTAACAAAATGAATCCCGACCACCGAATGCCCCTGCTGAAACAGGAGTTTTGCGGCGATCAGGGAATCGATGCCGCCGCTTAAGGCAACGGCCATCATCGGCTTCATTCAAAAAAGGTCTGGGCAGTGGGCCGGGCAGCCATGGCCCGGGAGGGGCAGGCCGGAATGCAGAGTTCGCACACGCTGCATCTGGTTTCGTCAAATTCCACGGCCATCTCAGGACGCACGATATGCAGGGCTCCCGTGGGGCAAACCGCCGTGCAGGCCCCGCACTGCGTGCATTTATTCATATCGCGCTTGACTTCCTGTGAGGCATTTTGAACCTGAACCCCTTGAGACTTTAAAAACTTGACGCCTTCCTTGAAATTCTTTCGGGTTCCGGACAGCTCCAGAACCATGATGCCTTCTTTTCGCGGAAGAATGGCAGCATTCAGAATGTTAAATATCAGATCGTAGTCCTTGACCAGATAACAGACAATGGGTTTTTGGACTTCGGTCCGGGGAAACCGCAGAATCAATATTTTCGAGTACACCGCAACCCTCCGGAAATATCTTTATTTTTTTGTCAATAATCGCTAATTTAGTGATATTTGGAAAAAGAGTCAACAGGGAAGAACGCCGGAATCACGAAAAAAGGGAAACCATGAACCGCTTTGCCTACCGAACCACGGGGTTCGCAATCAAAACCCTTTCGCTGTTTTCAAAAGCCAGAATCCGCCTTCATGGCGAATCCAATATTCCGCAGGGATCACTGATTTTTGTCATCAATCATTTTACCCGAATGGAAACCCTTTTTCTTCCCTATCACCTTTTTTATCTGACCGGCAAAAAACCCGTCTGGTCCCTGGGGGATGCCGGCCTGTTCAAGGGTGCTCTGGGAGATTACCTGAAGGCTGTCGGGGTGGTTTCAACCCGGAGTCCGGACAGGGATATGCTCATGGTCAAAAGCCTTCTGACCGGAGAGGCATCCTGGATCATCTACCCGGAAGGTCTGATGGTCAAAAACAAGAAACTGGTTGAAAAAGGCCGGTTCATGCTCTCTTACGCCGGCGGAAAGCACCCGCCGCATACCGGAGCCGCAACCCTGGCGCTTCGGACCGAATTTTACCGCCAGCGACTCATCGCCCTGTCTGAAACCCTTCCGGATGAAGCCCGGCGGCTGATGTCCCTGTTTCAGATAGAGGATATCGAACCGCTGAAGAAAACCCGCACGCTGATTGTCCCGGTCAATATCACCTACTATCCCATGCGCTCCAGAGAGAATACGATCAGCCGCCTGGCTGAATTTCTGGTGGATCATCCTTCGGATCGCATGATGGATGAAACCATGACAGAAGGCGCCATGCTGCTGTCGGGAGTGGATATCGACATCCGCTTTGGCGCCGCGATTCCCATTCAGAACTACCTGACGGCAACCGCCATTGAACGCGACATTTCCACCCTCCGCACGTTTGATTTTGATGACCCGATCGCCTCCCGGCGGGCCATGCGCAAACAGGCATGGAACATCATGCAGCGATACATGACGATGATTTACAGTATGACCACTGTAAATCCGGACCATCTTTTCGCAGCAATGCTGCATAAAATCCCCTTTAAACGCGTCGATGCCTTTGACCTGAGACGACGGGTGTTTCTCACAGTCGCTCAGAAGACAGGCCTTTCCAGTTCATTCATACATGAAACCCTGGCCGAAAATCAGATTCACCTCATCACCGACGACAATTACAAACGATTCCGGGATTTTGTTGAAATTGCCGTTGAAAAAAGAATTCTGGCCCGCAAAGACACCGATCTGATCAAACTGTCTTCAACGCATCCCCGAGTATTGGATTTTCATCGGTTTCGGATCGACAACCCGATCGCGGTGATGGTCAATGAAATCGAACCCCTGATCAGGCTGCAGCGCAGCATCCGCTGGCTGGCATGGCAGCCGGCATTCTGGATACGACGCCGGATCAGCCGTTTTTTGCTGGAAAAAGCCTTATCCGATTATAGCCATGACTATGATGCATTTTACATTGCAGGAGAATCCAAAGACAAATCCGTGGGTGAGCCCATTCTGTTAAAAGGAAGTTCCAGCAAACTGGGGATCGTTCTGTTTCATGGCTATATGGCAGCACCGATGGAACTTAAGGAAATCGCGGCGTATCTGGCAGAAAAAGGCTGGTGGGTCTATGTTCCCCGGCTGAAAGGTCATGGAACAGCCCCCGAGGATCTGGCCATCCGAAGCGCTGAGGACTGGATGACTTCCGCGGATGAAGCCATTGCGCTGATCACCAGCAAGTGCCGGAAAGTGGTTCTGGGCGGTTTTTCCATGGGAGCAGGACTGGCCCTGGAGGCCGCGGCCCGAATTCGCCATCCGGCGCTTTCCGGCGTATTTGCCGTGTGTCCGCCCTTTCGTCTTCAGGATTTTTCCTCGAAATTGGTTCCCGCGGTCAGCATGTGGAACCGATTCATGAGCAGCGTCAAAAGACAAGACATTATAAAGGAGTTTGTTGAGAACCACCCGGAAAACCCGCATATCAATTATTTGAGAAATCCCATCTCCGGTATGCGGGAACTGGAGAAACTCATGAAATCGGCTGAAACCCGGCTTGACGACATTCATCTGCCGGCACTTCTGGTGCAGTCCGACGAAGATCCGGTGGTGGATGAAAAAGGAACCCGGAAAGCATTCAAGCTTCTGGGATCGGAGCGAAAACGCTGCCTGCTGATTCACTCCAGCCGGCACGGCATTCTGCTGGGAGACGGGGCAGCCGAAGTCTACCGGGCTGTCGAAGAGTTTATCGCGCACCTGGTAAAACCCGTTTAATCCGTTCAAGGAAGTGTTTTTGTACCCGTTTTTCGATAATTCTTGACTTAATCGGCTGCGTAATATAGCTGTAACATAGCTTTTTTTATATCCTGACTTTTTTTGTTTATTAATGTGAGACTTTTTTGTCTAAAAGCCTCAAGAATATACTGAACCATAAAGGAGAACCGTAATGCAGTTTGCACTCACAAAAGATTTGGAAATGCTGAGAAAATCCGTAAGAGAATTTGCCGCAAAAAAAATAGCGCCCTATGCCAATGAATGGGACGAAAATCATTATTTTCCGTACAAAGAAGTCATTAAACCCATGGGAGAACTGGGTTTTTTCGGAACCGTCATTCCTGAGGAATATGGCGGCGAAGATATGGGATGGCTGGCAGCCATGATTGTCACCGAGGAAATTGCGCGGGCATCCAGTTCCCTGCGGGTGCAGATCAACATGCAGACCCTGGGCTGCGCCTATACGATCTTCAAATACGGCAACGAGGCCATCAGGAAAAAATACATTCCCAAGCTGGTCAATGCGGATTTTGTGGGCGGATTCGGCATTACCGAACCGGATGCCGGCTCCGATGTCATGGCCATGGCGTCCACGGCAGAGGACAAGGGCGATCACTGGCTGCTGAACGGCTCCAAAACCTGGATCTCAAACGCCAATGTCGCGGATGCCATCATTTATTATGCTTATACCGACAAGGCCCAGGGCTCCAGAGGGCTGTCCGCATTTGTCGTGGAGATGAAAAATTTCAACGGCGTCAAAACCAGCAAGCTGGAAAAAATGGGCTCCCACTCATCACCGACCGGAGAAATCTTTTTGACCGATACCCGCGTTCCCAAGGAGAACATCCTGGGAAAACCCGGCGATGGCGCCAAAATCGTATTCAGCTCACTCAATCAAACCCGTCTTTCCGCAGCCGCCGGCGGCGTCGGGCTTGCCCAGGCATGCCTGGACACGGCCATCAAATACTGCAACCAGCGAAAACAGTTTGGAAAGCCCATTGGCGAGTTTCAGATGAACCAGGACATGATCGCCCAGATGTCCACCGAAATCGAAGCGGCCCGCCTTCTGGTATACAAGGCGGCATGGGTAAAAGATCAGGGCAATTTGAACAACGGACTCGATGTGGCCCAGGCCAAATACTTCTCCGGTGAAGTGGTGACCAAATGCGCCAATTATGCGATGCGGATCCTGGGCGCTTACGGGTATTCCACCGAATATCCGGTTGCCAGATTCTACCGGGACGCCCCCACCTACACCATGGTGGAAGGCTCCGCCAATATCTGCAAATGGATCATCGCCCAGGATCAGATTGGCATTCGAAAAGCAAACCGATAATAAGGAGATGACGACATTGAGCAACCCGCTGACTGAAAAAACCCAAAAAACCGCCGCGCTTTATTTCAAGGATGTCCGGGATGAAAAGCCATACGAACTGTGGCGGGCATTTGACAAAGACCTGGCAAGGGATATGTCCCTTTTTATCACGGGCCAGATGTATGCCCGGGAGAAAATTCCCCACAAAACCCGGCAACTGGTAACCATATCGGCCCTGACCGTGCTCTCCCGTCTTGATGAGCTCCGGCTTCACATTCAGGCTGCCTTGAATGTGGGATGCACGCCGGAAGAAATCGCCGAAGTGATTTTCCAAACCCTGGTGTATGGCGGCGTTCCAACCGCCAATGCCGGCCTGAAAACCCTCAAATCCGTTCTTGAAGAAAAAGGCCTCTGGCCCATGAATCAGTCATAGACAAGGAGCACAACCCCATGAAACCTTATTTTGAAAAAATGACCGAATTTGGCAGCGAACTGACGCTCGGCCAGATCAAAAGCAGCGAGAAAAATATTGAAACCATCAAAGCCGTCGAGGCCCAGGTCAAGACCGAAGTGGAAAAGGTGAAAAATGCCGGTTTCCCCGAAGCCAAAATCAACGCCAGAGGGGAAATGACCGTATGGCAGCGGCTGCGGTATCTGGTGGATCCGGGCACCTGGTGTCCGCTGCACACGATTTACAATCCGATCAACAACGAGGAAGGCACGACCAACGTCATTGACGGCCTGGGAAAGATCTCCGGCAAATGGGCGGTCATCATCGGCTTTGACAACAAAGTCATGGCCGGGGCCTGGCTTCCGGGCCAGGCGGAAAACATCCTGCGGGTCACCAACCTTTCCAAGCGCCTGCACATTCCCCTGGTCTGGCTGGTGCACTGCAGCGGCGTCAAGCTGACGGACCAGGAAAAATTCTATGCCGGCAGAAGAGGCGGCGGCACGACATTTTTCAGGCATGCGGAACTGGAGCAGCTCGGCATTCCGGTACTGGCCGCAATTTTCGGCACCAACCCGGCAGGCGGCGGGTATCAGGCCATCAGCCCCATGCTGTTGCTGGCCCATAAAAACGCCAACATGGCGGTTGGCGGCGGCGGCATCTTAAGCGGCATGTCCCCCAAGGGCCATTTCGATCTGGAAGGCGCGGAAAACCTGATCAACGCCGCCAGGCAGTTCAAGGAAAAACCGCCGGGAGGCGTGGAAATTCACCATGATTGCACGGGCTTTTTCAGGCATGTCTATGAAGAGGAGACCGGGGTTCTGGACGGTATCAAAGATTACATGAAGGATATTCCGGCCTATCATCCCAAGTTTTTCCGTGTGGCCGAACCCAAAGCCCCCCGGTTTTCAGCCGATGATCTCTATCATCTGATCCCCGCCAACCAGAAACAGATGTATAATTTCGAAGAAGTGCTCTCTAGGCTGGTGGATGGCAGCGAACACATGGAATACAAGCCCACTTACGGCCCCGAAATCTACACGGGCCTGTGCAAGGTGGACGGGTTTCTGGTGGGATGCATCGGAAACCGGCAAGGGTATCTGGGAGAGGATTATCCGGAATACGCCCCGTACGCCGGCATCGGCGGCAAGCTCTATCGCCAGGGGCTGATCAAAATGAATGAATTCGTCACCCTCTGCGGCAGAGACCGGGTCCCTGTAATCTGGTTTCAGGACACTTCCGGAATCGATGTGGGGAACATCGCCGAAAAAGCCGAGCTCCTGGGACTGGGCCAGAGCCTGAACTATTCCATTCAACAGACCGATGTTCCCATGATGCTGGTGGTGCTGCGGAAAGGCACGGCAGCAGCCCACTATGTCATGGGCGGACCGACGGCCAACCGCCACAATGCTTTTACACTGGGAATTCCCACCACGGAAATCTATGTCATGCACGGTGAAACCGCGGCGGCAGCCAGCTTTTCCCGCAGGCTGGTCAAGGAAAAAGACGCCGGCCGGCCCCTGGATCCGGTGATCGAAAGCATGAACAAGATGGCACAGGAATATCATGACAATTCCCGGCCCATCTACTGCGCCAAACACGGCCTGGTGGATGAGATCTCTTCCATGCCGGACATCCGCAAATACCTGGTGGCCTTTGCCGGAACCGCCTATCAGAACCCCACGTCGATCTGCGCCCATCATCACATGATGCTGCCCAGAATCATCAAAGGGTAAATCTGAATAAAAGGCTCCGCATTTTCCCTTGAAGCGTCAGGGGGTGTTTTCCACGGCAGTGGACTTCACTCCCCTGACTATATCCTTTGCATGAATTCCTGAATACCATTCCCCGGCAATTTCGTATGACAGTGATGGTCGTTTTTCATGCCATCCGCCACAGCGTCCCTTCGGGCCGATCTTCGATAATGACGTTCATGGCTTCAAGCTGTTTGCGGATATCATCGGCTTTTTGCCATTCCCTGGCTTTTCTGGCAGCAGTTCGATCCGCAATCATCTGTTCAATCCAGGCAGGATCGACTGCGGTTTTCTGAAGACCCAGCGATTTCCGGTCTGCCGCATACTGTTCCGGGGTTTCCCTGAATACCCCCAGAATCCTGCTGATTTTTTGCAGGTCCGACCAGTCAGCCAAAAGGGTTTGCTGAAGGTCCGAAAAAAAAGCGCCATCCGACTCATCCAGCAGACGGTTCAAATTTCGGACGGATTCAAACACCAGTCCAATGCCTTTGGCCGTATTCAGGTCATCATTCATTGCCTCGCAGAAGTGTTCCCAGAGTTGCCCGGACCGAGACGGAACCGGGCTTTTTTCAAAGCGTTCCTTCAGCCTTGCCAGAAGCGCATACACCTTGTCAAGCGCTGTGCTGGATTCATCCATAATCTTGTCGTTGAAATCAATCGGGCTGCGATAATGGCTGGAGAGCAGAAAGAGCCGGATGACTTCCGGATGATAAGACTTCAGGACATCCTTGATCAGCAGGAAATTCCCAAGAGACTTGGACATCTTTTCCTGGTTGATATTCACAAAACCGTTATGCACCCAGTATTTGACGAAAGTCTTGCCAAAGGCCGCCTCCGACTGAGCAACCTCGTTCTCATGATGGGGAAAGGTCAGATCCATGCCGCCGCCATGAATGTCGATGGTTTCGCCCAGAAGGGCGGAGCTCATGGCCGAGCATTCAATGTGCCAGCCCGGTCGGCCTTTTCCCCAGGGGCTGTCCCATTCAGGTTCTCCAGGCTTTGAAGCCTTCCACAAGGCGAAATCAAAGGGGTTTCTTTTCCGGATATCCACATCCACCCGGGCTCCTGCCTCCATGTCATCGAGTTTTCTGCCGGAGAGCTTTCCATACCCGGAAAAACTCTCCACTGCAAAATACACATCCCCATCCAGGGAATAGGCATGGCCCTTTTCGATCAGTACCTGGACAAGGTGGATGATCTCTTCGATATATTCGGTAGCCCGCGGCTCGAAAGTCGCGCGCTCGACTTTCAGGGCATCCATGTCCGCATAGAATTCATGAATGTATCTTTCAGCCACATCCCCGCAGGACATCCCGGTCTGATTGGCCTTGGCGATGATCTTGTCATCCACGTCGGTAAAATTCCGGACATAAACGACATCAAACCCCCTGGCCCTCAGATACCGGACCAGGACATCAAAAACAACCACGGACCGGGCATGGCCGATATGGCTGGCATCGTACACTGTCGGACCGCAGACATACATTTTGACTTTGTTGGGTTCGGCAGTCTCAAAAATTTCCTTTTTCCTGCTCAGGGTGTTATACAGATAGATTGTCATGGCAATTGTTCCAATGGGTTCGTCTCTTTCTGGTTGATCATGGCCACGCACAAGGCCGCAATTCCCTCACTGTTTCCGATGGCCCCCAGCCCTTCTGTTGTCGTGGCCTTGATATTGACACAATCGGCAGTCAGATGCAGCATGCCGGCAATATTCTCCTGCATGGCCTTCCTGAACGGGGACAGTTTCGGAGCCTGGGCCAGAACCGTAACATCCACATTCACCACCGAAAAGCCCCTGGACGTCAGCAATTGAAGCGTATTATCCAAAAGCACCCTGCTGGATATGCCCCGATAGGCAGCATCCGTATCCGGAAAATGGCTGCCGATATCTCCGAGCGCAGCAGCCCCCAGCAAGGCATCACAGAGCGCATGAATCAGCACGTCTGCGTCCGAATGCCCGAGAAGCCCTTTTTCAAAGGGAATATCCACCCCCCCCAGAATCAGTTTGCGGCCGGATACCAGCCGGTGAATATCATATCCTATGCCGGAGCGCATCAATAACGTCTCCTCCATGTATTTGTACCAAAACTATCTTAATCAGTCACTATTGTATGGTATCTTTTAACCAACAGCGGTGCTTCATTCATGATCATTTGTCATTACCACAAAAGACAGCAGCGGTAAAGGCAGGTCATGCAAAAGAATATCGCAACAAACATCCTTGCGCCCTGCATGACAATTCCAATACCGGTCTCTGGAGACAGATCTTTAACGAGAAAAATTGTAAACAGTTTGACAAACTATTTGATATCACTGCTGTCCGGTTAACCATTGAATGATATCAGCATGTTATTCTCAGAAAAACGCTAAAAGTGTAATTTCTGCAAAAGATTTGAGTACTATAATTTCACTCCATCTTAAGCATTTAAATC
>Ga0268284_1001485_pt1 | contig 11904 bp, 10 predicted proteins | sample saktaG_14_FD_190137 | JGI IMG/M metagenome (GOLD analysis project Ga0268284, IMG submission 190137) | Saline water microbial communities from Sakinaw Lake, British Columbia, Canada - sak_2013_06_06_40m | ecosystem: Environmental > Aquatic > Non-marine Saline and Alkaline > Saline ... | reverse complement strand
GGATTGGAATTTGAGACGACCATAAAAAGTGATACTGCACCTCTAAACAGTTTGGTTGATTCAATTCTTGAAGTCACCAACGAGATCCATTGTTTAAGGGACGCTACGCGAGGTGGATTGGCTGCCGTTCTCAATGAATTATCAACAGCTTCAAAAGTTGGAATTGAATTTTACGAGAAAGCCGTACCCATCCTTCCAGAGGTTGACGCAGCTTGTGAAATGCTTGGACTTGACCCTTTTTATATTGCAAACGAGGGGAAAATGATCATCGTCCTGCCCAGAAATAAGGCTGACGAAGTTGTTTCGGCTATGCGCAAACACCCGCTTGGAATAAACTCCACCATCATTGGCACTGTGGTGGAAAATCATCCCGGGTTGGTTACGGCACGGACCTCTATTGGAGGCATGCGCGTGGTGGATTTACCTGCCGGTGAACTTCTACCCAGGATCTGCTGAATCAAAGGACAGCTTTTGCCAAAGCAGCCAACCCGTCCAGATCGTCAAGATCCAGCCACTGAAGCATTAACCGTTGCAGTCCTGCCTTTTCAAGCTCCAGAAGTTGATTTTTAATTTCATCACCCACCCCGACAATTATGCCCCTCTTAAGAAGATCTTTAACTGGCTGAACAGGATTTGCCAGCTTGGAATCCAATTCCACCTGAGTGCGACCAAATCGCAGACCTGTCATCATTGATCTCGTCAGCGATTCTGGTGTTCGACCTATAGCCCGGACAATATTATCCATCTCACAATTCAACTTCCGAAAGTTAACTGAATTCAGAAACATAGCGTTCCACTCTTTGGCATATTTTGCGGCAAGAGGTAAAGAGCGTTTTTTCCCTATTCCACCGATCAAAATTGGAGGTCCACCAATCCGCTGCGGTCTTGGAAGCATGAGCGCACCTTTCGTCTGATAATAATTTCCCTTCAAATCAAATGGCTCATCCTTCTCAAATAACAATTCGATCAGCCTCAGACCTTCCTCCATGCGATCAAATCTGGCACGAGGATCCATCAGATCAATCCCATACATAACATGTTCACGTTCCTGCCAACCGGCACCCAATCCAAGAATCAACCTTCCCCCTGATAAATCATCCACCGCTGATGCCATACGGGCTGTGATGGCAGGGTGTCTAAAGGAAAAAGGCGTTACCAGCGGCCCAAATTGGATTCGTCGTGTATTACTTGCCAACCAGGTCAGTGAAATCCATAATTCAAGAGAGTCTCTATCCGGTGAAGAATTATTGGTAAAGTGGTCAGAGCGATATAGTCCAAAAAAGCCCAAGTCTTCCACTGCTGCAACAATATTCTTCCAGCGCTGCCAATTTAAGCCATTTTGCCCTTCCACCATAATTGCTATATCCATTATTCCTCCACGTGAACTTGTTTTTCAATTCTCGAATTGTTAACAATTTTAGAATTTTTGGCACTTATTTTGTTCCATAATACCGGCAAGATAAGACATAAATAGGACCAAAAATACAAGTCCTTTTGGACAATATAATCCATTGCCTACTATGGATTTTTAATCCGTCCTTCTTCATTCAACTGAAAATCAATTCCAGAAATTCATTCATTAAATAGATTTGTGGTGCTGTCATTTACTACCTTGATTCGATTACTAGTTAAACTGAGTTTTGCCGCTTGCTCCAGTATATAATATCCCTGATCTAAAATATTGATCAAATTCTCAGAAGCCCTCTGCGAGTCTCGATCTTCGATTTCGTCCAGGTGCCTAAGTAATGAACCACGGATTCCACTAGCCCGGTGTGACCAAATTGAATCGGCAGACAAGCGTTCGAGCCTATTGATAAGAAGTCTGATCTGCTTTAACTTTTCATCACAAACCATATTTTCCTACCAGCGAAAAATCAATGCCAATACAGCCATAACTGAAGCGATCAGGATCAAGACTGTAAAGAATGTTGAAAAATATTTTTGGAAACCATTGTTAACATAAACGCCCATTATTTTCTTGCTGTTGGTGAGTTTAATTAGAAAATAGAATACAAATGGTAAAACTATTGCATTTAGACTTTGGGTAGCAATCGCCATCTGGAACAAGGAAATTCCTGGAATAATTATCAAAATTGCGCCTACCAATAACTGAGCCATGAAAAGAATATAAAAAGTTTTACTCTGGCTAAATTCAGTATCCAGACTTCCAGAAAGACCAAAGAATTCTGAAAATGCGTAGGCCGTGGACAATGGAACTATTATCAACCCCATAAATGCAGCAGCCAGTAATCCAAAGGCAAATAAAGTTCCTGCTAATTGGCCGGCAAACGGTTGGATCGCCAGGGCAGCTTGCTCACCTGATTTTAAAATTATTCCATTTACAAAAAGTGTGGCTGCAGTTGCAGTGATCATAAAAAATGAAAAAAAGTCGGTTAAAAACGCTCCGATATAGGTTTCCAATTGTGACAATTTTATGGTGTTTGCATCCATTTTTTTATCGAAGGCGAAACTACTAATAAAGAATTGCCCCCATGGTGTGATCGTGGTCCCCAAAACACCCATCCCAATGATGAGATAATTTCGGATATACGCTTGAGTCCACTCAACTCCATTGGGATAAACAAGATTACTCAACGCCAATCCCCAATCTGGTTTTGCTTTTACCGCTGAAATTATATAAACAACATAAAATAATGAGACAATTAACATAATATTCTGAGTTTGCTTATAGTTGCCTCTTGTAATAAATAAAAATGCTAAGAGCAACATTCCAATCACAAAAATCGCAGGCGGTAAGTTCAACATACTGCTGGTCGTTTTTACCGCGACCAATTCGACAGTTATCGTGCCCAAATTTGCGATCAAAAGACCAAAGAAGATGAAAATAGAGACTTTAACTCCAAATTTTTCACGGATGAGATCCGCAAGACCACGACGAGTTACCAGCGTCAAACGCATTCCCATTTCTTGAGTTACAGCTAGAAGAATGGTAATAAACAAAAGCAAAAAGAGAATCGGGTATCCAAGTGTTGCGCCTGCAATGGAATAAGTAGCAACTCCGCCTGCATCATTATCTGCCATGGCTGTAATTGTGGCAGGTCCAAAAACCGATAATAGCAAAATTATTCTCCGCAAAAGAGGATGTTTTAGCCTCTTTTCGCGATAAAGAGTTAAGAATTTCGTCATTGGAGAGATCCAAAGAAACGCGGCAGTCGCTTCTTCCAGGCGGTTGGAATAATTTTATCGAGAGCGTCTTCTGCTGTCACAATCCCATGCAAGCAATTCTGATCATCAACAACGGGGACCGCCAACAAGTTGTATTTTGCCACCACCTGGGCAACTTCATCCTGATCATCATTTAAATTAACGCTGACAACTCTATTATGCATAAATTCAGTTACTTTTACATCGGGTTGAGCCATGATGAGATCACTTAATGAAAATACTCCGATCAAGTGGTTATTATCATCGGTAACGTATACATAATAGATCAGCTCAGCTTCCTCCCCCTCTTCCCTCAATGTTCTGATCGTATTTTCGGCAGTTAGATCCGGGTGAACTGATATATAGTCCGTGGTCATCAATCCGCCGGCAGAATCCTCGTGATATAAAAGAAGTTTTCGAACATCCCTAGCCTCATCATCTTCCATCAATTCAAGCAAATTTTCACTACGGCGTGGAGGCAACTCGGCCAAGAGATCAGCAGCTTCATCAGGAGACATTTCCTCCAATAAATCAGCTACCCGTTCGTCAGACATACTCTTTACAAGACTGGCCTGATAATCAGGCTCGATCTCTTCAAGCGTATCCGCCAACATCTTTAGATCAAGACTTTCCAGAAATTGATCCGTATCGGTATGGCTTAATTCGCTGATGATCTCTGCCAGATCGGATGGGTGCAATTCAGCTAATTTACTGGCAGGCACTTTCAAGCGCATGGAATTATCATGCCGTAAGAGTTCAACAAAATCCCATGAAATAAAACCTTTATTTGGATTGCTTTTAAAGAGAGGCAAGATAAATCTGGATAATTTTGACAATCCCATACGTCGTAATATTCCAGACGTTCCAACATCTACATTGCTCACAATTATGTGGGAATTCACTCTCAATAATTCGATATCGTTTACTCGAACAACCCGAGCCCCATCAATATCAATTATCTGCTTATCAAGAACATCATCGATAAGCAAAATATCATCGTCATTTGTTAAATAAATTTGAATCTTGCCGACTTTCTGTTTGATGGAGATGGCAGCAGCCAATAATACAACTACATCCACAAAAGGAATTATTTTTTCCTCTTCTTTATTCTTGATAATAATCGCATCAATGACTGGATGTTTAAAATCTTTATGGGTGCGTGCGACAAGATCCTTTAAAACCCCTATCTGCTTCCCATCAAAATCGGTAACGGGTTTCCCGATCAATTCGCTAATAAAGGCCATACTCACCTCCAGAAAACATATAAAAAAACACCTTCGACAATTTCCGAAGGTGACGCAGGCCTGCTAATAACCACAAAAACAACTCACTTATGCATATAACTCATGCACTCGAATGTAATCGCGTTGCTTTGCAGTTATCAATTGATAACGGACCTGTTCGTTCTTCGGATAGTTTGAATAAATGATATTCATCAACCTGTTTTGGACTATCACTTGCGTCCACGCGATCACCTCCTTTTAATTACTTTTTTGATTCCAACATTAAATCTCAATTATTATAACCCAAACATCAATATTAAATTATGAGTGGCGGCTTTTTTTACAGAAAGTTCATCCAAAAAATCGAGGTTTCTTCTATTCGCGTAATATACTCCAGCCCCAATTATTCGTCAATGGCACTCTCCCCCTCTATATCGTATAAAGATACACATGCTATTTAGCTTCATTTTCTAATTGGAAACCTAATTTCAAAACAAGTTCCTTTCCCAAATTCACTCTCAACAAAAATTTTACCATTGTGAACTTTAACTATCAATTGAACAATTGACAACCCTAGACCGCTACCTTCGGATTGCTCAAAACCTGGCGAATCGATAAAACCTCGTGATCGAGCCTGATCTACACGAAAGAAGCGGTCAAACAAGTGAGGTAAATGTTCCGCTGGTATGCCTGGACCATTATCCGAAACACATAAATTCGCCCATTCTCCTATTTTTTCCAATTTAATACGGATAAATCCAGCCTTGCTACTATTATATTTAATCCCGTTTTCAATTAAATTACTTAACATTTGGAAAAGTGCTTGACGATCACCCATTATCGGCATTTCTTGCAAATCTCCAGTTTCCAAGCGAATTGTCCGTCTTTCAGCTATTGGGGCCAAGTGTTCAACTGCATCTACTACAACTTCACATAAATCCAATGGCACGTTTTCCAGGTTTGCCTGACCGCTATCCATACGAGCCAACATCAATAGATCATTTACCATGCGAGCCATAAAATTATTTTCCGATTGGATTATACGAATTGCTTTCTTATATTCTTTTTTAGAACGGTCAGATGCCAGTGCATGATCGGTTTGCAAATTAATAATTGTTAAAGGAGTCCTGAGTTCATGGCTGGCATCTGCAACAAATTGACGCTGACGTTCGAAAGAAGATTGAAGGCGCGAAAGCATATCATCAAATGTGTTTGCCAGTTCACTTAGCTCGTCTCCCCCTGTCATATTTAACCTATAATTCAGATCGTTCTCACTAATATTGCGCGCGGCTTGCGTGATCGTTTTAACTGGGTGCATAGCCCGGTCAGCCAACCAAATTCCCCCGGCTAAAGCTATTAGCAACGTCACCAGACTACCTAAAATAAGATTTGTCATGAGGTGACCAATCTGATCAAATAAATCATACGGACTTGCCAAGATGATAAATGATGATTTTTTTGAAGTAGCATCGATTGGAATAACTACGAAATTGAAATTTTGATATTCAGATCCCTTTAAACCTGTCCACGAAACGAATTTTGAAGATACTTCATCGCGAATCTGATTGGCTTGAATATTGGAATTCACTTGAAGGACTATTTCCTGGGGAGAGGAGAATCCCCTGCTATTAATAACTTGCCCATTTTCTCCAACCAAAATGAAAATATCCTGTTCCTGGAAATATTCTGTTGGAAGAGAAATTGTCCCGCCTGAACCCCTATTCAAAAACTCAAGACTATGTTGTAGAGTGACCATACGGCTGTCCAATTTTTCAAGCGAATCTCTCCTTAGATCACGAGCCTGGATGTAGTAGATAAAGGTGCTAAAGAGAATCAACACTATTACAAGAATTGACGAAAACCACAGTACCAATCGAAAGCGGATACTATGCATGAATGAATTTGTTTTGAAAATATTTATTATATGTGTCATTTAAATTTCTCTACACTTTTATAAACCCGTCTTTAAACGATATCCGGCGCCTCGTATTGTTTCGAGCAATTTGTATTTATGAGGATCGTCAATTTTTCGTCGTAATCGACGGATATAAACATCAATCACATTGGACATAACCATGTGATCATAACTCCACAGGTGAGATTCAAGATTTTCGCGAGTAATAATATTGTTTAGATGGCGCATAAAATATTCAAGGAGTGCGAATTCCTTGGCTGTCAATTCAATCGAAATCTCGGCGCGCTGAACTTGATGAGTGGCTGGATCAAGCGTAAGATCTGTCACCTGAAGAATGCTGGACTTATCAGTCGATTGCCTACGGAGTAAAGCACGGAGACGGGCACGTAATTCATCCATTTCAAACGGCTTTACCAGGTAATCATCAGCCCCGCTATCAAGACCATTTACTCTATCATCTAGGGCATCCCGAGCAGTCAACATAATTATCGGAGTAGTAATACGGTGGTTTCTTAAATCCCGACAAACATCCAACCCATTTTTTCCGGGTAACAATACGTCAAGGATAATCAAATCATACGGGGCCATACGGGCCATTTCTTCACCGTCCAATCCGTCCATTGCAGAATCCACAGCATAGCCATCATCTTCAAGATTCATTCGCAACGAATCATTTAAGCGCTGATTATCTTCAACTATCAAAATCCTCATAATTTGCCTTCTCCATTTACCTTATAAACAGATTCTAGCACGCAAATATGACGCGTAGGTGAATAATTATGTATCGTTTATTCATCTTAGAGTCATCTTGCCAATGTATACTTCCACCATTGAAAGAATATGAGGTGAAAATTATGAAAAAACAAATTCCTGCACTTGTGGCAACTTTCCTTATCATAGGTTTTTTGGCTGTAGCGATGGGCGCTACCAGTGTGAGTGCCCTATCCAACAAGAATGGCACACCCAATTCAAACGTTTCTTCTGCCGCAGCCATTAGTACCAGTCAAACTCAAATCGATCAACTTCAAACCCGGATCACTGAATATCAACAGAGAGAGCTGCAATATCAACAATTACTGGCAAACGATCAAAGCCAAATCCAACAAGCCTCTGATCAAATCAAACAAGTTCAACAATTATTGGTTGCCTTGCAACAAAAAGGTCTTATTCAGGTCCGCAGTGATGGAACCATTATGATATCCAGTTCGACACAAAACTAGCTAATACTGGAAAATTTAAATGAAGCTTTATAAATCCTTTCTGCATTTTTTACTAACTTCCGCAAGCATAGCTGCTTTTTTGATGGGTTGGGCATCTTTTGCCCATTCACTAAAACCAATCCAACCGATTGCGAAACAAGCAGCTTTGGCGCCGCTTCCCCCCGTCGGTCTGGCTAGCGACTCATCCTTTTCGAGTCGTTTGAAACAATTCTTTTCAGCAAGCCCTTCCCAACCATCCAGATCCAGGTTTGTTTCACGCGGTTCTTAACATGGAAGCATTTTCATTCCGCGCAATGAATACCCAGGTCACACTAGCAGGTGAAGGAAATCCTGTCCGTTTAAAACAAGGTTTTGAAAAAGTCCAGACCTATATAGAAGAGAGTGAAAAACAATTTACGCGGTTTTCTGATACGAGCGAACTTGCGAAACTCAACTCTTCGGCTGGCACCTGGTTTCAAGCTTCGCAAGATATGCTTTTTTTAGGCATGCTGATAAACCAATATATTGAACAAACTAGAGGGTTATTCGACCCTTCTGTTTTACCAAATCTGGAACGAATTGGGTACGATCGATCCATGGACACAATAAGGGCTGCAGGGAACCATGTTCCAGTTCTACTTGAAAGAATGCCAATCCTGACACCCTTCAAAGGTTTATTGATCCATCCGCAAGATAACCAAATCTATTTACCTGCAGGTATACGAATAGATCTGGGAGGTATAGCTAAAGGATGGATCGCGGAACACGCTGCCCTAATTCTGGCGGAATATTCTTCAGCTTGTCTTGTTGAAGCAGGCGGGGATATGTTCATGAAAGGAATACCTGAAAACCAAACCTGCTGGTCAATCGATATCGAAGATCCGCGTCATCCAGAACAATCATTGACATCAGTTGAGATCCCTCCCGGTGCTATTACAACTTCTTCAATTACCAAACGAACATGGATGCAAGGAGATCAGACGCGCCACCACTTAATCGATCCTCGCACAGGAGAACCTGCCATTACCGACTGGTTAAGCGTTACTGTAATGGCACCTCACGCGGATACCGCTGAAGTGTTTGCAAAAGCACTTCTTATTGCCGGCTCACAAGAAGCCGACATAATTGCACAAAATGCCCCTGAAATATCATATCTTGCAGTTGCACAAGATGGCTCTATTTGGGGAACACTTGAAAGCCTGGAGTTCATTTATGACTACAAAACCTTTGAAAAAGCGAAATAATTCTGTCACGATTGCAATCACGGTTTTATTTGTATTATTCACAATAATTCTCGGATTTTCTTTTTCAAAAGGAATCCTTTCACAAACAGTTTTCGGAAAATCCATTCTTTCCAGCTTGAATGGCATATTTGCGTTAGATAGTACTCAAATGTGGTGGTACGTGACGCGTTCTGCAGGCATCATTGCTTATTTGTTGCTTTGGTTCTCAACCGTTTGGGGATTAGCCATACCATCGAAACTCCTATCTCCCACACTGGAACAAAATTACACATTTGATTTTCATGAATTTATTTCGCTTCTGGCAATTGGATTCCTGGTCCTGCATATATCGGTTTTAATGGTCGACCGATATCTTCCATATAATATTCTCCAGTTATTGATTCCATTCACGTCTTCCTACCGGCCATTCTGGGTTGGCATTGGGATCATCTCTTTTTACCTCACTTTATTGGTAACAGTCACGTTTTACTTGCGCAGAAAAATTGGATCTTCAACCTTTCGGGCGATCCATTTATTAAGTCTCGTGAGTTACTTGGGAGCGACTTTACATGGCCTTTATGCCGGGACTGACTCCCCTTTGGCTACCATGCAAATTCTTTACAAAGGTACTGCTTTAGTGGTGGGTTTCCTGACTATCTATTACATAGCATTAAAGATCCAACACAAAGCAACATTTAAGAAGAAGATAATCCCACATCGTTTTCAACAACACCGTCATTCAAGGACACAACCGACATTATTTTAATTTTAAGACTACTTCACATAAAATTAATCAAAAAATATCCAAACAGAAATATCTGGATATTTTTTGATTTTTGTCTATATATAGACATTCAAATGATAAACAGTCGGGGCGGGCGGATTTGAACCGCCGACCTCACGATCCCGAACCGCGCGCTCTACCGGGCTGAGCCACGCCCCGATGTGAGCAAGATTTTATCATAATATGTGGTGACAAACAAGCTAAAACCAAAAAAAATGATTACAGAGATTTAACCCAAAGGGGGTGACTTATGCCGATAGAAAATATCTTTTTGCAAATACAAGAATAATCTTCAGGACCTGCCGATCAGTCAGGTCCGTTTTGATCACTTGCCTACCCATCCAAGACCAATTCTACCCCGCTCAGGTTCAACCTTCTCAATCGTTATCTCAAGGATGTCGCCTACCCTTAAAACAGTACCTGTCGGTATTTGAGAGCGGTGTAAAAGCCCATCCTGCTTTACACCTATATCGACAAATGCACCGAAATCCACAACATTGCGAACAGTCCCTTTCAAGACCATACCTGCCGTCAAATCTCCCATTGATAAAACATCGTTTCTGAGAATAGGTATGGGAGTATCCGAGCGGGGATCACGACCCGGGCGTGCAAGTTGCTCAAGAATATCATTTAGCGTGGGAAGACCACAATCCAATTCCTTTGCCAAAGATTCGCGTGGTTTGCTGATGAGTAATTTATCCAAAGCCTTGCTCCGTTCTTCAGGAGTTGATTTTGTAGCAAGCCCTGCCATAGCAAGTATTTTTTCTGTAATACCGTAACTTTCAGGATGTATCGCACTGGCATCCAAAGGATATTTTCCGTCTCGCACCCGTAAAAAACCAGCCGCCTGCTCAAATGCTTTTGGTCCAAGACCTGGAACTTTTCGCAATTCAAAACGGGTGTGAAACGAACCTGCATTATCCCTATAAGCTACAATTTTATCAGCCAACTTGGGACCTACTCCTGAAACAAATGTTAATAATGCAGGACTGGCTGTATTTAAGTCTACTCCAACCGAATTTACTGCGCTCTCAACAACACCGACCAAAGCAGATGTTAATTGCATCTGATCCACGTCGTGCTGATAAAGTCCGACACCAATTGATCTAGGGTCGATCTTTACCAGTTCAGCAAGAGGATCTTGTGCACGCCGGGCAATTGAAACTGCACCTCGCAGACTTACATCCAATTCTGGCATTTCTGCCCTTGCCAGAGGGCTGGCTGAATAGACACTCGCTCCGGCCTCATTTACTATCAAATACTTAACTATTTCGGTGTTTCTTGTCAATTCTGCTACTAATTTTTCTGTTTCCCGGGAGGCTGTCCCATTTCCAATTGTGATCAAATTAACATTATGGCGGGTAATCATTTCCAGCAAGGTTTTGAGAGATTCACACCACTTATTCTGTGGAGCATGTGGGTAAATTGTTGCCGTATCCAGCAGCTTTCCTGTAGTATCAACCACGGCCACCTTACTGCCAGTTCGAAACCCGGGATCAATCCCGAGCACAATTTTTCCCTGCAATGGAGGCTGGTTTAGTAATGCCTTCAAGTTTGTTGAAAAGACCTGAATTGCATGACCATCAGCCTGTTCAGATAACCCACGCCGGAGATCCCTTTCAATGGTTGGCAAAAGAAGACGGGAAGTAGCATCGTCTATCGCCATAGCAAGTTGATCAGCCATCGGACTAAGCAGATTGGCAGGATATTCATCATCGACTACAGAACGCCAATCCCTTTCAGGAACAATAACTTTTACATTCAATATGTTTTCTTTTTCCCCCCTATTTATAGCCAGAGTTTGGTAAGGTTGTATACGATCAATCCGGTTCTCAAAATCATAATATGACTGAAATATCCCTTTTACATCGCTCGCAGACTCGTTTTTTTCAACTCGAACAAATGCATGTTTGGAAGCTCTTTCACGTACCAAATGGCGAACGGCAGCACTTTCACTAATAATTTCAGCTACAATATCGCGCGCTCCTGCCAATGCTTCCTCTATCGAGGTTACATTATCGTTCAGATAATTTTCTGCAATATTTTCTGCAGTTCGATCCCCGCGTGGCTGTTTTAGAATTACATCCGCCAAGCCTTCCAACCCTTTCTCGCGGGCTATCATCGCTCTTGTGCGACGTTTTGGTTTGTATGGTGCGTATAAATCTTCGAGAGTTGTCATAGTCTGAGCTGCCATAATCTTTTTTATCAGCTCTTCCGACAATTTGCCCTGCTCTTCAATGGACGCAAGTATGGTTTCCCGACGCGCTTCAATGGAACGTAATCTTTCCAACAAAATGCTTATCTGACGAATTTGCTCCTCATCCAATTCTCCGGTCGCTTCTTTTCTATAGCGAGCAATAAATGGGAGTGTATTCCCCTCATCAAACAGGGCTAT
>Ga0268284_1001484_pt1 | contig 11913 bp, 10 predicted proteins | sample saktaG_14_FD_190137 | JGI IMG/M metagenome (GOLD analysis project Ga0268284, IMG submission 190137) | Saline water microbial communities from Sakinaw Lake, British Columbia, Canada - sak_2013_06_06_40m | ecosystem: Environmental > Aquatic > Non-marine Saline and Alkaline > Saline ... | reverse complement strand
TTGAATTATCTCTTTTAAAATATTCTTTTCTTTTCCTAAAGATCCTATACATAACCAACGAGTTTGTATTTTTTTCCAAGGAATTTCCTGAACAGTTAAGTTCTCAGCACAACCTTTATAAGAAAGAATTGTTCTTTCCCCAGAAGAAGTTAAAAAGATAACTGAATAAGCAGTAGGTACAGAATAATCTTTTTGAATAAATTGAATATCTATTTTTTCTTTTTTCTGTTCTTCAATAATTGTTTTCCCTGAAATATCATCACCAACACGGCAAATAATTGCGGTTTTTAATCCCTGCCGAGCAAAACTAACTGAAGTATTTGTAGCACTCCCCCCAGTAAGAAAATGAACTTTTGGAACTCTTAATTTAGCTCCTAAAGGAAGACAAATTCCTTTATTAGCTACAAAACACTTTCCTTCAACAGATAAAAAATCAATCCCTTCAAAAAATCCATCACGAGTAGCAGAACCAATTGTAATTACATCAAATTTCATAAAATATTTAATATTTTATCATTTCTTTTACTGTTTCTTTTATTGCTTCCTTATCAAGATTATATTTTTTTAACAATTCTTCTGTTTGCCCACTTTGTCCAAATCTATCTTTTATGCCCATAAATTTAATTGGCAAAGGATGATTTTCACTTAAAAATTCTGCTATGGCTGATCCCATTCCTCCAGCTATCTGATGTTCTTCTAAAGTAATTATGGCTTTAGATTTTTTAGCCCATTTTAATATCATTTTCTCATCTAGTGGTTTAATTGCAGAATTATTTATAATAGTTATTGATATACCTTCTTTTTCTAATTCTTTAGCCACTTCCAATGCTTTATATACTAAATATCCACAAACAAAAATGGTAATGCCGGAGAACTGTTCTCCTTGTTTTGGAATCCAAAGTTCTTGAGACTTTCCAATTTCCCAAGATGTTTCTTCTGTTGTAAAAACTGGTGATTTTTCCCGAGGCAAACGGATATATACTGAATCCTTGTACTCAATTGCTGAAAGAATGGCTTTACGAGCTTCTAGAGCATCAGCAGGGCATATAACCGTCATATGAGGTAAAACTCTCATTAAAGCAATGTCTTCCAAGGCCTGATGACTAGCACCATCAGGCCCTACGTTTAATCCAGCATGCGAACCAATAAAAATAGCTTTTTGTTGATTGTAGCAAATAGTTGTTCTAATTTGTTCCCAATTTCTTCCAGGAGAAAAAACAGCATAAGATCCAATTACAGGAATCTTTCCTGAAGCTGCCAGACCTGAAGCAATACCAACCATATTTTGTTCAGCAATTCCTACTTCAATAAATCTTTCTGGAAAACGGTCTCTGAATAAATGCATTCTTAAAGATTCTGTTACATCAGCACATAAAGCAACTACCCTTTCATCCATTTCCCCAGCTATAACCAAGCCTTCGCCAAAACCATCGCGAATAGAAATTTGTTTAATCTTCTCTGTAAAGATTTTTGAATTAAATTTAATATCAGGATTAAGCATAAAAAGAATTTTTATTGACCTTGACTAAAATAAATTTCTCCATTAGCGCCCCATACAGCATAAGATTTATTTCCATCAGCTGTAATGTTTGGCAAATCTGCTTTTTGAGTTCCATTACTAATATCAATAATATCAGACCAACTACTTCCATTAAACATACGGAAAGGAACTCCAGTTTGACATTCCCCCCATATAGCTTGCATATTATTCTCTGAAACAATGGCTAAAGATGGCCAACGAGAACCAACTCCTAATGATCCAGAAATTTGTGTTGGACTATACCAACTTAATCCACTATCTTCACTAAGAGAGAAGTAAACTTCTTGATTAATACAATCATTCGGGCCTTGAGTATAAGCAACAGCTACAACTCCATTAGCACCAAGACTAAGCCAATAAGTATTATCTGGATATAGAGCTAATTTAGAAACTAATTGCGGAACACTCCATTCTTTACCATCAAACATTGTATACATAATTCCAAAATTATACTTAGCCCAAGCAACATGAATATTCCCCAACTCATCAATTCTGATAGCCTTTGCTCCTGAAGTATAATCTCCATAAAGTTGATCATCATCAGAAATATTCATAGGAGAAGACCAAGTAATTCCATCAAAATTTGAATAAAAAATATCAGAAAAAGAAGAATAGACTATATGGATTTTGTCAGATAAATCCACTTCAATTGAAGGACTAGATCCTTGAGAAACTTCTTGCGGAATTGACCATTCAGTTCCATTATAGAACATATAATGAACCATGTAACCAAGCCCAGAAACAGTTTTGGTGTAAACCAAATGAATCTGATTTTGATTATCTATAGTAAAATCAAAATCATATAATGGATTGTATCTATCAGCAGAAATGATAGGTTGTGGAGAATTCCAAACTTCATTTTCGAATTTAGAAGAATAGAGATTGTATTGTGAAGTAAAATCAGAATCCAACCATAAAGCATAAACATTTCCTAATGTATCTTGCAAAACTTTTGGTTTATATGAAGTAATTGTTGAATTAGAAATATTTGTTGGCAATGACCATGAGGGCATTGTAGGAGGAATAGGTTCTTCGGCAGGAATTACAATAATATTAACTACTAAAGGTTTACCAATGGTTCTTTTTCCTGCACGAAGATGAATAGTCCCACCATAAGTACCAGGAATAACATCTGATGGTACATTTATTAAAGCATTTATCTTATTAGGTTGATCTTTTACTACTTCTAAAGTTGCCGGTTCAAAAGTATTAATAAATTTACTTAAATCATCTGAAGTACTCAAATTTACATCTTTAAAATCTTTTCTACTAGTAAACACAAGTTCAATTTCTTGAGTTTGGCCTACTGGAATTCTTTCTACTAACTTGCTTCTCCCCCACCATATTATACTACCAGGCGAAGAGAATAAAGCTGCTGCTAAAAATATAACTGCAGCTACTAAAAATATAAAAGGTTTGTACATATTATTTATTTTATTATTATTATTTTATTAAACGACATTTAGTCTAACTCTGATTCTATTTGTCCTTTTATGCTTCTTAATTGCTTCAATGCTTCTTCAGCTTCTTTTGAACTTGGTGTCTTCCCATGCCATTGATATTCCCATTGCATAAAATCTACTCCTTTTCCGGGAATAGTATTAGCGATAATTACGACTGGTTTAACAAAAACGGATTTTGAAGCATTAACAGATTTAATAATTTCTGAAATATTATGACCATCTATTTCTAAAACTTTCCAACCAAAAGATTCGTATTTTTCTTTTAAAGGTTCCAAAGGCATAACATTTTTAGTAAACCCATCAATTTGAATATTATTTCTGTCAATAATAGCTGTTAAATTATCTAATTGATTCTTTCCTGCCATCATTACTGCTTCCCAAGTATTTCCACAATCTTGCTCTCCATCTCCCATTAAACAATAAACTTGAAGCTTCTTTTTATTCATCTTTGCCCCTAAAGCCATGCCAACTGCCTGAGAAAGACCTTCACCTACTGGACCAGAAGAAGTTTCAATTCCTGGTAATAATAGACGATGAGGATGACCTTGAAGATTACTTCCTAATTTTCTTAAAGTTTTTAATTCTTCCAAAGGAAAATATCCAGCATGAGCTAAAACTGTATAAAGTAAAGGCGCATAATGTCCATTAGAAATAACAACCCTATCCCTTTCTTCCCAATTTGGATTTTTAGAATCATAATTTAAAATCCCACTAAAATAAAGAGCAGTATATAATTCCACTGCGCCCAAAGGACCTGCGCAATGACCTGATTTCGCTTCTAAAAGCATCCCTATTATCTCTTGACGAATAGTTATCGCCAAATCTTCCATTTCCTTTAATGTAATCTTCATGATTATAATAAACAAAAACAATTTATATCTTTAATAATACCATGTTTATTTATTAAAATAAATAAAGAAATGCAGATTTTTCTTGAAAATTAGTAAAAAAACTGATAAGATTCCTAAATACAGTATGGGCCCATAATCTAGTGGTAAAATACTATCATGGCATGATAGAGTCGTGGGTTCGACTCCCACTGGGTCCACTAAAAATTAGGGCAGTTAGCTCAGTTGGTTAGAGCGCTTGGTTTACATCCATGAGGCCAGAGGTTCGAGTCCTCTACTGCCCACTAAATAAGTAAATGCATACTAGATATTAAAACGGTGGGGGTTAATTAATCATTATGAGACCCCTAATTATAAAACAAGAAGCTTTAAAATTAAGACTTAAAGGATACAGCTACGGTGAAATAAAATGTATGCTAGGAATTCCTAAATCAACACTGGCCACCTGGTTTTCTGGTTTAATCCTATCAGAAAAAACTTGGAATAAAATTCTTAAAAAAGGCAGGGAGAAATCAATAAAAATACTCATAGAAAGAAATAAAAGGCAAACTCCTATAGCTATTAAAAAAGCCTTAAAGATTAGAAGAAAGGCGCAACAAGAGATAAATAGATTATCAAAACATGATTTATTGATATTGGGAATATCTCTTTATTGGGCAGAAGGGTATAAAAAGCCAATAGTCCAGAACGGACAAATTAAAACCTTTCATCCTATAAGTTTTGTTAATTCAGATCCCTATTTAATTCAATTATTTTTACGATTTATTCGGGAAATATGCCAAGTCCCAGAAAACAAGATAAAAATACAAATTATGGGATATGAACACCAAAACCCAAAACACCTTAAAAATTACTGGAAAAAAATAACCAATCTTAAAGAAAAAAATTTCAATAAAATATATTTTGGTATAAGTAAATCAAGTTTAGGCAAAAGACCATTTAATCGCTTGCAATTTGGAACAATCCAAGTTAGAATAGGAAACACTGAACTTTATAATAGAATAATGGGTTGGATAGAAGGCCTTAAGAAATTTTCTATCCAACACTAATAAAACTTAAGCCGAGGTAGCTCAGTGGTAGAGCGTTTGCCTGAATCTTCGGGCCAATTCGTAGTAATATGAATTGCAAACTGGGTGAAATCGGAGAAACCCAAATATAAATTTGGGCAATTCCGAGCCAAGCCCGTTAAGATTTTACTTCAAAACGGGAAGGTGTAGAGACTATCTTTTTAAAGAGTAGGGGTAAATAAATTTTTACTTCGAAGCGCCCAGCCCCCTCTTGATGGGGTGATGATATAGTCCAGACTCTAAAGTAATTTAGAGAGTGTGCGGAAGAGCAAAGCGTCCGGTGTTCGATTCACCGCCTCGGCACATAAACTTTAAAAAATTAAAACAATTAATGGACTCTTTAAAAAAAGACAATGTAATCTCTCTACCCTCAATAGGATCTTTTGTTGAGGGATTTATTTTAGAAAAAAAAGAAAGAGCTTTGTATATAGACCTATCTCCTTATGGTACAGGCATTATTCAAGGTGTAAATTACTTAGAAACAAAAAGCTATATAAAAAAATTGGAAAAAGATACAAAAGTTTTAGTAAAAATTCTTGATTGGAATAACGAGGAAGGATTAATAGAAATGGCTTTGCAGAATCTAGAAAAAGAAAAAGCATGGAAAAAAATAAAAGAAATGAAAAAAGAAGATATAACCCTTCCTTTATTAATCTCGGAAGTTAATGCTGGGGGATTAATGGGAAGTATAGAGAATATTAAAGGGTTTCTTCCTGCTTCACAATTATCAGCAAGTCATTATCCTAAAGTAGATGAAGGTAATAAAAATAAAATCTTAGAAAAATTAAAATTCTTAATTGGAGAAAAAATACAAGTTAAGATTTTAGATTTTGATCCTTCTGCTAATAAGTTGATCTTTTCTGAGAAATTAGTAGAAAAAGATAAAACAAAAGACCTTATAAGTAAATATAAAATTGGAGATAAAATACAAGTAAAAATTACCAAGATTGTAGATTTTGGCGCCTTTGTAAAATTAGAAGATACTGAAGTTGACGGTCTTGTACATATATCAGAAATTTCCAATAAATCAATTGATAGAATAGAAGATATCTTAAAAGAAGGCGAAATAAAAGAAGCAAAAATTATTAATATTGATGATAATAAAATTTCATTATCTTTTAAAGATTTAGAAGAAAAGAGCTCTAAAGAAACAAAATAAGGTAAAAAATTGATTATTAAAACCCCGACTAAATTAGTCGGGGTTTTAAATTAAGGAATGTATTTATCTTACGGCTTCCTTAAGGCCTTTTCCTGCTTTAAATTTTGGAACTGTCATAGCAGGAATTTGAATTTTTTCACCAGTTTTAGGATTTACTCCTGCCCTGGCAGCTCTAGCTCTGGCACTAAAAGTACCAAAACCTGTTATTGTTACTGAATCTCCACTTGTTAAAGTTTTAGTAATTGTTTCGATAACTGCTTCTAAAGCTCTGCCTGCGTCTGCTTTAGAACAACCTACTTTGCCAACAATGGATTCAATTAAACCTTCTTTTGTCATTGTAATTAATTTTTATAATATTTTTGCCTCTTTAAGCTAATAAAAACACCTAAAGAGAGTTCGACCTTTTGCCTTATCAATACTCTAATTATACCAACATGGCTTAAATAAAGCAAATATCTCAAATATATACTATCTAGCTATTTCAATGACTCTTGTTTCACGAATTACTGTAACCTTAACTTCACCAGGATATTTTAATGTTTCTTCCAATCGTTTAGCTAAATCTTTTGCTAATTTCATCGCTTCAAGATCATTAACTTTATCTGGATAAACAAAAACTCTAATTTCTCTTCCAGCAGAAACAGCATAAACTTTTTCTACTCCTTTAAAAGAATAAGCTATTTCTTCTAGATTAGCTAATCGTTTAAGATATGCTTCAATATTATCTTTTCTTGCCCCAGGACGAGCAGCAGAGATAGCATCAGCAGCATTTACAATAGATGCTTCTATTGACTCAACAGGATATGTATCATGATGAGACTGCATAGCCTTAATTATCTCTTCTGACTGATGATATTTCTTTAATATCCTCCTTCCTAATTCCAAATGGGTTCCTTCAATTTCTTGATCAACAGCTTTACCAATATCATGAAGTAATCCCGCCTTTTTAGCCACTTCAACATCAGCACCAAGTTCTGAAGCCAAAGCCGCGCTTAATAAAGAAACCTCCACAGAATGCATTAAAGCATTCTGCCCATAGCTTGTTCTAAAATTTAATCTCCCTAATAAATAGATAATCTCTGGTGGTAAATCTAATATGCCAACATCATACGCAGCATCTTCGCCTGCTTTTTTGACTGTCTCCCTTAATTCTGCCTGAGCTTCTATTATCTTTTCTTCTATTTTTACCGGTTGAATACGGCCATCTTGAATTAACTTATCTAAAGCTATCCTAGCAACTTCTCTTCTTGCTGGATCAAAACTTGAAAGAATAATTGTGTTCGGCGAATCATCCATTATTAATTCTACTCCAGAAAGTCTTTCAAAATGACGAATATTTCTTCCCTCACGACCTATAATTTTCCCCTTTAGATCTTCTGAAGGTAAATTCATTATCGTGGTAGTGATTTCACTTACATTTGAACGACTGTATCTTTGAATTGCCCCTACCATTATTTCTTTTGCTTTCTTTTCTATTTCTTCTTTCCTTATAGTCTCTAATTTTTTTAATGATTGCATTATGTCTTCTTTGTATTCTTTTTCTGTTCTTTCAAGAAGTTCTTCTTTTGCTTCCTTTACTGATAATCCAGCTACCTTTTCTAAGGATTCTAATTCACTTTTTTGAAGTTTTTCTAATTCAGTCTTTAAATTTTGTATTTTCTCAAAAATTCTTTTATTTTCCTTTTCCTCTTCAGCTACTTCAATCTGTTTTTTATCAATCAACTCCTCTCGTTGGAATAATCTTTCTTCCATTTTATCAAGTTGAGTTTTTCTCTTTTTCTTCTCTTCTTCAGATTCTTCTAAAATTTTCGTAGCTTTTTCTCTGGCTTCTAAAACGACGCCTCTTGCTTCGTCTCGAACTTTCTCAATTCGGGTCTTTAATTTAGTTTCTATAGAGTCAGCATATCTTTGAGCAATTCTTTGACGAATAATATATCCCAAAAATAAGCCTATTCCTACGGACAGAACAATGCTTGGTATATTTAATATAGCCATAATTTTAAATTTAAGGCCTATTATTCTCTATATATAGATAAATTTAAGAAACCCTTAGGAGCTGATTTGGTTCCATTAGATAAAATACTGTACGATAAAAATTTCTTAAATAAAACATTCTAAAAAGTTGATTGCGAGAGAATAAATAGTGCCTAGATTAAAGTTTAAGTATCGAACAATATAATGATAGCAAAAAATCATCCTCTTTGTCAAAGAAAAAAAAATAAGATATACTATAAACAAATTTTAAATTATTTAATTGCTATATGCCTGGTCTTTGTTCAAAAATTTGTTTAATAATTTTAGATGGTTGGGGCATAGGAAAAAAGGATTTCTCCAATGCCATCCATAGAGCTGGTACTCCAAACATTGACGAGATTAAGAGATACTATCCCATGATTAGCTTACAAGCATCAGGCATTGCTGTAGGATTACCATTTAATAAAGCTGGAAATAGTGAAGTCGGCCATTTAACATTGGGTACTGGCCAGATTTTATATCAATACTCCGTTCGTATCTCACAAAGTATACAAAATGGATCTTTCTTCCAAAATCCTGCTTTATTAGAAATTTATAATCATGTTAAAAAAAATAACAGTACATTGCATTTAGCTGGTTTGTTTAGTGATAACATTGTTCATAGTTCTTATAAACACCTCATGGCACTTTTGGATTTAGCTAATGCCTTAAAGATAGAGAAAGTAAATCTACATCTTTTTACTGATGGACGAGATTCACCTCCAACAAAAGCAAAAGAATTAATAATTCAATTACAGGAAGATTTAAAAATACGAGGACATGGGAGAATCGCTAGTTTATCAGGACGTTTTTATGCCATGGATAGAGATAATAATTTTAACAGAATAGCTAAATGTTATAATGCTTTAGTTTTCGGCAAATGTAAGACAGAAAGTGATCCCCTATCATACTTAGATCAATCTTATAAAGAAGGCATTACTGATGAATTTATTGTTCCAACTTTAATTGGCAAACCAGAACAACAAGAATCTTCAGAAATTATAAAAGAACAGGATGGTATTGTCTTCTTCAACTTCCGCGAGGAAAGAATGAGGCAATTAGTAGAAACTTTTGCCGATCCTCAATTTGATAAATTCCCTGTTAAAAAATTTAATGAATTAAAAATAGCTACCTTTACTCAGTATAAAAAAGATTTTCTTCTACCTGTAGCGTTTCCTCCACAAAAAATCTCTTCCTGCTTATCTCAAATACTTTCTTCAGCTGGAAAAAGACAACTGCATCTAGCAGAAACTGAAAAATATGCCCACGTTACTTATTTTTTCAATGGACTAAGAGAAAAACCATTCCCTGGCGAATATTGGGTTATTATTCCCTCTATAAAAACTTTGCATATTGAAGATTATCCAGAATTAAGAACACCAGAAATTACTACACGTCTTTTTCAAGCTTTTGATGAAAATATATATGATTTTATATTAGTTAATTATGCTAGCCCTGATTTAATAGGACATACTGGAAATATGAAAGCAGGAATTGAATGTGCTAAGATTATTGATAAAGAAATAGCAAAAATAATTAAAAAAAGTCAAGAATCAAATTACACTATTATTATTACCGCTGATCATGGCAATCTAGAAAGAATGATGAATCCTCTAACCGGCGAAATAGAAACAGAACATGATATTAGCCTTGTTCCATTTTATTTAATAGATAGGAGATGGAGATTTTCTACCGCTCGTTCAATAAAAGAAATCTCAGAAACAGAAAGCTGGGCTGGAGGAATGCTTGCTGATATCTCTCCTACAATCTTAGAATTATTTGGTATGCCAATTCCTACAGAAATAACAGGACAAAGTTTAATTCCATTGCTTCAATTACCTACTAAAAACTTTTGACTTTTTGCCTTTATTAACATATAATACTTATATTAATGATGCGTTTTTTAAAGAAACTTTTTTTCGGCGTTATTCTTAATATAATTGCCATTAGATTATTAAGCCATTTATTCAATGATTTCTATTTTAATGGCACATTAGAGCAGCTAATTATTTTCGCTTTTATTCTTTCTCTTCTTAATTTATTAATAAAACCAATCCTGCGACTTCTTTTCCTCCCGCTTATTTGGATAACATTTGGTATTTTTGCTTTAATTATTAATATTATCCTCTTAAAAACAGCTTCTATCTTAATGCCTGTATTAATAATTGGAAGCTCTCTCACTTGGTTAGCTGCGTCTGTTATAATCAGTATTTTCAATTCTTTTTCACATAAGATTAAATAATAATTATGAATCAATTTAATTTAGCTATTACTCAAATTGTTATCGGTGTTCTTCTCATAGTGCTCGTACTTTTGCAACAACGAGGTGGAGGTATGGGAGTATTAGGCGGAATATCTTCTCAATTTTATGGTAGCCGAAGAGGTCTAGAAAAAACCATTTTTATATTTACTATTATATTAGGAGGTTTATTTATTGCCCTTTCAGTAATTTCATTCCTGATTTAATTTTTTCGTTTACTTATTTTAATGAAAACCATTTTTAATTCTTTGTTTAGGAAGTGGTTAAAATTACCATCAAAAAAGAAAATTCTCAGTTTTCTATTTCTATCTTTTTTACTTGCTGGCATTTTTCTTTTAAGTTTTAATTTTATCTACAAATTTACCACGCTTGAACCACAAAAAGGCGGAATTTTACGTTTAGGCGTTATTGGTCGTCCATCTTATGTTAATCCGGTATTAGCTCAATCTAATGATTACGACAAAGATTTAATAGAATTAATTTATGATGGGCTTTATTCCATTGATGGGCAAGGAAAATTAATTGCTAGTCTATCAGAAAAAACAGAAATTAGTGAAGATGGTAGAACATATATCATTTTTCTCAAAGATAATGTTTATTGGCATGATGGAATGGCTTTTACAGCAGATGATGTAATTTTTACAATTGAAACAATCCAAGACCCAAGCATAAGAAGTCCATTAAGATTAAATTGGGGAGGAGTTGTTGTAGAAAAATTAGGAACTCACGTTGTACGTTTTAATCTTAAAAACCCTTACGAACCTTTTTTACAAAATCTCACATTAAAGATAATCCCAAAACATATCTGGGAAAATATTGAATCAAGAAATTTTTTATCAACAGATTATAACCTTAAACCAATTGGAACTGGACCATATCTTTTTGATAACCTAGAAAAAAATAAAGCAGGAAAAATAATCACCTATTCTTTAGCAGCTAATGAGAACTATTTCCAAAAAGAACCATATATCTCTAAATTAATCTTTCGTTCTTACGATAGTTATGATTTAGCCAAAAGCGGATTATTAAAAAAAGAAATTGATGGACTTTCTCCAGTCCTAATTGAAGATTTAGATTTTTTTAAAAACAAAAAAAATATCCAAATTGCTTCCTTATTTCTTCCCCGTTATTATGCAGTATTTTTAAATTCAAAAAACTCTTTATTCCATCAAGAAGAAATTCGTCAAGCATTAGATTTAGCGATACCGCATGAAGCATTAATCACAGAAATATTAAAAAACCAAGCTTTTCTTTTAGGAGGACCTTTTACACCAGGATTTCTAGGAGAAGAGTTTAACCTTTCACCAGAATATTCACCAGAAAAAGCAAAAGAAATTATTAAACAATTAGATGAAGACCAAAGAAAATTCGTTCTTTCTCTTCCTGATAATTTAGAATTAATTAGAGTGGCTAATTATCTAGTAACCCATTGGGAAAAAATAGGAATTTCTGTAGAGCTACAAATACTTCCACTAGCTACTTTGGAAAAAGAAATAATTCAAACTCGATCTTATGATGCATTGCTTTTTGGGGAAATCATTGGACAAAACCCTGACTTATTCT
>Ga0268284_1001483_pt1 | contig 11919 bp, 11 predicted proteins | sample saktaG_14_FD_190137 | JGI IMG/M metagenome (GOLD analysis project Ga0268284, IMG submission 190137) | Saline water microbial communities from Sakinaw Lake, British Columbia, Canada - sak_2013_06_06_40m | ecosystem: Environmental > Aquatic > Non-marine Saline and Alkaline > Saline ... | reverse complement strand
CTGATCGATATTCTCGGCTTGAAAGAGTGGGAAAACACCCTGTTAGGGTAAGGATTCTGTATTTATAACTAATTACTGATGAGCGTGTTACAACTGCTCTATTAAATAACTAGGAAACTCGGGCTAGGATGCATTGAAAATGCGACTGTCTGCAACGGTGCCGAGTTTCAGCGTGACCGTGTCAGCGTAAACAACTATTCCAGTCAGAGCAACGTCCGTAGCCGCGAGCATTCGTTTTGTCAATTTCATTGATACTTCTTCTTTAATACACACACTATCTGCTTATGACAAAATACCTGATGCCATAAGTGAAAATTAAATCATATTTAGATTTTGCCGTCCACGGGTTTTCACGTCCTAGCTATCCTCCAAATGGAGTATAGCAAACGCTTAACGCTCAAAAGATTATCGGAGAGCTTACTCATTGACAAATCGACATGCGTTCCGTCATAATGACCGCAAAAATGACGGGAGCGTTGTCTTTTTTTCGATTTACATCTCTGTCTTCTCATGGTAATCTCTTGACATGCAAACAACAAAACGACTCTTACTCTGCCCCAATAGGAGCTTCTTCCTCTTTGGCCCCCGCGGCACAGGGAAGTCCACTTGGCTTCGCATGCAGATGCCGGAAGCCTACTTTTTGGATTTGCTTTCTCCTGAGATCTGCCAGCGTTTCACCGCGAGCCCGGATCGATTGCATGAACTCGTGACCGGAAATGCGGATCGACAGACTTTTGTGCTGGACGAAATCCAGCGCGTGCCATCTTTATTGAGCGTTGTCCATCAACTGATCGAGGCCAAGCCCGAACTGCGTTTCATCCTGACAGGCTCAAGTTCCCGCAAACTGAAGCGGGCGGGCGTGGATCTTCTCGCGGGCAGAGCACTCCTGACAACCTGCCACCCCTTTATGGCGGTGGAACTGGGAGATGCTTTCTCGCTCGAAGACGCATTGAAGTTTGGTCTCGTGCCGCTTGTGCTTGCTGACAAGGATCGCGAGGCTATACTAAGAGCCTATCTGGCCCTCTATATCCGTGAAGAGGTGCAAATGGAGGGATTGGTCCGAAACATGGAAGGCTTTGCCCGTTTTCTTGAAGCCATCAGTTTCTCCCATGCCTCACTCCTCAGTGTGGCAGAGGTGGCACGCGAGTGTGCCGTAAGCCGAACCACCGTGGAGGGGTATGTCTCAATCTTGGAGGATCTCCTAATCGCCGTGCGTCTGCCATCCTTCTCCAAGCGTGCCAAGCGCAAATTGATCGGCCATGACAAGTTTTTTTTCTTCGATGCAGGTGTCTACCGGTCGATCCGCCCTAAAGGGCCGCTCGACCGCCCGACCGAGATTGACGGTGCAGCGCTTGAGGGGCTCGTCTTCCAACATTTACGGGCTTGGAACGACTACTCCGGGCAGCACAGCACACTCTTCTTCTGGCGCACACGTGCTGGCTTGGAAGTCGACTTCGTCGTCTACGGCGAAAAAGAACTGGTAGCCATCGAAGTGAAGAATGCCGCCAAGGTTTCAAGCCATGATCTGCAGTCCCTGACGACATTCATCAAAGATTACCCCGAAGCACGAGCCGTATTGCTTTATCGCGGCAAGGAGCAGTTCCTCCGGGACGGGGTTCTTTGCGTACCGTGTGAACGTTTCCTGAAAGCCCTTCGTCCAGACCACCCCCTGCCGGACCAGACATGGAGGTAGGGATAGCCGCCTGCCGAACGGGAATGAACACATGTGCACGCTCTGTTGTGGCCGCTTCGTGAGCCTCCTACGCCGCGGCTACGAATGCCAGGCCTCGCACGTCTCTCCAGATACATCATTCCAAAATTCTAGCGAGCATATAGGCTACTTAGTAGATGCTGATGAGCGTTCCGGGAGGATACCCGACACCCAGCATGAGTTGGTTGCCTTTGAGATAAAGTTTGGCGGGGATGCCAGCAATCGTTCCTTCCGAGTTGGCGAAGGTCGTTGTGCCCAGCGAAGCGGCTTCGATCAACGGGATCCTCCGATACGGCGGATATCCGGCTCCGGGGGCGACCGTAAAGGCACAATCTACAAAATCGAGGTTGGTAAAGCTGAGCTGCCCGTTGCACACCAGCGTGCTGTCGGTCGGGTTCAGTTCGCAATTAAGCTTCGCCCCGTTGTTCAGCGTGATGTTCCCTCCAAAGCTGCCGTTGCCGCCCAAGAAAGCGCCAGACGCGACGGTGAGCGGCTGGGTTACAGCCGAGTTGTCGCCGTCGATTCTTAACGTACCTTCGTTGACTGCGGTCGTGCCGCCATAGGTGTTCGTGCCAGAGAGGGTCAACGTGCCGGAACCCGACTTGATGAAGCCGCCGGGGGTGGTGCCATTACTATACCAATCCGAGTTCTTCATCCCCCCAGTGATGTTCAGCGTGCTGCCGCCATCGACGGTGATCGTGTTGTTATTTCCCGTCACGCCGATGATGGAGGCGATCATGGAGTTGGTCGCACCGCCCGCTGTGATTTGCTCGTTCCAATTGTAGAGGTACAAGTCGCCGCGAAAGTTATTGGGACCGCCGCTGACCGAGCCGCCGTTATGCTCGTCGACGACCACCGTATTATGCGCATCGGCCTCAAATCTATTTTATGCTTTTCCTCAGATATTAGGATTGTCGCCGAAGCCGAGAGCGGCCAACAAGCACTTACCCTCTTCGGGGAAATGCTCCCAGATGTGACATTACTGGACATTCGAATGCCCGTCATGAACGGCCTGGAAACGCTGATCGCCCTCCGCCAGAAGTATTCCACTGCTAAAATTATTATGCTCACAACCTCTGATATGGAAGAAGATATTTATGCCTCGATACAACAAGGAGCCAAAGGCTATTTGCTAAAAGATTCCGCACCCAAGGAAATTATCGGCGCAATACGTACTGTGTTTAATGGCGAATTAGCGCTCCCTGAACATATATTAAATATTATTGCGTGCCGAAGCCAGCAAGATGATCTGTCGCCCCGCCAACTGGAAGTATTGCAATTACTCGTTAAGGGCTTTACGAACAAGGATATTGGCGTTGCGCTTGGCATCAGCTATACAAGCGTGAAGACACATCTGGAAGCCATCTATAAGCGACTGGATGTTGCCAACCGCCAGGAAGCCTGCAGCACGGCGATTCAACGAGGGATTGTGACCCGAGTATCATAAATACAGTCGGCTTTCAGGATCCGTATCACTTCTCGCGCGTCTTCAAATCCGTTTATGGTGTCTCCCCGAAAGCCTTTATCCAGTCCGGTCCCCGATAAACGAGAGTCCGGTCGACAGAAAAGATGGTCTTAAAAAAAGGTTCTTAAAAAAGTTCGATTCATTTTGACTTTGCCCAGTCGTTTTGCTAACTTTAACCGCGTTTTTCATCACCATCGGAGCGTAGCGCAGCCTGGTAGCGCGTTTGGTTCGGGACCAAAAGGTCGAGGGTTCAATTCCCTCCGCTCCGACCATTTTTGAAGACCTGCGGGGACGTGGCGCAATTGGTTAGCGCACCGGACTGTCGATCCGGTGGTCGCGGGTTCGAATCCCGTCGTCCCCGCCATTTTTTTAGTGTGCGAAATCGCTTTTGTTCAGACGGGATGAGAACCCCGGTTCGATCAAACGCGCGCAAAGCTCAAGGGTATCCCCGTAGAGCGACCGCCCGTTTGAGGCTTGCCGGAGGCAAGAGCGATGAGCGTAAGCGAGAGAGCGGCAATCCCGTCGTCCCCGCCATTTTTTTAGTGTGCGAAATCGCTTTTGTTCAGACAACGCCTATGGAGACAACTTTTTCCGTCATCATTCTCGCGATTCTCCAGGGCATCGCGGAATTTCTACCCATCAGCAGTTCGGGGCATCTGGTCTTAGGACAAGCTGTGTTGGGTCTCAAAACACCAGCAGTCACCCTTGAAGTGGCTCTTCATGTCGGCACCCTGCTCTCCACCCTCGCCTATTACAGAAAAGCGATCTCCGCTATTCTCATGGGAGTCTTCACGGGTTGCAAGGACAGCTACCAACTCGCCATGCAAATCGTGGTGTCCGCAATTCCTGCGATTATCTTTTATCTGCTTTTCAAGCATCGCATCGAAAGTGCCTTTGAGAGTCCGACGTTTGTCGGCATCGCTCTGATGTTTACAGGCTGCGTGCTGCTAGCGCTTCGCTGGATTCCGGTCCAAGAGAAGGGGCTTACGCTCTGGAGAGCTCTCTTCATCGGTATTGCACAGGCTATTGCCGTGTTGCCGGGTGTCAGTCGTTCGGGGATGACCATCTCTGCCGCGCGCATGTCGGGTGTGAGCGCTCAAAAATCAGCCGAGTTTTCCTTCCTCGCCAGTATTCCGTTAATCGCGGGTGCGGCCTTGAAAAAGCTCTTGGAGTCGTTTTCAGAAGCTCCTGTGCAAGGATCTGGGGCCTTATCCCCTCTCCTGCTTGTGGCGGGTATAGTTATTTCAGCAATCGTCGGCTATTTTGCCCTCTCCTTGCTGGTACGCATCCTCCGGGGTCGATTCTTCTGGTGTTTTGGCATTTACTGCCTGATTGCCGGATGCTGCACAATCCTCTTTTCGTAAACTTGGAGTGACGTATGAACCTGATTATTGCTTGCGACCATGGTGGATTAACCGTTAAAAATGCCGTCAAAAAATTTCTTGAATCGCGCACCTATTCCGTCCGTGACCTGGGAACGCACACCGCCAATTCAGTTGATTATTCGGATTACGCCGTCACAGCAGCCGAAGCGATCCTCGAAAAAAAAGCGGATTTGGGCATTCTCGTCTGCACGACAGGTATCGGCATGAGTATGACGGCTAACCGCTTTTCAGGTGTCCGTGCGGCGCTGTGCCATTCCGTTGAAGCCGCAACCCTGACGCGCGCCCACAATGACAGCAACGTGTTGGTCTTAGCAGGCTCATCGCTCACGGAGGATCAGGCTGTCGCTATTGCAAAAGCTTTTCTCGATACAGCTTTCTCAAAGGATACCCGCCATGTGCGCCGCATTCAAAAGCTCGAACGCGCGGAACGTCTTGCTGAAGTCTCCTGTCTCGCATCCGCTGACCCCGAAATCCATGCAACGGTCTGCGCGCAGATCGCTCAGGAAAACAGCACCATCAATCTGATTGCCTCGGAGAATACCGTCTCACGCGCCGTGCGGGAAGCATCGGGCAGCGTATTGACCAACAAGTATGCCGAAGGCTATCCTGGCAAGCGTTGGTACAGCGGATGCATCCCGGTAGACACCGCAGAACAACTCGCTATCAACCGTGCAAAGCAGCTCTTTGGAGCCGACCATGCAAACGTCCAGCCGCATTGCGGAAGCTCTGCCAACATGGCGGTCTATTTCGCCGTGCTCAAACCCGGCGATACTATTCTCTCCATGAGCCTTGACCAAGGGGGGCATTTAACACACGGTAGCCCGGTGAACTTCTCTGGCCAACTCTTCACTATTGTCCCCTACTGTGTTTCAAAGACCACCGAAGCCTTGGACTATGACGCAATCGAAGCGCTCGCCATCGTGAAGAAGCCCAAGCTGATCGTTGCTGGGGCAAGCGCCTATCCGCGCATTCTCGATTTCCCGCGTTTCCGCGCCATCGCAGATAAGGTCGGCGCGATGTTAATGGTTGACATGGCACACATTGCAGGTCTCGTCGCAGGTGGTGTGCATCCCAATCCCGTTCCCTACGCTGAGTTCGTCACCACCACCACGCACAAGACCTTGCGGGGTCCGCGGGGCGGGCTCATCCTCTGCCGCGAAGCGTATGCAAAGGCTATCGATAAGACCGTGTTCCCAGGACTCCAAGGCGGACCGCTTGAAAACATCATTGCCGCAAAGGCTGTCTGCTTCCTGGAAGCACTCCAACCGGAGTTCAAGATCTATGCGCAGCAAATCGTCAAGAACTGCCAAGCCCTCGCAGCGACCCTGAACGCCCGCGGCTTCCATCTCGTCTCCAACGGCACAGACAACCATCTCATGCTCGTCAATGTTGCTCGCAATGGACTCACAGGCAAAGATGCCGCAGCAGCGCTCGACGCAGCAGGCATCATCTGCAACAAAAATTCCATCCCCTTCGACACCAATAGTCCTTTCGTGACCTCAGGCATCCGCATTGGGACTGCATCCGTCACGACACGCGGCATGAAAGAGCCTGAAATGCAAAAGATCGGCACCTGGATCGCCGATATCCTTTCGGACATCACCCACACCGCCAAACAAACCGCCATCCGCGCGGAAATCGCAGCCTTCACCGCACAGTTCCTCGTGCCGTAACGCAATAACGCAATAAGGCAATAAGGCAATTCTTATGTCCATGGTCGCATTAGTCACAGGCGCTGCAAAGGGAATCGGACGTGCGATTGCAACTGCACTCGCACGCGATGGCTTCCAACTCGCTGTTCACTATCACACCTCTCAAGATGCCGCACGGGAGACGGTTCGTTCCATCCGCGCCGCAGGAGGGACTGCAGAAGCTTTTTGCGCTGATTTTTCTCTCCCTGACCAAATCCCCGCTTTGGTTAAACAGGTCGAGGCATCCCTCGGCCCCATTCATACCCTTGTCTGCAACGCTGGCACGCTGAAAACGAATCTCGTTGCCATGACCTCCATGGATGACTGGCGAGCGGTCATGGCGGTCAATCTCGACGCAGCCTTCCTTCTCACAAAAGCAGTCACCCGGAGCATGGCCAAACAACGTGCCGGACGTATTATTTATATTGCATCAGATGCAGGCTTGGCCGGCGACCTCTTACGTGCCGCGTACAGCGCATCAAAAGCGGGTCTCTTAGGCCTTGCCAAAACAGTTGCACGTGAACTTGCGCCCTCCGGCGTCACAGTTAATGCTGTCTGCCCAGGGATCATTGAAACCGATATGATTCGCGACATGCCTGAAACGCGCCGCCAAAAGCAACTTGAGGTGATCCCCCTGAATCGTTTCGGGAAGCCCGAAGAAGTTGCCGGAGTCGTCCGCTTCCTCGCCTCAGAAGATGCTGCCTGGATTACAGGCCAAACCCTCTCTGTTGACGGGGGACTCTATACGAAATAAGCCGAGGCGACTGCCTCGGCTTATTCTCAAATATGGATATCCACAAAATCGAAGGCGGGTTCTTCATACGGGTGCACGGTACGTAGTGCCGCTGTAACAGCACATACAAGAGCCTCTTCACAAATCATCTCAACCCGATACTCTGCAACCCGCGTCTCTTGCCCCACCTCACCGATGGCAGGATGACTGCCCTTGAGCGGGCGGAATTGTCCGACACCTAATACCTGCCAGCAAACCCGGTCATACGCAGCATAACGTCCAGCGCCCGCATGAAACAACGCATCTTTCACTTGCTCAAGCGCTGCCTCAGGTATATAGACCGTCAACTTCTTCATTCTCGCATTCGCGCATTCGCGCATTTCTCCTAGCTCTTCTCCACGACATCCTTGACCGCCTTCAAGAATTGATTCACATCGGCAAAGCGCCGATAGACCGAGGCGAAGCGAATGTACGCCACTTCATCCACACGATGCAGACGCTCCATGACGGCTTGGCCAATGCGCTCGGAAGTCACTTCGCTCTCGCCGTCAAATTCAGCCATCATCTGATCAACCAAATCATGAATTTGATCCGCGCTGATCGGACGCTTTTCGCATGCCCGCGAAAGTCCGCGCTCTAATTTTTGTCGATTAAATTCTTCATGCCGACCATCCCGTTTAATCACATGGAGCTCATCCTTCACGATTTCTTCGTAGGTCGTAAAGCGATACTCGCACTGCAAACATTGACGACGACGACGAATCGAGGCCCCTTCACGGGCAGCACGGCTATCAAGGACTTTATCGTCCAAATGGCCACATTTAGGACATCTCATGTTTTTAGGTAATCGACATCACGCGATCAATAATGGAATTAACAGAAAGATCTTTGATCAAGCACGTCTGCGGAACATCCAAGTTCGCCAGATGTTGCAAATCGACCTCAGGCAATTCAACACCGTAGACGATCGCTTTCAGTTCACGCGTATTCGGAAGCCGGCGCAACATACGAATCACCTCGTCACCGCTCATGTCCTTCTGCTCAAGGCGCAACACCAACGCATCCGGCGTATATTTAATGCAAGCCTCTATCGCCTCTGGCCCCGTCACAACAGGAATAACTGAAAAACCGGACTTTAAAAAGTCTTGTTCAATGGTTTTTAGCAATACACGATCCCCTTCTGCCACAACAACACGGCGCATCTTCTTTTGCTCAGTTGCGGCTGGACTATCCGATGAGGACATGAAAAGCACATGCCCGACCTCCATCAGGAGATCAGCCGGATCACAGGGTTTCGCCAAAAAACCAGCGATCTGCTTATCCGCGAAATACTCCGCCATCGCGGTCCGGGCCGTCAAGACCAGCACGGGCAGCAACGTACTGCCATCCGGGTTCGTGATGCGATCCAGAAAACCAACGCCCCCCATTCCCGGCATGCCCATGTCCAGAATAATCAAATCAGGTTGCGTAGAACGCATTTTTACAAGCGCATCCTCACCGCTGGCGGCACACACCACCTCATAGCCTTCAAAGCGGAGAAAGTCGCCTAAGGTATCCAAGAGACTTGGATCATCATCCACCAACATCAATTTACGTTTTTTGTCCATAAGTTGCGCAAATGTTACCTTCTTTTGAATTAGATTTCAAGCCATGTTGCAACTTTACGGTTAAATCGTGTCTGCGGACTCCCTTTCACGTATTCCCGTACGCCGCCTCAAATATACCCATTTGAAAGACTTCAGTTTGTGCTACAACAGGGGTAGGATTTACATCAATATTCCACAAAGCATGGACAGGACTGCTATTTTTTGAGAAACTATCAACCTTATCTTTTAAGACCATCATTGGGGGAAACCGTGATGTCCCGAGCCGTATGCCGATGAACCCGAAACAGATCTGTGGAAAAAGGCGCTCCCTTGGACGTGCATTTTGCTTGTGCCTGTCTGTGCTTGTGCTTGCTGGGGTGCTCATTTGGCAAGCAAGGATCATAGTATTGACCCGTCTCGTGCGACATGAACTGGATCGTCAAGGACTTTCCGATGTCACGTTCCAGCTCGCGTCAGTCCGTCTGGATCGTATCGTGCTCAAGGATGTGCAGATGGGAAATGACGCGCCTGTCGTGCGTGTGGATTGGCTGGAGGCACGGTTTTCATATCCAGAGATCTTTAAAGGTGAAGTTGACCGTGTACGTGCAACCGGGATCCAGCTTCCTTTGATTGTGAAGGAGCATGCAATCACGATTCCGCTTCTGGAGCGACTCCAAAGAATCGCGTCAAGTCCAGCGGGCCCTGCAGGTACCAGACCTGAGCCGATCCCTCCGTCAACCCGCAGGTTCCGAATCGGGGAATGCTCAGTCTATCAGGTGCGGATGCCGGTCCGGCGTGCAGATGGAAAGGTCCTGACGACGCTGAACTGTGAGGCCACCTTGCTCTTTGATCCAACGGATGTGCAGACCGACCGCTATCGTTTCCGGTGTTCGATAGAGGATGCCGCGGGTGTTCAGTTTGTTGCTTCCGGCCGGGTGTCGCCGTGGATCGGCGAAACGCAACTCGCCTTGGAGGCGAAGATCAGGAACGTGTCTGAGGTTTTAGCCGTTGCGCAAGCCGTCCACCCGTTGGATCTTCCTTTCGCAGTCTCCAACTGCAGCGCCACAGCGCGCGCGACATTCAGTTCAACCGCATGGACGAACATGGGACCTGTCGAAGGGAGCGTGGAGCTGGGGCGCGGGTGCATCGTCGCATTCCCGCGTCAGGAGAGCGACGTCATTCTCCAATCCTTCAAAATCGATCTCTCCGGGCGTATGTCAGATTGGCAGGCGCGCTTAAACATCGGTCTTGCCGGGGTCCGGATGAAGGGCGACCGGACCTTTGTGCAGGAAGAGGGACGGATGTTGAGTCTGCGCGGAGGGCTTCGTTTCCAGGATCTAGGCACGAATGAAGCTGTTCGCGCAACGTTGGATACGGATCTGTCGGGACGCGTTGCGGCGAAGATGTTACCGGGCATCTTGCCCTTCATGCCGAAGTTGCTGACAGACGGGGGGACGCTGCATACGGAGGCGACTTTGACGCGGCAACCCAAGGCGATGTGGGATGGCCAGATCAGGTTTGTTGCAGAAGCGCGGCGTACATCCGTGACGCTCGCGGCCGGACGTGTCGGCGCGTTACGCGCTGCGGTGGAAGGAAGCGTGGAGTTCCGCGACAATCAGTCGGGATTGCTGAAGACTGCAGTGATCATCGAGGAGGGTTCATTCAGATCGCAAGGGCAATCTTGCCTCGCGAATTTCAGGATGGCCTTGACATCTGCGCCACCCTACCAGGAGGCGGTCGGGACCTTTTCAGGAAGGGTCACGACAAACACCTATCTCCGTACGTTCGGCATTCATTGGGCAGAGGTACCTGGATTCGCAATAGAAGGTGACGCACGAGTGACAGGGTTGCGGACGCGACCGGAGTGGTTGTTGAAGATGGTGCTTCCAGAGACCCAGGTTGTGGTGGACGGACTTTTGCAGGGGCGTTTAGGCGGCATGGCGTCGGTGCGATACGGAGAGACGCTCATCGCGGCAACAGCCGAAACGTGGTTACGTGACGTCTCCGGCGAGCCATCGAAGACAACAGACACGGCCCTCCGATGGGGCGCGGAACGCCTGTCGTTGGAGCTTCAAATACCCGAATGTCGTACTGACGATCCTTCGAATCGGGTGGTCCAAGTACGCGCAGGCATCCGCGATGCTTTCTGTACGCAGGGGAAAGTTTTCGATGTGCAGGCATTACAGATGGCACTTCCCATGACGTGGTCCCAGCGGCAGGGGTTACAATTTCCTGCTCCGCCTGAACTCGGATGGCAGGACATGAAGGTCAATGGTCTCGCGTTCGAGTCGGCAGATTTCACGATCACCAATCATCTTGAAACCGTGGAGATCCGCAATCGACTCCACTGCAAGGGCAGTCTGCTGGATGTAAGGTCCACGGTCCGATTACCATTAGCGGATCCCGGACGCGTGACCCTTCAGGCGCAGATTCCGGATTTCCGCTTGACCAAGCAGGACGCGATAGCTGCATGGATACAGACGTTCGATGACACCCTGGCCGCAGAGGGACGTTGCTCGGCGGAGCTGGAGTTTCGTCGTATGGACTCCGCTCTTTATCTGCACGGAAAGATCGCCGTCTCAGAGGGCATGCTGACGCGGCAAGGGGTGAAAGTCGCCGGGCTTCGCGCCGACGTGCCGTTCGAGTTCAAGAATGGATTGCGGACCTGTCAAGCACCTGTTGTCGCCTTTGAAAGGATGGAGGCCGGCCAGTTCGTCGTGAATCAGGGGGAGGTGTTATTCCAGCTTACGCCCGAGGAGTTGTTCGTTGAAAGGGCGCGGGTGAATTTCTGCAAAGGGCAACTGAATACCTACTCGATCCATCTGAATCTGAAGCAGCCCAATAGCGATTTGATCGTTTATGCGGATCGCGTCGACCTGGGCGAGACGTTGATGATGGTGACCCCTCTGAAGGGGAAGATCGAAGGTGTTCTGTACGGTCGTTTTCCAGTCAAAATTGCAGACCGAAAAATCCATCTCTCTCCCGGCTTTCTCTATTCCCTTCCTGGACAAGGCGGGACGTTCAGGCTGGATGATGTCCAGCAGATTGAACCCTGGCTTGCTCAGGCCGGCATCCAGTCTGATGTCAAGGGGCCTTTGGCCAAGGCGCTGGGCAACATGGATTTCAGCACCCTACGCATGGAATTAGAAACGCCGGAGGATAAAGGCGAGGCCGTCTTGCGTCTGAAGATCGCTGGAAAATCGAACGACAAGGAGTGGCCTGCGCCAGTAGACCTCAATCTGAACTTGCATGGACCCCTTGAAAAGGTGTTAAATATGGGAATCAACTTTTCCCGGAAATAGGAGAATGAACGAATGAAAAAGATACGCCTGACGCCGTTGGCAATTT
>Ga0268284_1001482_pt1 | contig 11921 bp, 12 predicted proteins | sample saktaG_14_FD_190137 | JGI IMG/M metagenome (GOLD analysis project Ga0268284, IMG submission 190137) | Saline water microbial communities from Sakinaw Lake, British Columbia, Canada - sak_2013_06_06_40m | ecosystem: Environmental > Aquatic > Non-marine Saline and Alkaline > Saline ... | reverse complement strand
AAATCGTTTTTAGCTGATTTTATGCCCAAAGCTATTGGGAATTTTTTTCCACTAAAAAAGTTTAAGTTTTGGGCAATATTAACGATGCTAATATTCGGATGGATCCTTTTTAAATCTTCAAGGTACTCAAGCGTATCATCGGTCGAAGAGTCGTTTACAACTACGATTTCGAAACTGGGATAATCTTGTTCTAAAATTTTTGGCAACAAAGTTTTTAGCAAATAATCTTCATTTCGGGCACAAATCACAACTGAAACAGGAAGCAACTCTTTACTTTGCTCTGTAGGATGATAAAAAGCCAGCTTGCTAAAAATGAACCAGTAATATATCATCTGGTCAATAAATGCCAAAGCATATATTGCAAACAATATAAATGGCAAAGAAAATTGGGGAATTGGCATTTCCATTTCGTAATAATTAGAACGTAAAATTATTCAATCTTCAGTAATAAAAATTAACTTAGAGCAATTTTTTATAAACATGAAATTCTCCATAAAATCGACTGATAAAAACTCCAATGCTCGCACCGGTATTCTAGCTACAGACCATGGTAATATTGAAACTCCCATATTTATGCCCGTTGGCACAGTTGGGGCTGTAAAGGCTGTACAAATCCCTGATCTGTTAAATGATTCTAAAGCTCAAATCATTTTAGGCAATACCTATCACCTTTATTTGCGTCCGGGGTTAAATATTATTGAAGAAGCAGGTGGTTTACACAAATTTAACGGATGGAATAAACCTTTACTTACAGACAGTGGTGGATATCAGGTTTATTCCTTGGCAAATACCCGTAAATTGACCGAAAAAGGTGTAGTTTTCCGTTCGCATATTGATGGCTCAAAACATGAGTTTACTCCTGAAAATGTAATGGATATTCAACGAACTATTGGAGCGGATATTATCATGGCTTTTGACGAATGCACTCCTTATCCCTGTGAATATGATTATGCAAAAAATTCATTGAAAATAACACATCAATGGTTAGACCGATGTATTGCACAATTTGATCATACACAGGATAAATATGGTTACCAGCAAATGCTTTTCCCGATTGTACAGGGTAGTGTTTATAAAGATCTTCGTGTAGAATCTGCTGAATTTATTGCATCTAAAAATGCGGATGGAAATGCTATTGGTGGATTATCCGTGGGTGAACCTCATGAAATGATGTATGAAATGACTGAGTTAGTTTGTAATATCTTGCCGAAAGATAAACCCAGATATTTGATGGGAGTTGGTACACCGGAGAATATTTTAGAAAGCATTGCCTTAGGCATTGATATGTTTGATTGTGTGATGCCTACAAGAAATGCCCGACACGGTCTTATTTATACATCAGATGGAATCATTAATATCAAAAATGAAAAATGGAAAAATGATTTCAGTGTTCTTGATGAAAATGGCCAATCATACGTAGATCATCAATATAGCAAGGCGTATGTCCGGCATTTATTTTCAGCCAATGAAATTTTAGGGGGAATGATTACTAGTTTGCATAATCTGGCATTTTATTTATGGTTGGTTAAAGAAGCCAGAACTCATATTTTTGCCGGAGATTTTACAAACTGGAAAAACACGATGATAAAAAAGCTTTCTGCAAGAATCTAATTAATCTACTATGTTTTCTATCTTTGCTTCAGATAATTAATCACAACTAGGCTTTTCGGAAGATTCATGAAAATAATCGATTATTATATTATTAAAAAATTTTTGGGGACGTTTTTTTATGCAATTAGTTTGCTAATCATTGTTGTCATTATATTTGATATCAGCGAGAATATTGATGATTTTCTAGAAAACAATGCTCCTCTCAAGAATATTATCTTCGATTACTATTTAAATTTTATCCCTTACTTTATCAATCTTTTTATTTATCTCTTCACCTTCATATCAGTAATTTTTTTCACTTCGAAACTAGCATCAAATACTGAAATCATTGCCTTTTTGAATAGTGGAATAAGTTATAATCGGTTTCTCAGACCTTATCTCATTTCTGCTATATTCCTTGCAGTACTTTCATTTTATTTATCAAATTTTCTAATCCCTCCGGCGAATGCAAACAGAAGAGAGTTTAAAGATAAGTACATGGAGAAGCTGAACAAATTGAAGGATCGAAATATTCATCTGCAAATCAGCCCGGGAGAGTTCGTATATGTTCAGAATTATAGTATTGGGAGTAATGTTGGTTTTAAATTCACCTTAGAAAGATTTAAAGATTTTAAATTAGAATATAAACTAAGTGCCGAACGCATAAAATGGGATACTGCTGCTTTAGTTTGGCATCTTGAAGATTATTTTATCCACAAAATTAACGGTGAAACTGAATCGCTGATGAAAGGTGTTACCCTTGATACAACTTTAGCATTAGCTCCCTCAGATCTTTACTATCAAAAGAACGATTATGAGATCATGAATTATTGGGAACTCAATGAAAGAATAAAACAGGAGATACTGAAAGGATCGGACAATGTAAAGTACTATGAAGTTGAAAAAGGGAAACGTCAGTCAGCTCCATTTGCAACCATTGTAATGACCATTATTGGAGTTTCCCTATCAAGCAGAAAATTGCGAGGTGGAATTGGAATGCACCTTGGGATGGGACTTGGAATTGCTTTTGCCTACATTTTATTCATGCAAATTTCGACCGTATTTGCAACATTCGGTAATTTATCACCCCTATACGCAGCATGGGTACCTAATATTTTCTTCGGTATAATCGGGATTGTTATATTAAAAACAACCCCAAAATAGAAGAGCCAGACATGTTTTCAATATCTGGCTCTTGAAAATTTTGTCAAATCGTGCTATTTTATTTTTAAGGTTCCATCGTATTGTTCAATGGTAATCTTACCAATATTTGCTTTTCTGATTCCTGTATTATCTTTTTTCACTTTCACTTCATCTGCGCTCTTTAAACCCTCTGTTCTGCCTGAAGCAACAAACTTACTGCTTTTAGTGTCAATGTTTGAAAAAAGAAGATCAGAAGGAAGTTCGTAATTTGTATATTTAATATCCACGTCTATAAAGAACTTTGGATTACCTACAATATCAAGGTCAATTTTAGCGTACTTCCCATTAATTTTAATTGAATAGAAATCCTCATCAACTTGTCCAACCGTTAATTTGTCATCATAAGTTTCGAAATCAATCATGCCGGTTATTCGTTCAAAATTAAATTCGGTATACTTTGAAACGGTTGAGAATTCTCCAACAGTCTTTGCATCCACTTTGTTATCGTAGCAATCCGGGAATTCAAAAATGCCAATATTATTGAAGACGATTCCTGAATATTTTCCAATCAGTTTAAGCTTTTCGCAATCTTTTGCTTTAAGCTCGCAATCGTATAAATCCAGATCGCCTGATTTAATGTTCCCAATCTCGAAATCGGTATATTTCGCCTGCCCTTTTAGCGATTCCAACGAATAAAAAAACAATTTGTCATCGTACGAATCAATATTCACAGCTCCAACAACATCTGCTTCAAACTTTGAATACTTTGATTTCATATTCAACAGTCCCATCTTTTCCACTTTAACGTCTGTATCATAAATATCCACTTCACAATTGCCCAATGCTCCAACAATGATGTTTGAGTATTTCGAAGTGAGCATTTTCGCATTTACCAATCGACCCGCCCTTACATCTACATCATACAAATCGAGTTCCAGATTACCTGAATAATCAGGCATATTCAAATCTGAATATTTTTGATGAAGCTTTAAATCATGATTATCGGGCAAAGTCAACACATATTCGATTTCATATTCAGATAAGTTAACAGTGGTACCAGTTGAAAGTGTGGCAACAATTTTATTCATTAATCCAGGCAAAATGGTCGACTTAACATTCGTGAAAATACTTGTTGTAATTGCCAATAGATTAGCCGAATTTTCGACCTTTAAATTTTCAAGTGCTTCAATTGTTTTTGCAATATCTTCCTCTTCATTCGCTTTCAGCTTATAAGTGCACTCCAATCGAACAGCTTGCTTATCCCATTTTCTAATTTGTAAATCACTGCTTTTATTGGTGAATTCAATTCGGGTATTCTGATTGATTTCAAATTCTTTTTCAATCTTACCAGTTTTTTCATAATTTTTTGCAACTACAGCAATACTTAACAAAAAAGTAAGAATAAAAAGTGACCCTGTTTTTTTAATAATATCTTTCATCTCTTTGCATTTTAGTTTTGTCATTTTCATTTTTTTCAATTTCGGCTAACATGATTTCGAGTAATCGAATTTTAATTTCATAATACTCAAATAATGTTTTAACCATTCGCGGATTTCCACCAAGTTCCTTAAAATCTTTAAGGCTCTCAGTTTTCAGAAGTTCAAGTTGATCTATTTCTTTGAAAATATCAGTGTACTCAGCCGGTTTATAATCTGTTTTCTTAATTTGATCCCATCTCTCCTGAATTGATGCCTGATAAACTTGCTCTTGCTTGGCATATTCAGGTGAAAGTTCAGCCAATGAAAATTGCACCACTTTTGGTGCTGGATTTAAAACCGAATTCAAAAAATAACCACTAATTAAAGCCAGTAAAATAAGGGCTGCCGCCTTCCAGCTCAAAAATTGGAATGTTTTTTTGGGTTTAAGATCACGCTGGATTCCGGCCCAAATGAAATCATCATCGGGGGTTTCTATATCCAGTGATACTCTTTTGTTTTTTAGGTAATCTTCAAAATTAGTTTTCATTAACAGCTACACTTAGTTTGTTCATTAAAATAGATCGAGCCCTAAAATATTGTGTTTTTGAAGTCGATTCCGAAATTCCCAAAAGGTCACTGATTTCCTTATGCTTGTAACCTTCCAGTGCGAATAAATTAAATATTACCCTGGATCCTTCGGGTAATTCTTTAATCGCGTGATGGATGTATTCGGGATTTACTGCCGAATAATCTGCCATTTCAATCGGTTCAGTTTTTTCAAAATTAATATGCTCCATTTCCACCAGATCGAGCTTCTTTTTTCGTAATTGGCTGATGCATTTATTGATGACAATCCGTTTAAGCCATGCGCCAAGAGTCGACTCTCCTTTGAAACTCTTCAGATTTCTAAATACGTTCACAAAAGATTCCTGAAGGACATCTTCAGCATCATGAGTGTTCGATAGCATGCGGATACAAATATTATACATCGCCTTTGAATAAAGTTTGTAAAGCCTGAACTGCGCACGTGAATCACCGCGGATACATTGATTTATCAACTCTGTTTGCAATTCAATATTTGGCTTCAAATTCAATTCATTTTATGATAAAGACGCTTTATAAAATAAAAGGTTGGAATAAAATAAAAAAATCCTTTTTATCGACAATCTTGTAGCAGAAACAAGTAGTACTTCGCTAACTTTATTTCAATTAAATACTGAAAAACGGATTTTTACTATTTCACCCCATTGTCAGTCTTCCGACTAACATCTCCCCTGAAGTTCAGAGGAGAATATATGGAACCTCGCGGCGAGCTACGAGGAATTATTTAATTAAATTTTTGATGACCAATAAAAATAATCTTTGAAGTTTGCTGACAAATCAACGGGGTGTTTAAACAAACCATAAACAGCCGAGCCACTCCCACTCATCGATGCATAAGTTGCTCCTTTTTTGTACAACTTTGATTTAATATTTTTAAGTTCAGGATAAATACTAAAAATGGGGGCTTCAAAATCATTGACTAACTTTAATTTCCACTCTTCTATATTTTCTTCTTCAATAATATTAGAAGATAAACTTTTGTTCTTTTGGGGAGTAACTTTTGTATAAGCGAACGCAGTGTTAACATGAATATCAGGAACAATTATTACTATCTGATAGCCACTCAAATCTAATGTTATTTTTTTGAATTGATCACCTCTTTCGAATGCAGTAAGTGGTTCATTCAAAATAAAAAATGCACAATCAGCTCCAAGAATGGAAGCGAATTTCAATAAATCAGATTCGTTTATTTTTAAATCAAAAAGATTGTTCAACAATTTCAAAGTAAAAGCTGCATCCGACGAACCACCACCCAAACCGGCACCCATAGGTATTATTTTATGAAGGTGGATTTTGACATTTGGTAAGCTAAATTTATCTTTTAATAAATAATATGCCTTCAAGCACAAATTAGTTTCCGGATTGCCAGGAATCCTTAACCCACTTGAGCTAAAACTGGTTTTAGAATCTTCGGTTTTGATTATTTCCAAAATATCGCATAAATCTACCGGAAAAAACACGGTATCAATATTATGAAATCCATCCGCTCTTTTATCTAATACATTTAAACCCAGATTAATTTTAGCATTTGGAAAAGCAATCATATCTTATCGAATAATAATGAGATTATAAAATTAAAGAAATTAGTACTCCTGAACTGTTTTATTTTTTCAATTCACTATTTAAAAAATCAGCCTATTTTATTAACTTTGAGTGATTATTTACATTCAATTTTTTAATTTCCCTTATGGCACTTCTGAATTCGGTACTTTCCTGGATAATAAAAAAAAGGATTCATCAAATTGAGCTCTTTAAAAAATATCCTCATGAGGTGCAAGAAGAATGGCTGAGGAAATTAATCAATAGTGCCAAAGATACCGAGTGGGGTTTAAAATATGATTTTAAATCCATAAAAACCTATGCCGATTTTTGCGAACACGTTCCTGTCAATGATTACGATTCACTTAAACCCTATATTGAGCGTTTGAGAAATGGCGAGCAAAATTTGTTATGGCCATCCGAAATAAGATGGTTTGCTCAATCATCAGGCACCACAAATGATAAAAGCAAGTTTATCCCGGTAAGCGAAGAATCACTCGAGGATTGTCATTATAAAGGAGGCAAGGACATGCTTTCCATTTATTTCAACAATAATCCGGATTCCAATTTTTTCGATGGCAGAGGTTTAGCCTTAACTGGAAGTCATCGAATCAAAGAAGTAAATAATGAAGATTATTATACCGGCGATTTATCCGCCATTATTATACAAAATCTGCCATTCTGGATTGAATTTATCCGTGTACCTAAAAGAAGTGTTGCCCTGATGGATAATTGGGAGATCAAGATTGAAGAAATGGCAAAGACAAGTATTGAGTATAGCCTCACCAGTCTTTCCGGAGTTCCATCCTGGACTTTACTTTTACTTAAAAGAATTTTGGAGATTTCGGGTAAGGAAAACATTTCAGAGGTTTGGCCTGATTTGGAAGTGTTCTTTCATGGAGGTGTAAATTTTGCACCTTATCGCAAACAATTTTTAAAATTGATTCCATCGCCCAAGATGCATTTTGTTGAAACTTATAATGCATCTGAAGGATTTTTTGGAATCCAGGATCAGCTTGATTCTAACGAATTATTGCTCATGCTCGATTATGGTATATTCTATGAATTTTTACCCATCGATCAGGTTGATATTGAGAATAAAAAACCACTTCCTCTGAGTAAGGTTAAGCTGCATACCAATTATGCCATGTTGATTTCAACCAATGCAGGTTTATGGCGTTATATGATTGGTGATACTATTGAATTTACAAATCTATCACCTTATCGAATCAGGATTACAGGTAGAACAAAAAGTTTTATCAATGCTGTGGGTGAAGAAGTAATAATAGATAATGCAGAAACTGCTCTCGCTGAAGCATGTCTTGTCAATCAAGCTCTAATTAGTGAATATACGGCTGCTCCAATTTATGCTGATGGTGATAAGAGAGCTGCTCATGAGTGGGTGATTGAATTTGAGATCATGCCAAAAAACATTGAGGATTTTACTAATTCGCTCGACAAAGCATTACAATCTCTTAACTCCGATTATGAAGCAAAAAGATTTAAGGATATGATTTTGGACAAACCCATTTTAAGAGTTGTTCCAAAAGGAACTTTTTATAAATGGTTAAAGAAACGTGGAAAATTAGGTGGGCAAAACAAAGTTCCACGATTATCAAATAATCGAATTTATATTGACGAACTTCTGGAGGATCTTAAATTTTAAAATTGTTTGCCGTTTGTCTGTTTTTTTTAACTTCGTACATAATTAAAATCACAAAGAGATGCATATAGCTATTGCAGGAAATATCGGGTCAGGGAAAACAACTTTAACCCGACTTCTTTCAAAACATTTTGGGTGGAAAGCTCATTACGAAGACGTTGACACTAATCCTTACCTCAACAGTTTTTATGAAGATATGCAACGATGGTCTTTCAACTTGCAAGTTTACTTTCTGAATAGCCGATTCCGTCAGGTAATCAAAATCAGGCAAAGTGGGAAAACCGTTATTCAGGATCGTACAATTTATGAAGATGCATACATTTTTGCGCCCAATTTGCATTCAATGAATTTGATGTCGACCCGCGATTTTGAAAATTATAGTTCATTATTTGAGCTGATGAGTACATTTATCCAACCACCTGACTTATTAATTTACCTGCGTTCAAGTGTTCCAAACTTAGTAAACCAAATTCAGAAACGTGGGAGAGAATATGAGGAATCGATTCGTCTAGATTATTTAAAATTGCTAAACGAAAGATATGAGGGCTGGATATCGAAGTATGAATCCGGGAAATTATTGATTATTGATGTTGATGATATCGATTTTGAAGCAATTCCTGAACATTTAGGAATGGTTATTGAAAAAATTAATGCAGAAATTCATGGCCTGTTTTAAACAACGCTCATGGCTACTATCGACGACTTTAACAAACTTGACATACGAACCGGGAAAATTATTGAGGTTAACGATTTTCCTGAAGCCAAAAATCCATCATATAAATTAGTGATAGATTTTGGAAAAGAAATTGGATTGAAAAAATCGAGTGCACAACTTACAAAGAACTATAATAAAGAAGATTTAGTGGGAAGAATGATTTTAGCCGTTGTAAATTTCCCTCCCCGACAAATTGGACCGACAATTTCAGAGGTTTTAACATTGGGTGTACCAGATAAAAACGGGAATACCATTTTAATAGTCCCTGAAAACGAAGTACCTGAAGGTGCTAAACTTTACTAAACCGAATATTTATGAAAATCATTGGCATTATACCAGCACGTTATGAGTCGAGCCGTTTCCCAGGCAAGCCTTTGGCTATGATATTCGGTAAACCAATGATTCAGCATGTTTATGAAAATGCTTCTAAAACTGATTCCTTAAATGAACTTATTGTAGCTACTGACGATGATCGGATTTTCGATTGTGTTAAGAAGTTCGGGGGTAAAGTTTTAATGACCAGAAAAGACCACCAAAGTGGATCAGACAGATGTAGTGAGGTTTTGCAATTATTAATAGCTGAGAAGCAATATTTTGATGTTGCAATTAACATTCAGGGTGATGAACCATTCGTCAATTCCGAACAACTCAAAATGATAATTGAAAGCTTCGAAGAAGATTCAGCTACTGAGATTTCAACATTGGTAAAAAAAATACATCAAACTAACGAACTTTTTAATCCGAACGTCGTTAAAGCTGTGGTAAATCATAAAGGAGATGCGTTATACTTTAGCCGATCACCCATCCCATTTATGAGAGATATTGATCAGGATTTGTGGATTGGACATCATACTTATTATAAACATATTGGAATATATGGATTTAGGACTGATGTGTTACAAAAAATTACAGATTTGGAAAAGTCCAGTTTAGAGAAATCTGAAAATTTGGAACAATTAAGATGGCTGGAAAATGGCTATCAAATTAAAACTAAAATAACTACAATTGAAAACATTGCTATTGATCGGCCGGAAGATTTAAAAAAAATTACAAATAATATTTGAATATTGAATTCATCGGTCGTACTTTAGCAAAGTACCGGAATTTTGAGGAATAAAAAATGAAAGTTGCACGTTATATTGGAGACTTACTGTTTAAATACGAATGTATTGTTATTCCTGGATTTGGTGGATTTATCACAAAGGAAATTCCTGCAAAAATTCACCCTGTACAAAACCATTTTGTTCCACCTTCAAAAGATATTGTATTCAATGCTCACCTAAAAGCTAACGATGGTTTACTTATTAACCATATAGCCAGCTCAGAGAAAATTACTTATCTAGAAGCTAAAGAAGCAATTGACCGATTTGTTGAACAATGCGAATCTGCTTTAAAAAATGGGAAAAGAATTCATTTTCGGAAAGTTGGTGCTTTATTTTTAAATGAAGCCGGCTTTAAACAATTTGCACCAGATAGCACTCAAAATTACCTTGCCGATTCGTATGGGTTAAAAAGTTTTATTTCTCCACCTATTAAAAGAAGTACAACCGGTCGGCCAATTATTAAAAAACAAATTCCTCAAGATAGGAAGGCAGAACATGTTTATGAAAGACCACAAATCAAAAAACATATAGCAAAGCCTAAAGTTAAAGGCCCAAAGTATATTCGGATCAATGTATCTGCGGTTGTTATTTTGCTCCTTGCTTCAGCCTTTTTAATATTCAAGTTCAATCACGTTAAAGAATATTACAAAAACTATTCTTCACTTATTCCTTTTTATTATACCAATCCTAACGATTATCTCATTGCAAATTATGTTATGCTTGGACTTACGAATGTCCCAAATCTGGGTGATAAATTAAAAGATGTCGGAGATAAATTAAAAATCAATTATGAATTACCTAAAGAAGAAACAGCGAAACCAGTAGTTGAAGAAAAAAAACCCAACCCAATTGATGAGACTTATGATAAATTAGTGGAAAAATTAAAAGAGAAAACAAAGGATTTGTCAGAAGTTGGCTCCGAAAACAACAAAGAAATATCGGCCAAACCTATTAAAAACATTAAACCACAGCCTGTTATTCCTGAAAAAAACACCATCACACAAAACGAACAGACATCACCAAAATATTATATTGTCGCCGGGTCTTTTGCCAGCATAGCCAATGCCAATAAACTTGTTCTGGAATTAAAACAAAAAGGATTTGAAGCCGATATTGCCGGGGTTAATAAATTCAATCATTACCGCGTGTATTATAATAGTTATAACAATATTGCTGATGCCAATCAAAATTTAGCGATTATCCGTAAAGATGAAAATTCTTCTGCTTGGATCTTATCTCTTTAGTTTTTTATCACTCCACTAATTCCTACAAGTAATTCAGAATTATTATTGAATTAAATATCAAAGATCATTTCATTTTCAGATTTTTTACGAAATTTGCCCCTCTAAAAAGAATCACTGGTGCCAAAAAATAAAATTAGAAAATTTCAAGAAAACCTTACTTTTCCAAACCTATTTCAAGTTGAATACCACGATTTGATGGCTAAAGGGTTTGAACAAAAAGGTAATTGGCATAAAACCTATTTCAAAAATCAGAACCCAATTATCCTGGAACTTGGCTGTGGTAAAGGTGAATACACGGTGGGGCTAGCCAATAAATATCCTAATCATAATTATATTGGCGTGGATGTTAAGGGAGCAAGACTTTGGAGAGGTGCTATTTCATCAATCGAACAAAACTTAGCAAATGCAGCCTTTGTCCGGACACAAATTGAAACCCTAGGTTATTATTTTGAAACTAATGAAGTAAGTGAAATATGGGTCACATTTCCAGATCCTCAACCAAAACCACTTAAAGCTCACAAAAGGTTAATTTCACCCAGATTTCTGGAAATTTACAAGCGATTTCTTACTCCTAACGGGATTATTCATCTCAAAACCGACAATCTGAATTTATTTGAATATTGCCTTGAAATGATTGAAGTTGAAAAGCATAAGCTGATTTACTACACTAAGGATCTTTATAATTCAGATATTGAGGAGGATGTTAAAATTATTCAGACATACTATGAGAAGCGTTATCTTCGAGAAGGAAAAAAAATTAATTATTTGAAATTCCATCTTCATGAATGATGAAATGCCTTTTTTTGAACGGGTATACCAAGTTGCTCAATTGATCCCCACCGGAAGATTTACTACCTATGGTGCCATCGCTGCCTATATCGGAAGTAAAGGATCTGCCCGCAT
>Ga0268284_1001481_pt1 | contig 11921 bp, 9 predicted proteins | sample saktaG_14_FD_190137 | JGI IMG/M metagenome (GOLD analysis project Ga0268284, IMG submission 190137) | Saline water microbial communities from Sakinaw Lake, British Columbia, Canada - sak_2013_06_06_40m | ecosystem: Environmental > Aquatic > Non-marine Saline and Alkaline > Saline ... | reverse complement strand
AAGTGTTTGGCATTCTACATGTTGCGACATATTTTGTCAAGCAGAAAGTTTTATTTTCATGCCGAAATCTTCAGGCCGGGACTCGGAAAAAACATGCTCAAAAACCTTTTCGGACAGGCTCTAAATACAAAGCATTCTTGCTGGCTCTCATGGAAAAAGAGGCGAAATTAAAGGGAAAGGATAAGATCGCCTCTGATCTGAAGGCCTTCTCAAAAGCAGAGAATCTGCCAGGGGTGATCTTTAATAATTAAATTCCGAGCGACTGATCGGGCGGCAACAAAGGGAAAACATGCCATTAGAAAATTCAGACTGTATTGATATGATCGTCGCGACACAAGAAGGCCGCCTTCAGTTGGTTATTACTGATTCAGGCGAGACGAGCGCCCCGGAAAGACGCTTGCAACTTTTTCAAGAGAAAGTGAAAACTTACGCAGCCTATCTGAGCGGAAAATCCTTTGAAGCTGAGCATCCGGGCAAGCATATTGCAGACTGCGACATCGTGGCGATGACACGAATAGCCCCGACAGACGCCCTGTTGAAGTTGTCAACCATTACAGGGCCACTCATATTCAAGATGTTCAATCCAGAAGACAATCGCGTGAATGCCCCTTCTACAGCAGCCCAGAATCCCTCTGCTACCAGCAGCCCCAGCAGTCTGCTGTTCAAAGCATCAGCGAAGAATGATTTTAACCTCTTGAAGAGCGCCGTTAATCAGGGGGCGCAGCTGACCAGCCCTGATCCGCTCGGGTTGTTCCCCATCTACTACGCAGTCCACCATGGGAACGTCGAAATGTTGGAGTACATCTTTTCGTGCGGTGCCGGGTTCCCTGAGAAAACGGTAGGTGGACGGTCACTATGGATAAATGCTCATGCAAAAGGATTCACGCGGATTGAGGAGATCTTGGTGAGCCATGGTGTTAAGCCCGGGTTTAGCGATAGGCTCGTTGCAGGGTGGATGAAGTTAAAAGCCAAGATGAGTGCCGGTCAGGACTAAAAGAAGAGACGGTCGTGACGGGGTTCAGAATACTTTTGAAAATATGAAGCTACAAACACAGCTTGAACAACTCGTCTCCGAAATCGAGAAACGTGGTGCGTTAATGGATGATGTCGTTGAATCGACTGCTCGCATCTCGGTAGACTTTCCATATCCTCCCGTGTTCTCAAAATTACTAAAAGAACACTCGTTTGTTGCCTTTGATCTGGGCCAAGTGCGAATTTTCAGCAACATTCAAGAAGAGGAAGACAACTTGGAAGATCTTTTGCGCGACAAGATACTGACCAACGCACTGGTCGGAGCTGGCTTTTCTCCTTTCGGGCGACCAGCCACAGGAAGTTATGACCGGGTGTGTTTTGACATGCGCGAGTCCGCACGTTATTCGCCTGTGGTCCTGATGGATCATGAGGCGATTCTCAGCAACAACCGCATACCCAAACCCATGCGACTTGCAGAAAGCTTGATGAAGTTGCTTGAAATGTCAGACAAGCCCGCCGCCCGCTGAGCTGAAATAAATGGCGGGGTAACTTATTAAATTGAGAGTTAAAAGTTAAACGTTGAGAGTTAAAAGTTTGAATATATGGAACGTTTAACGCTCAACGCCCAACTCTTAACGCTTAACGGACTGCCCCTTCCTCCTGCTACGTATATCTCAAAATCTCGTCGACTGTGGTATAGCCGTCAAGGACATTGCGGATGGCGTCTTCACGCATGGTTCGCATGCCCAATTCGCGTGCGCGTTCACGGATGAAGAGGGTCGGGCGGCGTTCGTTGATCAGGTCGCGGATCGGATCCGTGACACGCAAGTATTCGAACACGCCTTTACGTCCTTTATACCCTGTCCCGCTGCATTTGGTACACCCTTTGCCATAAAAGAACTGGCGGTCTCCGACATTTTCACGTTTCAGCGAAAGCCGGGCGATGGTGTCGTTGTCTGGAGAGAAGGCTTCCTTACAGTTGGGACAGATCGTCCGCACGAGACGTTGCCCCAGCACCGCTTCGAGGGTCGATGCGATGAGGTAGGGTTCCACGTTCATATCGATGAGACGAGTCACCGCGCCAGAGGCGTCATTCGTATGGAGCGTACTGAAGACCAAGTGACCTGTGAGTGAAGCCTGAACCGCGATTTGCGCGGTTTCAAGGTCTCGGATTTCACCGATCATCATGATGTCCGGATCTTGACGCAAGAAGGCTCGAAGCACTTTCGGGAAGGTGTTGCCCGTACTCGGGTTGATTTGCACTTGCACGATGCCGTCAATGTCATATTCGACCGGCTCTTCGGCGGTGAGCAGCTTGGAGTCAATCGTGTTGATGCGGCTGAGACAGGAGTAGAGGGTCGTCGTTTTGCCCGAACCGGTCGGCCCGGTGACGATGATAATGCCGTTCGGCTTTTCGAGATCCATGGTGACGTCTTCGTAGATGTCTTCAGGCAACCCGATGTTCTCGAGTTCCAGCGAAACAACGCTACGGTCCAAGACACGAAGCACCACGCTTTCGCCAAAGGTCGTCGGCAAACACGAGACACGCAGGTCGATTTGACGCCCCGCCACGGTTAATGAGATACGGCCGTCCTGCGGGACGCGGCGTTCAGCGATGTTCAGCCCGGACATCACCTTGACGCGGGAAATAATCGGAAGCGCCAGGCGACGGGGCGGAGGCGCCATCTCATAGAGCGCGCCGTCTACGCGGTAGCGGATCTTGAAGTCCTTCTCAAACGGTTCAAAGTGGATGTCCGACGCGCGGTCAGAGACCGCTTGGTACAGGACGAGGTTCACAAAGCGAATCACGGGTGCGGCGGAGGCGGCCGACTCGATGCTCTTCTCGTCCATGTTGTCGTCGACGCCCAGCGCGGCGTTATTCGCCATGTCTGAGTCAAGACTGCTAATCATGTCCGCGACAGTCGTACTCTCGTCGCCATAATATTCAGAGACGCGTTCACGCACATCTTTTTCGTGGGCGAAGACAAACTGGATGTCCTTGGTCAGCACGAACATGAGTTCGTCCATGACGTGCGGATCAACGAGGTCGCTCGTGGCTAAGGTAATGGTGACGGCTGTCGCGTCTACAGGGACGATCATGTACATGCGGGCGATGTTGCCCGGGACGCTTTCGATGATGTCCGAGTCCAGTGTCGCCGTGCTCAGGTCGACCACGTCGCAGCCTTGGTAGGAGGCCATCATGCTGAGCAAGTCGTCTTCGGTCACATAGCCTGTTGTGACGAGCAAGGTGCGAATCGACTTGCCGTTCCGTAAATGTTCCTCGCGCAATTCATCGACCTGCCCTTCATCAATGATGCCGTTGCTCGTCATCAAATCAAGAAGAGGCTCATACGTGAAAACAGGGGGAGTGATTACTTCTTCAGACATACGTGTTAACCTCTTCCTTTTGTTTGGAGTTCAGATTTCAGTTTCTGAACCAGCGTGTCAGGGTCCTGTGACTTGGTGACGAGGTCATCATACGAAATCAGTCCGGCCAAATAGAGTTCAAGCAAGTGGGAGTCCAGTGAAATCATACCAAACTTGGCACCCGTCTGGATATCCGAGGTGATCTGGAAGGTCTTGTTGTCGCGGATTTTGGAACGGATGCCCCCTGTTGAGATCATGATTTCAAATGCGGCGACACGGCCCGGTTTATCTGCACGCGACAGAAGGAGTTGTGAGATCACGGCGACGAGGCCGACGGAGAGTTGCGTACGCACCTGTTCCTGCTGGTCGGTCGGGAAGGCATCAACAATACGGTCGACCGTTGCAGCCGCACCCGTGGTGTGTAGTGTTGCAAAGACCAAATGTCCTGTTTCAGCAGCGGTGATAGCCGCCTGCATGGTTTCGAGGTCGCGCATTTCACCGACGAGAATCACGTCAGGGTCCTGACGCAGGGCCCGGCGGATCGCTTCCGCGAAGGAGGGCACGTCCGTGCCGATTTCACGTTGGGTGACAATGGACTTCTTGTGCGCATGGTAATATTCGATCGGGTCTTCAACCGTGATGATATGCACGTCGCGCTCCAGGTTGATGATGTTTAACATGCTGGCGAGCGTCGTCGTCTTTCCGGAGCCGGTCGGCCCTGTCACGAGAATAAGTCCGCGCGGCTTGAAAAGGAGCTCCTTCACTTGTTCCGGCAGGCCAATTTGTTCCAGGCTGAGCAGTTTGCTGGGAATCTGACGCAAGACGAGCGAGTAGTTGCCACGTTCCTTGAAGGCGCTGACGCGGAAGCGTGCGACATCTCCGAAGGGGAGCGCGAAGTCGGCGCCGCCGACCCTTTCAATCTCCATCATCTTCTCTTCGGGCGTGACAGATTTGACAAGCTGATACGTATCTTCCCGCGAAAAAGGAGGCGAGTCCAGTGGCGTGAGGGCTCCGTGGACGCGGAGCATGGGGGGTAACCCTACGCGGATGTGAAGGTCTGAAGACCCTTCGTCAACGGTCGCCTGTAACAAATCTTGCATGGTCATTTCGAGGCTCATTAGTCTGCATCTCCCATGGTTGCGCGTAGCACTTCTTCAAGCGATGTCATGCCAGACGCGATTTTCAATATGCCGTCTTCCCGTAATGTGCGCATGCCCATTTCACGTGCGCGTGCGCGCAATGATGTGGATGTCGCATGATCAAAGATCAGACGCTGGATCGTGTCGTCCACCATGAAGATCTCAAAGATGCCTTTGCGCCCCTTGTATCCATTGTTACTGCACGTTGGGCATCCTGTTCCCTTATACATCTTTGATCCTGAGACGCTTTTCCCGATGGCGCCGAGCATCTTGATCTCGCGTTCGGTTGGCGTATATTCGGCCTTGCAATTGACACAGATCGCGCGGACGAGTCGCTGGGCCATGGCGGCGCGAAGCGCTGAGGCAACCAGGAAGGGCTTCACGCCGATATCCAGCAGACGTGTCACAGCGCTGGGGGCGTCATTGGTATGAAGGGTGCTAAACACCAAGTGACCGGTGAGCGCGGCTTCCATGGCAATGTCTGCGGTTTCATGGTCACGAATTTCGCCGATCATCACAATGTTGGGCGCTTGACGCAAGATGGAACGGAGCGCGGTGGAAAAGTCCAAGCCCACATCCCTGTTCACGCCGACTTGGTTGATGCCGGACATCTGGTATTCGACCGGGTCTTCAACCGTAATGATTTTACGGTCTGGCAAGTTGATTTGACCCAAGCATGCGTAGAGCGTCGTGGTTTTGCCCGAACCGGTCGGGCCCGTCACCAGCAGTACGCCGTCGGGCAGGGTAATCAGACGCTCAAACTTGTTCTGGTCGTCGGACAGAAAGCCAAGCTGCGGCAAGCCGAGCGAGAGGTTTGTCTTGTCGAGAATACGCATGACGATGCTTTCGCCGTGGTTTGTCGGCACGGACGAGACACGCAAGTCGAGATCGCGGCCCTGGACCTTAATCTGAATACGTCCGTCCTGCGGAATACGTTTTTCAGAAATCTTCATGTTCGACATGATTTTGATGCGGCTGAGGATCGCGGCCTGGAGGCGTTTGTTGGGGCTGTCCATCTCGCGGAGGGCACCGTCCACGCGGTAACGCACGCGGAAGGTACGTTCCATGGGTTCGAGGTGAACATCCGATGCACGCATCTTAACTGCTTCCGTGATGATGAGGCTGACGAGACGGATAATGGGCGCATCGGAATCTTTAGAGTCGGACGTCACCTCGGATTTTTCTTTTTCCGAAATATCGATGTTCGGATCATCCCGGTCAAAGATATTTTCAAATTCAGCAGGATAGAGCTTGTCGACGGCCGCCTTGACTTCAAGGCGCGGAGCAATGACGGCATCCACGTCACGCTTGAGCACATAGTGAAGGCTGTCGACGGCGTCATACGCCATCGGATCGCTGAGTGCGACGGTCACGGATGTTTCCGTTGCGAATACAGGGACAACCCCATACTTGCGGGCTAAATCGCTGGGGATGATATCCTTCACCGCAGGGTCGATGGCATCCGCATTGACATGGACATACTGCATGCCAAATTGTGTTGCAATCATGCCGAGAACCATATCTTCCGTGACCGCGCTCGTTTGGAGGAGAATGTCCAGCGTGGTCTCCCCCTCCTGCTTGAGCGAATTCTTGACAGCAGTCACCTGCTCGGGCGATACGTATCCCTGCTCTTGCAAGAGTTTTAAGACATAATCATCATTTGAAGTCACTGTGGGTCTCCCATCTTCTCATAAAAAAGCCTACTAAATTACCCTTTTAATCCAAATCAGACAAGTTTATTATTACTCCAAAGCCTTTGCAACGAGTTCGCCTACCACTTTAGGGTCGGCCTTACCTTTGCTAAGCTTCATGACCTGTCCCACAAAATAACCGGCCGCAGCCTTCTTGCCCGCCTTATAATCCTCGGCTGATTTCGGATTCGAGGCGATCGCTTGCTGTACAAACGCTTCCAAAGCGGAGGTGTCGCTGACTTGTCCAAGTCCGCGCGAATCTACGAGCACTTTAGGCATGCCGCCCTTTTCGAAGAGCTCTGGGAGCAGTTCCTTCGCGGTCGGACCGTTGATGACCCGCTGGTCCGCCAACAGGATCAATTCCGCTAGGGACTCCGGGGTCAAGGCACATTCGCCAATCGCTTTGCCGCTCTCTGAAAGCAGACGCATGACCTCGACCATGAACCAGTTGGAGGCAATCTTGTAAAGATTCTTGCCGCAGAGCTTCGCAGTCGCCTCAAAGAAATCCGCATTCTCCCGTGCGTCCGCGAGTACACCTGCGTCGTATTCCGGAATACCGTACTCTTCCATCATCCGTGTGCGGCGGAGGGAAGGCAGCTCAGGCAGTTCCGTGCGCCACGCTTCGATCTGGGCTTCGCTCAGCGCGATCGGTACGAGATCAGGTTCCGGAAGATACCGATAATCATGCGCGTTCTCTTTGGAGCGCATGGATTGGGTTTCGTTGGCGTCTGGATCCCAACGGCGTGTCTCTTGCACCAGCTTGTGGCCGTGCGTCACGGAGTAGGTTTGCCGTGCGATTTCATAGTTCGCCGCCGCGTAAATTCCCTTGAAGGTGTTCATGTTCTTGATTTCCACCTTCGTACCCAATGTCTTCTGGCCCTCAGGCCGGATGCTGACGTTGACGTCCGAGCGCATGTTGCCCTCTTCAAGGTTGCAGTCGCTCACACCCGTGTAGACCAGGATCTGCTTCAGCGCCTGCAAGTAGGCCAGTGCCTCATCCGGAGATGAGAGGTCCGGCTCGGAGACGATCTCCATGAGGGGCGTGCCGCCGCGATTGTAGTCCACGCCGCTGAATTGTCCATAGTGATTGATTTTTGCCGCATCTTCTTCCAAGTGGATATGGTTGATGCGAACGTCTTTGGGTCCGGACGGGGTTTGGATGGTCACGTGGCCGCCCAGGCAGAGCGGATGGGTGTTTTGTGAAATTTGAAAATCCTTGGCCATGTCCGGATAGAAATAGTTCTTCCGGTCAAAGGTGCTGTGCTTGTTGATGGTGCATCCCAGCATCAAACCGGACATGACCGTCAGCTTGATAGCCGCTTTGTTGGCTACAGGCAAAGCGCCCGGGTAACCGAGGCAGACCGGACAGACATTCGTGTTCGGCTCTTCACCGAACTTCAAGCTGCATCCGCAGAACATCTTGGTCGCAGTCTTCAACTGCACGTGCGTTTCAAGTCCTATGGTGGTTAAGTATTTCATGGTCTAACCTATAACTTCAGCGTTGAGCGTTGGACGTTGAGCGTTGAGCGTTTTAAACTTTCAACTCTCAACTCTTAATTTAAGACGTTACTCCTTGGGTTGTTCATGGCAACCCGCGCGGGGGGCTTAAATGTGCCATAAGGATCATTATAGAGCATCCTACGACTCCTCCAGTGTTGGATACCCCAAGAAACAGGGGTCTCTCAAGCTATTACCGCGTAAGCCCTCAAAAGCTGCACCTGCACGAAGAAGGGTTGGTTCACCCAAAGCGGGACCTAAGATTTGTAAGCCGATAGGCAGGCGGTCGCTCGTCATGCCGCACGGAACAGACATGCCGCAAAGCCCTGCAAGGTTGGCGGGGACGGTAAAGATATCGCCGAGATACATCTTGAGCGGATCATTCGTGGACTCCCCCAGCTTATAGGCGGCAGTCGGGGCAACAGGCGTCATGATGACGTCGCACTGCTTAAAGGCATTTGTAAAGTCGTTCCGGATGAGCGTCCGCACCTTTTGCGCACGGCCATAGTAGGCCTCGTAGTAGCCGCTGCTCAGCACGTAGGTGCCCAGGATGATGCGACGCTTCACTTCCGTGCCAAAGCCTTCGGCGCGGCTCTTGGCGTAGAGGTCGAAGACGGATTCGGGGTTCGCGGTACGGTGTCCGTACCGGACGCCGTCGAAGCGCGCCAGGTTGGCGGAAGCTTCCGCTGTTGCGATGATGTAATAAACGGAAATCGCGTATTCGGTGTGCGGCAGGCTGACGTCGACGATCTCTGCGCCAGCCTTCGCGCAATCATCGATGGCCTTGCGAATGGAGGCCATGACTTCAGGGTCAGTCCCCTCGATGAAGTATTCCTTAGGCATGCCGATGCGTAGTCCCTTGAGTCCGCCCTTCAAGGCTGAACGATAATCAGGCACCTCGACATTCGCCGTGGTGCCGTCATGGCTGTCCACGCCGGCCAGCGCCTGTAGGAGAATCGCAGCGTCCTCGACGGTCTTGGTCATGGGGCCCACTTGGTCGAGGGACGAGGCATACGCGGTGACGCCATAGCGCGAGACGCGCCCATAAGAGGGTTTTAAGCCAACGCAGCCGCAGAAGGAGGCTGGCTGGCGGATGGAACCGCCGGTGTCCGTGCCGAGTGCGGCAAGGGCGGTTCCGGCTGAGACTGCCGCGGCTGATCCTCCGCTCGACCCGCCGGGGACGCGTGAGAGGTCATGCGGATTGCGCGTGATTTTAAAGGCTGAGTTTTCCGACGAGGATCCCATGGCGAACTCATCCATGTTCGTGCGTCCAGTCAAGACCGCGCCCGCGGAACGGAGTTTGGCTGCAACCGTGGCGTTATATGGCGAGACATAGCCTTCGAGCATCTTGGAGGCGCAGGTACAGGGCTGCCCCTCGACATTGATGATGTCCTTAATAGCTACCGGGATGCCGAGCAGGTCGCCGGCTTGTCCGGCGCTTCGTGCCACGTCTGCTGCAGCGGCTTGCTTCAATGCGCCTTCGGCATCCACCGTCAGGTATGCGTTCATCTGGCCATCTTTTTCAGCAATCGCCGCTAAAACGCTCTGGGTCAGTTCAACAGCGGAAAAATCGCGCTTCCGCAATCCTTCAGCCGCCTTAGAAATAGTTAAAGTCTCAATATTCATTCGGTATCCAAGTAAAAAAATGAGGCCTAAAAGGTAACACAGCCCACCCTAAGATGTCAACGCCGCAAGGGGACGGCAGCAATGCTAATTATTGGTAAGACCGTCGCCCGGGGTCCCGCCTACGCGAATACGTCTACGGCGGACAGGCTCGGGAATAAACGAAGGAGTAACTTTTTTGCATCGAATACCGCGAACAACACGAATGAACGATGGTAGGGCGACGTTCTCCGAACGCGCCGCAGTTTTGGAAGTGCCTCAGGATGAGCCAGATTGAAAGGCTTGCGAAAGAGGTTGCGTGGTTATTGGCTTATATTCCAAAAATTATTTGTCTTTGCTCCGGCAGCTAGGCGATGGGCGAGATCGTCATCTATGTTGTGCAAATAGGCACGCGCAAGAAATCGGACATGTTCAACTGGGTCTTTCCGCATTTCTAAGAGTGCTGGTTCAGCCGACTTCGCACGTTCGCCGAGTTGTCCCAGTGCGTAGACTGCATCCATGCGCACCCATTTACTGCTGTCGTGCAGCAGGTTCGTCAGCGCAGGGAGAATTGTATCGACTTCTGTCCCAATGTGTCCTAGGGAACGCGCAGCTTGGGCTCTGAGATGTTGATTGGCATTGGTTGTACATGCAATCAGGAGGGGAACGGCGTTACTTGCTGCTGGACCAGCCCGTTCGAGTGCGCTGGCAAAGAGAATTCGCCCATTCACTGATGTGCGGTTTAGCCCATTGATGACAAACTCTAGCGCCTCTTCCGTTTTTAGGGCAACCAGGGCATCGGGGATATGCACGCTACAACTTCCGCTGTATAAGTTCGTCAAGAGCGGAAATGTTGCTGCGGCAAGAGGGCCCAATGATTGGCACGCACAAATTGCGTCGCAAGGGTCGCCATCAGGTCGCTTCAGCAGTTCGGTTATGGTTGGAAGTGCATTGGTTCCTAGCGCTTTAACAGCTTCGTCGGCTTGCGGCCAATTGGGATGGTATTTCTGAAGCCATACTGTCAATCGACGACCCTTGTAAAAAGGTCCCTCGCCGCGATTGACAAAGGCTGCCCCAGCGATGATCAAGGAAGTTATTGCAACAGTAACAGATAATTTTAAAACGCCTTTTTTCAATCACGATCTCCTCGCATAAAAACGAGAATAGTATGCGGCACCCCAAAGATGTTTGCAAGCCACAAAATTGGTTATACACTCAGTCACTTGGGCTTCGCTTCTTGAGAAAATCATCCATTCTGGTCTGTCCCTTATATCGTGCATGTAAAGAAACATGCGGCAAAATTTCCGCTTGCGCTGAATTCCGAACCGTCCTATACTTGCCGCACATTGCATATAACGCTAATCAATGGCAGGGGGGAAAGCATGCTTAGGAAATCAATTATTGGGGTCGTTGCTGTGTCTTCGTTCATCCTTGCTGTGTCTGCCGTTGCGGCCAACGACAAAAGGTTAACCATCGGATTAATAGGCGACTCTACTGTTGCCAGTACATACGGATGGGGGCCTGCTTTAACAAATCGGCTAAACGCCCACGTGACAGTGCTGAACTATGCAAAAAACGGGGCAACCCTGGAGTCGCTGTCCAAGAAGCTGGATGAGCTTATCAAACATAAGCCCGACTATGTCCTGATCCAATTCGGTCACAACGATATGAAGGCATACGATGCCAAGACCTACAGCGCGAAACTGAAAGATTATGTGGAGCGGATCAAGCGCGAGGGGTGTAAACCGATCGTTTTGAGTTCAGTCACGCGTCGAACATTTGATGAGCATGGCAAGATCGTCTCTATTGTCATGCATGGAGACCGCTCATTGCCTGCTTTTGCTCTTTCAGCTAAAGCTGTGGCCAACGAGGAAGCGGTCCCCTTTATTGATCTGAACACGATCAGCATTGAGCATCATAACAAGCTGGGCCCGGAGGCGAGCGCGGCGTATAACTTCAACAAAACTGACGCAACCCACTTCAGCACCAAAGGCGCCGAAGGCATTGCCGAGTTGGTCCTCAAGGAACTCAAGGGGATCGTCCCGGAACTGACAGCCTATCTTAATGATCCCCAGCAAACTACTCCCGGCGACGTCCCAAAGGCCACGCCGGAGAAGTGAAGTTTTAACTCTAATACCTAATTCGGTACCCATATCATTGGGTAGTACCTAATTCAGCTTTCTCCAGCGGGCGGACTGGCCGCGCCCCAGGCATTCGACACGCTGACCTTTCAGGCGCTTAAGCACCTTCCGAATAAGATCGATGCCGACACCGGGGCAGGATTTTTGAAGATCGGCGATACCAAACTCGCCGGGCTGTTGAAGGATGGCCGATTCGATTAAAACGGTTTTTTCGCCCCTGGGTGCGCCTATTTTTCCAGCTCGCTCCTCAAACTCATCGTAGGCTTTCTTAATGATAAAAAGGAGAAATCCGATGTAAGGCCAGGGATCGTGCTTGTCCTCGTGCCAACCCTTCGAACTGAGCTGGAGTGTCTCGTAGTAACGTTCTTTGTTATCTTCAATGAGGCGTTCGAGGCTGACATAGTGTCCGACTTCAATGCCCGCGTGGGAACGGTGTTTGATTTTCAGATGAAAGAAATGGCGCGGGCGTGTCGCGCAACCGACTTGCAGCGGCCCCCAGACGCGTTTGATTT
>Ga0268284_1001480_pt1 | contig 11923 bp, 9 predicted proteins | sample saktaG_14_FD_190137 | JGI IMG/M metagenome (GOLD analysis project Ga0268284, IMG submission 190137) | Saline water microbial communities from Sakinaw Lake, British Columbia, Canada - sak_2013_06_06_40m | ecosystem: Environmental > Aquatic > Non-marine Saline and Alkaline > Saline ... | reverse complement strand
GCAGGAACTTCGACGACTTCGCCGAGCGGCAGGCGATTCTCGCCGAAATCGACGCGGCGGGCTTCGACCTGCCGACGAGGGAGAAGCCGTGAATCGTGGCGACCTCGCCGGGCTTCCTGCCCACGCGAGGGCCGAAGTCCAGCGGCAAATGGGCGAGGAGACCAAGCCCACCCTTGGCCCCGCCCCAGGTGTATCGGGCGGCATGGCGGAAGAGGCGACGGCCCTGAAGGCCCGCCACACACTTCCGGACCTGCTCGCCGGGCACAAGAACGAGGTGCCGCCGTCGAGGCCCGCCAGACCCCCGCCGTCGCCCGACAGGTCTACGACGCCCTCAAGAGCAACCCCAAGGTGCGGTGGAAAGAAAGTTACAGGACGATGCTCGGCCTCGACGGGCCGGCGGACTCGGCGGAATAAATCTTCCCCCGGTCCCTGATTTTCTCTTGCCGGCGCGAGACGGCGGGGGTAGGGTGGCGGATGAGGTAGCAAGAAATGGTCCGAGAAGCCCCGACAGCACCAAGAAGGCCGCCTGGCGCACACCTGACCCTCGGGCCATGTTTGCTACCTCACCCGGGCGGCCCTCTCGTTGCTGTTTGGTCTGGGAAGGGACTCCCCCATGTCAGAGGAAAATAGCGGCTGGGTTCGAGATTACAGGAAGATTCTTGACTGGCCTTGGTTCAAGGATCCCAAGACGGCCCACCTGTGGGAATACTGCCGGCTGAAGGCGACTTATCAAGCCCGGCGGGCGCTGGTTGGCAAGGTTTCGGTTGACCTCTTGCCGGGGCAATTTGTCTTTGGGAGGAGGGTGGCCGCCGACGAGACTGGAATGAGCGAACAAGAGGTTCGGACGGCGGCGAAGCACCTTATTCGCGAAAAGTGTCTAAATCTAACCAACCATTCAACCAACCTATTTTCCATCGCAACTGTTTGTAATTGGGAACGTTACCAAGGCAACGGGGACGAGACTAACCAAGCACCCAACCAAGGTCTAACCAAGGTCCAACCAGGGTCTAACCAAGGTCTAACCACAGACAAGAAGGAGAAGAATATAGAAGAAGGAGAAGAAGGAGAAGAAACAGCCTTTGCGGCTGACGCCGCAGACCCGGTTTCCGAGACCCCGAAGAAGCCAGCCAGGAAGCCCAAGGCCAAACCGGACCCCAAGCCGCCAGAACCCCGGCCCCGGAATATCTGGTGGGATGCCATCTGCGACATCTTCGGCATGAAGCCCGTAACAAAACAGGACCAGTCCAGGTTGGGAAAGCTCTCCCGCGATTTCAAGCTCAAGTGCGAAGCCGATGGCGCCGCCCCTGACGAAATCGACGCCCGCCGAGAAGTCCTGTCTTTGCGGTGGTCAAAAAACGATGAGCCGGCCGTCGTCACCCCCGAGGCCCTGCTCAAGCATTGGGACTCGGCCAAGGAAACCCGCGAGGACCCCTTCGACATCCGCCCAGTCACCCCGGAAGAGGAGGCGCAGATGCAGGCTGAGGTCGACGCCATTCCGGAGGCCGACTTCATCGCGCAGTACCATGCGTGGATTGCCGCGGCGCCCGTTGACAAGATCAGACGCATCAATCCGCGGGCGGTTCGGCTGGGCCTGCCCATTCCCGTCGGCCTCACGCTGGACAAGGATGGCTTCGTACTCGATCTGGTCGCGCAGGAGGGCGCCGCCGAATGAACAGCGTGGAAAGCCAGCCAATGCGAGTGCCCCCGCAGTCCATCCAGGCGGAGGCCAGCGTTCTTGGCGCCATGATGATCCACGCCCCAGCCATCGCCATTGTCCGGGAGATTCTCACGGGCGAGGACTTCTACCGGCCCGCCCATCAGACGATCTTTAAAGCGATATGCTGGATGCACGATCACCCGGCGAAGTTTGGCATGGTGGACTTGGTGACGCTCCGGAACGCGTTCGAGGCGCGCGGCAGCCTGGAGTCGGTCGGCGGCGTTGAATACCTCGTCGCGCTGGTCCAGGGCGTGCCCACGGCCGCGAACGTCGAGTTCTACGCCAAGCTCGTCAAGGACAAAGCTCGGCTTCGCGGGGCCATCGTAGCATCCACTCAGGCCACACAAGACGCCTTCGGAGGAAATGAAGACGTTGACGAAATGATCGACGCGGCGAAGCGGGCCTTTGACGACGCCACGCGGGCGCCACACGGGAGAAAGGCCAGGTCCGCCGCCGATGAGGTTGACGACGACATCGCCAGCGCCATCGAGGGCCGGCGGAACTCGGTGGAGTGGCCATGGTCGAAGATCACATCGTGGGCGAACCCATGCGCCCCCGGAAACGTCGCGGTGCTGTGCGGCGATCCTGGCAGCGGCAAGAGCCTGCTGTTCCAGGAGGCAATGCTTCGCTGGCATCAGGCGGGGATTCGTGTTGCCATGCTGCATCTTGAAAAGGGGCGGAAGTTTCACATGATTCGGGCGCTCGCCCAACTTGCTCAATGCTCCGACATGACGAGCGACTATTGGCAGAACGCGAACCCCGGTCGGGCCAAGTTGATTGCCGATGAGCACCGCGAAGAGCTGCACGCCTTCGGCGATAATGTTTGGGACGATCCCGACGGAAGCATCACGCTTGATAAGATTCGGGCGTGGATAGACGCCCGCGCCCAGGATGGGGCAAGGATTATCGGGGTGGACCCGATTACCGCCGCCGGCCAGGGCGACAGGTCATGGGACGCGGACAGGCGATTCGTCATTGCCTGCCAGACCATCGCGGGCAGGACGGGCTCGTCGATCGTGCTGACAACGCACCCCCGAGGTGAAAAGGGCGCGCCGTCGCTGGACTCGATGGCGGGCGGGCGGGCCTTTGGGCGAATGTCCGATGTCGTGCTGTGGCTCAAGGCATACAACCCGCCAGAACTCGCCACGATCATGCACGGCCTTGGCGACATGCAGCAGGAAATCAACCGGAGCGTCTCGTTTTTCAAGACCCGCAACGGGGCGGGCCAGGGCATCAATGTCGCCCTGGACTTCAATCCTGACACGCTGCTGTTTTCCGAGGTAGGCAGAATCCGCAAGCCCGAGAAAAAGGGAAGGCCCCAATGAGCCAGGAAATCACCATCGAACTGCCTTGGCCCCCATCGGCCAATATGTACACCCGGCACGTGCAGATACCCATCGGCCCGGCGTGCCCCTACTGCAAGCGTCATGATATGGCCGTGCGGGCCTTGCTCTCGCGCGAGGGCCGCCAGTACCTCAAGGATGTGGACCGCGTGCTTCGCGGCCTCGGGCATCGGCCCATGTTCGGGCCGCTGAAGCTGCACATAACTCTTTGCCCGCCAGACCGGCGCATTATCGACGTGGACAACAGGCAGAAGCCCATCCTCGATGCTTTGAAGCGCCGGCCCAAGGATGAAGATCAGGCGGCGTGGTTATTCGCCACGGACGACAGCCAGGTCATCGACCTGCATACGGTCAAGGCTGGAAGATTCCCCGGCGGAAAGTGTATAGTGATCATCACGCCCATAGGCGAGCCGCAACAAACCCTCAACTTCGCCGTGGACGGCGAAGAGAGAGATTGACACATTGACCAAACGGGGACGAAAGCCGAAACGCCGCACAAGGGCCGAGGCCGCCCTCTTGGCCGCGAGTAAGCGGAAATACGACCGGGAGCGTATACAGGGCAAGACGTTCCTTTCTCAAGACATCGGCCGCGTCCCACCCACCAAGAACCGTAACCGCCGCAAGAAGTCCACGGCGTCTTTCCGCTACTTCTGCGAAGCATACCTGGCTCAAATCTTTTATCTGGCATGGTCGAAGGACCTCCTGCGGGTTATCGACAAAATAGAGCGGGTGGTCATCAGGCACCAGTCGTTTGCCGTGGCCATGCCGCGCGGCAGCGGCAAAACCATGCTGTGCCGCGCCGCGGCCCTGTGGGCGATTCTGACGGGCCGGCATAAGTACGTCGCGGTAATCGGCGCCGTGGCCGCCCAAAGCAAGGATACGGTGACGTGGTTCAAGAAGCAGCTTTCGCAGAACGAACTCCTACTCGCCGACTTCCCGGAAGTCTGCTATCCGATCCATGCCATGGACAACGAGGGGCGGCGGTGTCCCGGCCAGCGGGTCCTCGGCAAGAAGACGAACATCAAATGGGGCATCGACCGGCTGATTATGCCCACCATTGCCAAGAGCAAATCATCCGGCGCGATCATAGCCACCGCCAGCCTCGACGGTCATATTCGCGGCCTGACATATCCCATGCCCGATGGCAGCCAGGCCCGCCCAACGCTGGCGCTCGTTGACGACCCGCAGACCGACGAAAGTTCAAGATCGCAAGGCCCCCGCGGTCAGACCACAATCCGGCTCAAAACGATCAACGAGACTATACGCGGCCTTGCCGGCCCGAGCCACAAGTTGGGCATCCTCGTGCCTTGCACTGTGATATGTGCTGGCGACCTGTCCGACCGGCTCCTGAACCACCGGGAGTTCCCGGCGTTCCGCGGAGAGCGCACCAAGCGGCTTTATGCATGGCCCCGCAACAAAGGGCTATGGGAGGAATACCACGAAGCCTACGACCGCTGCCTGCTTTCCGACGACGGCATGAAGGAGTGCCATGCCATCTACCGCAAGGCCAGGGCGACATGCAAGCAGTCTTTGGAGGAGCCTCGCCCGTGCGAGACCTGCCCCCGCGTCGAGGTCTGCATGGACGCCGGGGCCGTCGTTGACTGGGCGGCCCGACTCGACGACCCCGACAACCTGTCAGCGATTCAGGCGACGATGCACCAGTTCTTCGATTACAAGGCCGAGGGCTTCGCTTCCGAGTTCCAGAACGAGCCGCTGTCGATGGAAACGGCGGACAAGATTCTCACCGCCGCGGCTTGCGCGGCCAAAGTCAACAATCGGGCGGCCAATGAGGTGCCCATCGAATGCACGGAGGTCACGGTCGGCATTGACGTCCAGCAGTCGAGCCTCTGGTACGTTGTCATGGGCTGGCGGCAGAACTTCACCGGCTACGTGCTTGACTACGGGGTATGGCCCAGGCAGAACCGCCGCGTCTTCAGCCTGGCCGACGTGGTGGACTCGCCAAACAACCTGGCCGCGAAGTATCCGAAGTGCGGAATCGAAGGCGCAATTCAGGCCGGGCTGGAGGAGCTGGTGCCCCTGCTCCTGAACCGGGATTACGCCAGGGCTGGCGGGGCGGGCCTGATGCGAGTCGGGCGGCTGACCATCGACCTCGGCGGCAGATGGGCCTCGGCGGTCGCGGCGGTCAAGCGCAAGGTCGGCGGCGCCGCCACGACGCTTTGCAAGGGCGTCGGCATCAAGGCTGGCACCAAGCCGATGAGCAGTTACAAGCGAAAGCCCGGCGAGAAGCACGGCGAGCACTGGTACATGCCTCAGACCAAGGGCACGCGGGAGTTCCCCTACGTCGCCATCGACACGAACTACTGGAAGAGTTTCATTCACGCGGCCCTGCTTACCCCCGCCGGGGACCCCGGCGCGATGACCATCTACGGCCAGCCGGCGGACCATGCCCTTTTCGCTTCGCATATCACCGCCGAGACGTTCGTGACAACCCACGGTCACGGCCGCGACGTGCAGGAATGGACGCTGCGCCCCCAGCGGCCCGACAACCACTGGCTCGACGCAAGCGTGTACGCGGCGGTCGCGGCGTCCATGCAGGGAATCAAGCAGCCGAACCGGGAAGACCCGGCGGAGCGCCGGGCGTCGAGCCTGCCGCCCCCGATGAGCCTGGCCGAACTTGCCAAGGGAGCGCGAAGATGACCACCCCCGCCGAACTGCCAGAACCCAAAAGCCTCGCCGAATTGGCCCAGGACGCCCGCAAGGAGACCGGGCTGGGCCTGGCCTGCCCAAAGTGCGGCTGTATCCAGTTCGCCGACGGCAAGAACGTCCGCAACACCGTCCGCGTCGACGGTGCTGTCCGCCGATACCGCGTCTGCCGAAACTGCGGGCGAACATGGACGACGACCGAGCGTTGATTTTCGGCAACATGCCGCGTTGCGAAAAGTAAACACGCAGGATGCCCCAGGATCGCATTTCGCCAGCCGACCCCACCAAGATGCTTCTCGGCCAAGACAATCGCCCTCCGATAAGCCAGGCAACGCCTTGGCCCCCTGTAGCCGCCTTGGATTATCACCCGTAGCACAATCTGCCGCCTGCTGGGGGATTTCTCTTGCCAACTTGCCGCCGTTGCCCGAATAGTCTTGGCATGACCGACGCCGCCGACATCAACGAGTCAATCGCAAGCTCGGCAACCGGACCCAAGCGTGTCCAAGTTACGGGCATGGGGGAATCCGAAGAGCACAACCTCAAAGACCAGATCGAGGCCGCCAAGTACACCGCCAACGCCAGGACGGCCAATGGTGCCAACGGATTCGGCCTGCGGTTCGTCAAGCTCAATCCCCCAGGAACGCAATGAGCAAGCCCAAAGCCAAAGCAAGGAAGCTGTCGGCGAAGAAGGCCCCCGAGGCCAGGCATGGCGCTGCCGGCATCAAGTCCGCCGTGGCCAAGCTCAATCGCGTGACGGCCCGGAAGCGGTCCAACGCCTGGCGCAAGTGGGATGACCAGCAGGAGGGGGAGCTTTCCTCCGCCATGGCCGCCCTTGCCGGCTGTGGATACTCGCCTGCAAGTAGCACGACTCGCCGCCCCGGCCGCCAGCCTCTTGCCGCCAGCTACGACGCCGCTGCCCTCAGTGACGGCAATATGCGGCACTGGGCCAACGCCGACAGCCTTGGCGCCATGGCCGCCAACTCCGCGAGCATTCGCGCCACCCTCCGCCGCCGAGCCCGCTATGAAGTCGCCAACAACTGCACCGCCCGCGGCATCCTGATGACCAAGGCGTATGACCTCGTGGGCCGGTGCCCGCGAATCCAGTTTGAGACGGACAGCAGCGAGGCAAACTCCCTGCTGGAAGACGCCTTTACCAAGTGGGCGGCAGCCGTCAAACTCGGCCCCAAGCTCCGCACGGCCGTCACAGCCAAGACCCAGGACGGCGAAATCTTCGCCCTCTACACAACCAACAAGCGGCTTCGCCATCCCATCAAGCTCGATTTGCGACTTGTCGAGGCCGATCAGATCGCCGACCCCGTAATGACGCCGCCGACGGCAAATAAGGTTGACGGCATCGTGTTCGACGACGAGGGAAACCCCGTCGAATACCATATGCTCAAGGTCCACCCCGGCGAGCCGAACCTGATCCCCAGAGCCGACGACATTCAAGTGATTCCGGCCGACCAAATGGTCCACTGGTTCCGCGCCGACAGGCCCGGCCAGGTCCGCGGCGTGCCCGAAATTACCCCCGCCCTGCCACTGATGGCCCAGGGGCGCCGGTTTATTCTGGCTACGCTTGACGCGGCCGAGGCCGCCGCGGACTTCGCCGTGCTGCTGTATACGGAAATGCCGCCCTACACGCTGGACGACGGCCAGTACGTCGCCACGCCCGTTGTCCCGATGACGAGCTTTGACATGGAGCGGCGGATGATGACTGCCGTGCCCGCCGGCTGGAAGGCCGCGCAGATGAAAGCGGAGCACCCGGCGACGACTTTCAAGATGTTCAAGGCCGAGATCGTCAACGACTTTGGCCGTTGCATGTGTATGCCCTACGGGGTCGCCGCCGGCAACTCCAGCGACTACAACTTCGCCTCGGGCCGGCTGGACCTCTTGCCCTACCGCAAGAGCCTGGAAATCGAAGAGGGCGAGTTGGAGGATGACCTCCTGGCCCGCCTGATGATCGCATGGCTCGACGAGGCCCTGAAGTATTACGGCATCCGCTACCCGATCATCGCCACGCTCGACCGGGAGCGGATTTCATGGCACTGGGTATGGGGAACCATCGGCTACGGCGTCAACCCCGTGGATGAGGCCAACGCCCGCCGCGTGGACCTGGAGTGCGGCCTGACTTCCCGCCAGACTGAGTACGAAAAAAAGAGCCTGGACTGGGAGGCCGAGGACGAACGCGCCGCGAAGAGCTTCGGCCTGACGGTCGAGGAATACCGGCGCAAGGTCGGCGAGAAGATTCTGGCCGGCAAGGCTCCCGCCCCCGTCAGCGACGCCAACGACCAGGATGAGCGGCAGCAGGACCTGCAAAAGCAAAAAAAGCAGGACGAAGAGCAAGCCGCCGAAACCAACCGGAGTAAGAAGGCATGAACCGCATACTCAGGGCTGAAGGCAAGTTCTCAGAGTTCCGCGCCAGCGACCCCGAAGCCTTCGGGGCTATCGAGGCCGCGGCGGCCCCGGCGGAGGGCGGCAAGCCAGCCCAGCCGACGATGAGCGGCGTGGCCTACTCTGGCGGACTCCTGAACGTCGATTGGGGCCTGCCTGTGCTCGTGGACCTGACCGCCTTGCGGGCCGCCGAGTCCATCGTGCTGCTGAGAGACCACGACCGCCGGCAACTTGTCGGGCAGGCAACAGCACAGATCAAGGCCAAGAGCGTCACGATTGCCGGGAACGTCACCGGCAACGTCGAAGACCCCCAGGATCCCGCCGGCTCAATCGTCATGCACGCCCGCGGCGGCTTCAAGTGGCCGCTGTCCGTCGGAATCTGGCCCGAGAAGGTGGAAGAAGTCGCCGCCGGGGCTAAAGTCTCTGTAAATGGTCGCAGTTTCACTGGCCCGTTGTACATCGTAAGGGCCGGCGTGCTGCGAGAAGTGAGTTTTGTAACCATCGGCGGCGACGAAAATGCGTCCGCCAAGGTCGCGGCAAGCGCCGCAGGAGAAACACCCATGGAACCGACGTTTGTCAAGTGGCTCGCCGCCCAAGGAAAGGACGCCAGTAGCCTGTCCGAGGCCGACAAGCTGCCCCTCCAGGCGGCCTATGACGCCCTGAAGGTTGCGGGCTTGCTGAAGGCATCGCACGACGCCTTCCTGAAGGCCGCCGCCCCGGCGCCCGCGCCCGCACCCAAGATCGAACAGCCCGGCGCCGACGATCCCGTCGCGGCTATCCGCGCATCGGCCTCCGCCGAGCACAAGCGGCAGGCGATGATCCTCAAGGCCACGGCCGGCAAGTGGCCGGAACTGGCCGCCAAGGCGACCGAGGAAGGCTGGGACGAGCCCCGGCTGGCCGCCGAGGTCAAGATCGTGGAGTTGCAGGCATCCCGGCCCAAGGCTCCGGGCATCATCACTCACGAGCAGCCCGCCCTTACGGCGGAGGTCTGCGAGGCATCCCTGTGCGCCGTCGGCCGCTTGCCCGATCGCGAGAAGCACTTCACGCCCGAAACCCTGGAGGCGTCCCACAAGCTCGGCCGGCTCGGCCTTCAGGAAATCATCATGCTCGTCGCCTCGATAGCCGGTTGGGCCGGCCGGCAGACGGCCTCAAACTTCCGGGCCAACCACAAGGCGATCCTGACCGCCGCCTTCGGGACTTCCTCCATCGATATCAGCGGCATCCTGTCCAACGTGGCCAACAAGTTCCTGCTCCAGTCCTTCAACACGGTCGAATCCGTGTGGCGGCGAATCTGCGCCATCAGGCCGGCCAGCGACTTCAAGACGATGACCCGCTACCGGATGACAATGGGCGGCAGCTACGCCAAGATTGGCCCCGACGGCGAGATCAAGCACGGGAATATCTCTGAAGAGAGCCGGACGAACAAGGTTGAAACCTATGGCGAAATGCTGGCCATTACCCGTCAGGATCAGTACAACGACGACATGGGCGCCCTGACGCAGATACCCTCCCAACTTGGAGGCAATGCGGGCCGCGCCCTGAACACGGCTTTCTGGACGGAGTTCATGGACAACACGAGCTTCTTCCACAGCGACCACGCCAACGTCGTTGCCGGCAGCGGCGCCCCGTTCTACTTGCTGATCGACCCCGCCAAGGGCGGCGCCGACATGGCCGTGATGGAAGTCGCGTTCCTCGACGGCCGCGACGCGCCTGTGGTCGAGACGGCCCAGGCCGACTTCAACACACTCGGCATCCAGATGCGAAGCTACCATGATTGGGGCTGCGCCAAGGCTGAGTACCGCGGCGGCGTCAAGAGCATCAACACCCTGAGTCTAGCGACCCTGGAAGCCGCCGAGAAGATCGCCAACGATCAGACGATGGATGGGACGCACCCCCTGGCCATCGTGCCGAACATCCTGCTCGTTCCGACTTCGGCCAAGACCACGGCCATGCAGATTTACAAGGCCGACCAAATCCGCGACACGACCGCCAGCACGAAGATCGCCGTCGCCAACGTCTACCAGAGCATGTACGAGCCTCTCTGCTCGACGTACCTGGCCAACACGTAACCGAACCGAAACCACAAGGAACCAGAGAAACCTAAGCTCGCGCAGAACGCGGCATACAGGAGAAAAACCATGGAAGCGATTTTCGTACAAGACGGGCACTCGATAGACTACACGCCGGCGTCGGCGGTCGAGTCGGGCGATGTTGTGATGTTCGGCGATCAGCCAATGGTGGCCTCTCGGGCGATTGCGGCCAGCACCCTCGGCTCGCTCAGCGCACAGGGCGTATGGGATGTCCTCAAGGACACGTCCACGATCGTCCTGGGCGATTCGATTTACTGGCACACCACCGGCACGCCCGTCGGCGGCGCAGCCACCGGCGCGGCCAACAACGTCGCCGTCGGCGGATACTTGATGGGCCAGGCTGTCGCCGCGGCTGCAACCGGCGTGACCACCGTTCGGGTCAAGATGCTGGAGAACGTCAACATCCTCCGCGGCAGCTACCCCTCTGTTACCGAGGGCGACGTGCTCGAAGGCGGCGCCCCGCAAGGCACCCGCGAGGAATCGGCAACGCAGAACTATCCGCTCGGCACCAAGCGGAAGTATGCCGACGGCCGCGTTTTCCGGTACATCAAGGCGCGGACCGCCCTGGCCCCTGAGTTTGGCGCCGCCTATGCGGCCAAGACGATCACCCAGGCCGTGGCGCCCACCCAGGGCACGGGCATCGGCCTGGCCGGCGGGTACACCGTCAAGATCACTGTCGGGGCTACGGACGGGCTTGGCGGCGACGGCGTTATTGCCGCCGACGAGTTGGTTGGCGGGTACGTCGTCATCGGCAACGGCACGGGCGAGCACCCGCAGAACCGCCAGATCGTGTCCAACACTGCCGAGGCTGGCGGCGGAGGGACAATCACACTGACCCTCGACGAGCCGCTGGTCGAGAACGCCGTGGGCCTCGGCGTCGAGACGCTGATGAACCCGTGGATTCTGTCGGACATGTACGTCACGAACTCGGCCTACGTCACCGCCCGCGGAATGCCCGCTATGGAAGTGACGATCAACTACTTCGCCTGGGTTCAGACCGCCGGGCCGTGCTGGATCACCAGCAACGGCGCGACGTGCAACTCGGCCGGAGACCGGCAGATTTACTTCGCCGCCAACGGCTCATGCGTTTCCGGCGACGAGGTGACTGGCGACGTGAACGTCCAGCAACTCGCCGGGCACGCCATCGACATGAGCGGCAGCGGCTCCAGCAACGCCCCGTTCGTGAACCTGATGCTCGAAGTGTCCTAGCGCCATCCCTCAGCACTCTGCCCGGCCGGGGCGAAACACCCCCGGCCGGGCTTTCGGGGGGATAGGAAACGAACGCGAACGTTTACGCGAATGCGAGGCACATCATGGCAATCACGGAAGACCAGAAACGAACGACGGCCCGGATAGACCTCGGCGGCGACGCTTTGCAGGCATTGCAGGACCTCTACGCCGCCCTGACGGCGGGCGGGGTCGTCTTCGACCCGACCCTCGACATCGGCGACGTGAACCTTCTCAACGCGACCGGAACGAAGATCAACCCGGCGACCGAGGAGACCCTGGCCAAACTGGCGGTCGACTACGTTGTATCCGCCGCCTACACGGCGACGATCACGGCGACGGCGATCATCCCGACCGCATTCACGGCCACCCTGCCGGCGGACCTGGTTCGGCTGGTGCTGATACCGCGTGGCGACGTGTATTGGAAGATCGGTGGGGCGGCTACGGCGAGTACGGCGCTGGTGGCACAGGCGTCACCGCTGAGCCTGCCG
>Ga0268284_1001476_pt1 | contig 11960 bp, 3 predicted proteins | sample saktaG_14_FD_190137 | JGI IMG/M metagenome (GOLD analysis project Ga0268284, IMG submission 190137) | Saline water microbial communities from Sakinaw Lake, British Columbia, Canada - sak_2013_06_06_40m | ecosystem: Environmental > Aquatic > Non-marine Saline and Alkaline > Saline ... | reverse complement strand
CAGTCCGCGCCTCGCGCGCGCGCGCGTGCCCCACGCGCGATGCTTTGTGTGACGTGCTTGATGACACGGGCACAACCGGACATTTCTACTGAACGTAACCATAGGACATTTCTATTGACTTGCAACACGAAATGAGCGGGTATTGACATTGCACCTGCATTATGGTATACTACGTTCACACGGTCATTTTGGCTTAACTCCGCGTGGAGTCATGAGCAGTATGTTGGTCAGTAGCATATTCCCCTCTTTGTGCCGCGTGCGGCTGGCGCGCGTGGTTGTCAATAAAAGTATGGCTCGTCTGCCTGCCTCTCAACCAATTCACCAGGTGTTTCCCATGAAAAAGCTTGTCACATTTTCGATCATGGCAGTTGTTCTGTGCGCGCTGAGCGCCGCTGCGGTAGTCTTCAACGCCGAGCGCTTCAATTACCCAATGGGCGATCTCGTTGCAAACAGCGGCGGCATATGGCATTATTGGCAGGGCAATCCACCCGCGCCGGTGGTGACCAATCTGTATCCCTACGGCAGTAGCGGCACGAACCTGACGCTGGATGACGCATGGCAAGAGGGATTGTGGTTCTACAACAATGTTTTCGAAAGCTCGACGGAGGCCATCGTCGGCTTTTCATTTGCGGCAGTCAGCTCGATCAATGAAGACTATTATGTGTTCTTCTGCTCCGGCGATGCGGCCGCGCAGGATTCAGGCTACGCCGATTCAGGCTTGGGTGGCTTCATCATCAACTGGGTTACACCGGCGGCGTACACCAACGTTGTCTCGCTGCATCTCTGGAATGCTTTTGGCATTTACGAATTGTCGTTGAGTTTGCCGGCCGCGCTGCCCGGCAATACACCGCCGTGGCACGATGTCCGGGCTGTCATGTACAAGACCATGCCGGGTGGCATTACCGGCGGCTATGCCCGCATTTATATTGATGGCGTGTATCTCGGCAATGTCCCCTTCCCACTGCAGAACCTCAACAATCTGACTACCAATGCGCTTAACTGTGTCGATCTGTATCAAACCACCAATGTGGATCCGGACAATCGCTCGCGCGTCTTGATTGACAATATCTTTCTTGAATCCCGCCAGAATTACACGCGCTATGTCGCGCCGACCGGTAACGATGCCAACGACGGCTTGACCCCGGCCACGCCGTATCAGACCATCGCGCAAGCCACCTGGCAGATTCCCTCGGGCGCGGACGACCGCAAGTCGCTGATCAATGTCGCGCCGGGTGTCTACCCCAACGAGTACACCATCAAGAGCGTGACCAACAACTGGAAATACGGCCTGTACATCCGCGCCGGTCAGGTTGATCGGCCAAACTGCTATGATGTGGCGGTGCAAGGCAGCGGCGCGAATAACACGATCATACTGCAGGATTTCTCGACCGTGCCGGGCATCACGCTGCTTGAGCAAACGATGGGCTTTTACATTCGCGACTTGAAGGGCTGGATCATTCAGGACATGCAGGTGCAAGTGACCACCAACATGCCGCAAGACGCCTGGGCATGGTACTATGCCACCGTCGGCACCTTTATGAGTTGCCGCGATAGCAGCTTCATCCGCTGTCTGGCAACGATGCCGCAGGATTGGGCCAAGGGCAAGTCCGGCTACCACTTGAACGGCGGCGGCGGTCTGACGCTGTTAGGCTGCGCCAGTGTCGGTGGCGGCATGGGCTTTAACGTCGCGGGCGGCCCGCAAGCGCCATTGACCATTGCCAGCAACACCTTTGTCGGCGCGGCCAAAGGCACCTCCGAGGGCAATTCTGGTGTCGCCATGGTGTTCAATGGCGGCAGCGGCATGGTCACACGCTGCATCGTGGCCAACCCCCAGCGCGGCGGTGTTCTGGGCGGCTTGGGCGACATCGTGCATTCGGTTGAAAACAACTACTACAACTGCGGTACCAACGGCACCACGTATTATGACAGCGGCACCATCATTGTCAACAATGACGTTTACCGGGACCCGCTGCTTGCCACCTACCTGGGCTATCCTGTCTCATCGCCCTACCTGGGTTACGGCTGGCACTATTGGCCGGGTGAACTGGTCAACAGCTCGTGGCCGATGGCTGGGCGCAACAAACAACGCCAGGGCTGGTACACGAATGGCACGCCGCTGACGGTGGCCGGAATTCTGTGGACCAACACCAGTGCCATGGCGGCGGACAGCATTTGGGGTTGTGGCATGCGGTTGGGCAGCACGGCAACGGACGGCCAACGCATCTTTGCGGCAGTCAATCCGGTCGCAGCGAACAACCAAGCCACGCTGCTGGCGCTCAATCCGCAAACCGGCACAACGATCTGGAACGCGGTGCTGGGCGGCGCAGGCCGCTTCTGCTATGGCACGCCAGCGGTGGGTGAAACCATGGTCTATATCGCCGAAGTCTTGGACGGGCCGAACCAGCAAGTGTATGGCGTCAATTCGGTCAACGGCCAAATTGTCTGGAGCAACAGCGTTGACACGATGAACGGCTCGGCCATGCTGCTGCATAACGGCAAGCTGTACTTCGACACCGACTGGAATGCGGCCGGCCTGTGGTGCTTGAACGCCATGTCCGGTGCGGTGCTCTGGTCCAACCAGTTTGCCGGTGGCAACTGGGGCACGAGCGGCATGCCGCTCAGCCCGGATGGCAACACGGTCTATAACCATGGCGACGATGGTATTCTGCATGCCGTTAATGCCAACAACGGCAGCACGGTCTGGACTGCCGGCCCGTACGAAGGCGGCCAGGGCGATACCGAGCCGGTGGTTGATAATGCCGGCAATGTGTATTGCATGTACCCCGGTGTGACGAATGACGACCCGTCGGCGGTGCTGTACAAGTATGCGCCCGACGGCAGCCCGCTCTGGTCGTTCCGGTTCTACCATGAAACGGATGATGGCGGCTTGGCCTTCAGCCCGGATGGCAATACCTTGTATGTCACGATTGCCTCGACCTCGGCCGACCTGGGCTTGTTCGCGTTTGATCCCGTCACCGGCGCCGAGAAATGGCGCATAGCGGCCGGCAAGTGCGGCGGCAGCCCCGTCGTGGCAGCACCCGGCAACCGCATCATCGGCGTGTTTGAAGAAGCCGGTACGATCTGGGCGCGCGGCATTCAGGATAACGGCGCCAGCGCGACAATCCTCTGGAGCGTCTCGCTCGGCGCACCGCAGGACGGCTGGCTCAGCAAGACGGCCATGATGCGCCCGGCCATTCTGGCCAACGGCAATGTCATGGTGCAGAACCCGTCCGGCTTGATCGCCTGCATCTACAATGTGCCGGAACCGACGCTGCTGTTGGGCATGGTGGCGGGACTGGCGCTCTGGCTGCGCAAACGCTAAGCGCGCGCAGCAGCACCTGATTGGTAAGTTACACGGAAGGCGGGGCAAGCCCCCGCCTTCCTGCGTTATATGCCGCGCCGCAGGCGCGTGTGCGGGTCTGGTCATCACGCCGAGAATGCGGTGCTTTTAAGAATGAGGCTTGTGTGAACGTCAGCTTCGTGTATTCCATTCATGGCGCAACGCATCTTTTTGTGTGTGCCTTTTTCATGGCGCAAATCAAGGTGTTGACATTGCCTGCATGTTATGATATAGTATATCCAGCGCTTGTTTTTGGTTTAACTCCGCGTGGAGTCATGCGCAGTATGCTTGCCAGTGATAAATCCTCCTTTTTGTGCCGCGCGCGGCTGGCGCGCGTTGCGTGTAAGTACAGGTATGGTTCGTCGGTCTGTCTCTCCGTTCATCACTCAATCAACAAGGTGTTTCCCATGAAAAAGCTCTTCGCATTTTTGGTCATGGCCGTTGTTCTGTGCGCATTGAGCGCCTCGGCCGGCTCGGTCTATTGGGAAGGATTCAATTACTATTCCAATGGCTACGGCGTCATTAATCAATCGGGCGGCAAGTGGCTTCCGTGGCAAGGCCCGAACAATAGCAAGGACAACAGTGTGACGAACGCGCCGGCGCGCTTCGCCAACACGCTGCGCTTGACCCAGCTTGATGGAGCTGGCGGCTTTAGCGAAGTGTGGTCCATGTTCCCGCAGGATGCGTTTCAGTATTGCCCGCAGGTTTCGGTGACGTTCTCGTTTTTCGTGCCGGCGGCGACACTCTCCGATAACTTCTCACTGTATTTCTGCAGCGGCGACATTGCGACGACCAATTCATCCTACGGCTCGTCCGGGCCGGGCGGCATTAGCATTAATGGTGTCACGCCGGGCGCGGCGACCGCCTCGGTCGTCTATGATAATGAATATCTGGCGGGCGGGGCGCTGGTTGGCAATGTGAGCAAGGAAGCCTGGCATGACCTTCGCATGGATTTGACCAAGCCCTTGGTTGGCACGACTGGCTCGATTTTCTTTACCTTGGACGGCCGTCCCATTGGCTCAACTATCTTCCCCCTCCAGAATGTCAACAATACGATCACGGGCCTCTTCAATGTGCTTGATTTCTATGCCAACGGCAACGACATCATGTATATTGACAACATTATTGTGGAAGACCGGCCCGTCGACCTCGTCGCGACGAATTTCTATGTGGCCGTAACCGGCAACGACGCCAATGACGGCCTGACGGCGGCAACCGCCTGGCGCAACCTCTCCCACGCCCTCGACAAACTGTGCTATCTCGGCGCGCAAATGAATCCCGGCGCGGTCGTCAGCAGCACCGTGGCACAGCCCGTACCGACCAACAACTGGATCGCGATCAATGTCGGCACCGGTCTCTACATTGACGTGGCCAACTGTCCCTCGATTGATGTGCCACCGCGCGATGTTTATCGCCTTGGCTATGACACCAACGTCCCCGCAGTGAACGCCGAGGTGATGTGTCACAACTTCCTCTTGATCCGCGGCGCGGGTATCGGCAAGACCACCTTTGTTCAGACCTTCGTCAACGAATTCAAGTTTAAGGTCTATGCGCGCTTTTTCCGCCTCGAGGATTGCACGGTGCAAGGCCTGTCCGACGCCTCGATCGGCTTTTTCAACAACATCATCCAAATGCGGCCGGTGAACGGCATGGGTATTGACTACCGGGTCGAGCGCGTGCAGGTCTGCCACGCCGCGAGCGAGCCCGGCACGCTGACCGGCCAGCGCACCGGCCTTGGCTTCTTCGAGAACTGGCAACGCCTGCGCAACAAAGTCGCCCGCGGCTGTCTCTTCAACAACGTCGGCGCCGGTCTCTTGAATTACAATAACCTGAACCAGTATCCGATGCTGGCGGAGAACTGCACCTTCGCCGACCTGCCGGGCGACTATGGCGGGCGCGGCAACGGCATCATCTGCGAAGGCGCCGGCGGCATCGTCAAGAACTGCTTGTTCGTCAACATCGGCACCAATGCCACGGCAGCTGATCGCGGGCATGCCGTCAGTGCGTGGCCGATTCTCACCGCCAATCTGAACACGGCCTTCTCGGATATCATCCTGATCGACAACAACATGGTCAACATCGGTTTGGGCGGCGCCAATTATATTGAGCAGCAAGTCGGCGCGGCGTACATCCGCAATCTCGACCAGCAGACGTTTGCGCCGGTCGTCTTGCAAACGCTGGATGACATGCCCTATCGCGCGGGCCTCGGCAACATTGGCTACAAGGCAGCCCGCGGCGGCACGTACTATATCGACCAGAAGTCGCCCGTCCTGCGGGATGGCGGCGCGATCGGCAGCAGTTGGGCGACAGCCTATCGCAGCGTCAGTGTTCCGGTCAGCCTGCTGAATCAGGCGCCGCCGCTGAGCGATGCGACCTACCCGGTCACGTTCAACATCCGCGGCTTCTTCACCAACCAGTTCACGGCCTCGAACGGCAATCCAATCGTCGGCCGCGGCCTGCAGTATGCCGGTGACTATGTCAGCTTCATCGGCGATAACCCGACCAACACGATGCTGTACAAGAGCTCGGCCTTCCGCAACGAGACCGGCTCGGACGGGCGCAACCTGACCATCTATCCGGCCAGCAAGCAGAGCTGCACTATTCGCAATATGTCGCTTGTGGCAGAATACTGGTTCCCGCCCGGCGCCGCCGGCGGTTATTCTCTCGGCGCGTTCCGCAACTGGGACACAAAGAGCTATCTGTCCAATGTTTATGTGCATGCGCTGCACTGCGACACCAACACGATGGTGGTCTCGGACGACGAAGCCCAAGTCACGGCGGCCATCAGCATCAGTGGCGCGCCGCGCCTGGAAGCAGAAGACAGTTGCTTTGACGGCGGCTACAACGGCTTCCGCGCCAATGACAACACCCTGACACAGAAGTTCACCCGCTGTACCTTCCGCGGCACCTATCGCGCGACCGGCGATGCGCTCGGCGGTTACGGCATCCTGCTGGTGGGCGGCGGCCGCAATGTCATGGTCGACAAGTGCATCCTGGGTGCATCCGACAAGGGCGCCGTCTACGTCGGCAGCACGGCGGTCGTGATGGGCGATGACAACATTGTCTACGGCAACGGCACCACCGGTGTCGTGCTCGAAGCGGGCGCCATTGACTTGCTGACCAACAGCAAAACATTTGACCCGCTGCTGGGCACCTATGACGGCCACAAATATGGTTCGCCCTACCGCACGACCGGGTATGGCTGGGCCTATCGTCCACTCGGGCTGGCCAACAGCTCGTGGCCGATGGCCGGGCGCAACAAACAGCGCCAGGGCTGGTACACGAATGGCGCGCCGCTGACGGTGGCTGGCATTCTGTGGACCAACGCCAGCGCGGCGGCGGCAGGCAGCATGTGGGATTGTGGCTTAAAGCTGGGCAGCACGGCGACGGACGGCGAGCGCGTCTTTGCGGCGCTCAATCCGGTCGCGGCCAACAGTCAGGCCACGCTGCTGGCACTCGATCCGAGCACCGGCACGACGATCTGGAACGGGGTGCTGGGCGGCGCGGGCCGTTACGGTTACGGCACGCCGGCGGTGGGTGAAACCATGGTTTATATCGCCGAAGTGTCTGATGGTGCCAATCAGCGCGTCTATGGCGTGGACCGGGTCACGGGTATCCCCGTCTGGAGCAATCAAATCGATAACATGATGGGCGCAGCCATCCTGCTGCATAACGGCAAGTTGTACTTCGACACCGACTGGAATGTGTCCGGCCTGTGGTGCTTGGATGCCATGTCCGGCACCGTGTTGTGGTCCAACCGCTTTACTGCCGGTGAATGGGGCTCCAGCGGCACGTCGGTCAGCCCGGATGGCAACGCGGTCTACAATCATGGCGATGATGGCATGCTGCACGCCATTAATGCCAACAACGGCGCGACGCTGTGGACTGCCGGTCCGTACGAAGAAGGCCAAGGCAATAACGAGCCGGTGGTTGATAATGCCGGCAATGTGTATTGCATGTTCCCTGGTGTGACGAATGGTGACCCATCTGCAGTACTGTACAAGTATGCGCCGGATGGCAGCAACCTCTGGTCGTTCCGGTTCGACAATGAGACCGATGATGGCGGCATGGCCTTCAGCCCGAATGGCAATACGTTGTATGCCACGATTTCCTCGACCTCGACCAACGCGGGCTTGTTCGCGTTTGATCCCGTCACCGGCGTCGAGAAATGGCGCGTGTATGCCGGCAAGTGCGGCGGCAGCCCCGTCGTGGCAGCGCCCGGTAACATCATCATCGGCGTATTTTTCGACGCCGGCGGAATCTGGGCGCGCGCTATCCAGGATAACGGCACCAGCGCGACGATCATCTGGAGCATCTCGCTCGGCGCACCGCATACAGGCTGGCTCAGCGTGTCCGCCATGATGCGCCCGGCCATCATGGCCAACGGCGATGTCATCGTGCAGAACCCGGCCGGCAGGATCGCCTGCATCACGGTGCCGGAACCCGGCGCAGTGCTGGGCGTGGTGCTGGCAGCCTTGGCGCTGCTGCGCCGCAAACGCTAAACTTTGTGTAACTATTGCAACGGGGCGGAGAATGTCTCTCCGCCTCGTTTTTACCTGCGCATGACCTGCGCACGGGAGTTTTTTGGACGACGAAGCAAGAGAGCAGCTTGGACGATACATTGCCTTTTTTAACTTCAGCGCAGGAGCAAACCATGCAACGTCACCTTACCTTCACGCTCATCCTCGTGTGTGCCCTGTTGGCGCAGGCTGTGTTGGCCGCCACATCGGTCACCTTACCACTGGCGGAAACGAATCAGCCACGCACCCGTTGCGCCTCGCTGGCGGGCACGGACAGTCACCTGTATTTCACACGCTATTGGGCCAACGTTCTGCCCGGTACCAATTGCGCTTTCTACCGCATCCCGCGTGCCATGACTGGCAGCGGCGATTGGACGGCGCTCGCACCGGCGCCGAAATTTGTGCAAGAACCGCCCTCGTGGTTTGAGACAAATATAATGCAGAACTGGGCCGGGGCCGGCATGTCGGTCGGCGAGGTGGGCGGCCAGCAGTTTGTCTTTATGTTCGGCAGCATTGCCAAAGGCGGCGTCGGCGAAGATATCGGCCGCGATCTGCTGGGCTACAATATCGGCGGCGACGCGTGGGAAATCGTCACCAACCGCTATGACGGGGGTGGCACGGACGCAGCCTGCACGTTTGTCACCAACAACAGCATTTATGGTTTCTGGACCGGCTGGACGCCGATGCAGCGCTGGAGCTGGGACAAGAATTCGCTGGGTATTGTGCAGCAAGCCACCGTCGGCAGCGCGGCGTTGCATCCGGTGGCTGGCGTGCGGGTCGGCAACCTAGGTGTGTTCATCGTCTTTCAAAGCGGATTGGCCAGCGCCAAGTTGATTGCCCAGACGGCGGGCACGCTCGACAGTCTGCTGATCAGCTCGTCCCTGCCGTTCAATGTCGGCATGGGCTGCGCGATCGAACGCATTCCGGCGCCGCTGTCCGCCTCCGGCCGCGATGAACTCTGGATCCTGCGCGGCGGCTCCGGCGACAATTCCGGCGATGGCCAACCCAATAACACGCCATCCAGCGACGTGCTCGTGCTGGCCTTTACCAACACCCCGACGTCGATCGCCATCGTATCCCAGCGGCGCATCAGCCTGCCCTATCCTACCGGCGCGGTGGGCAGCAGCATGGCGCGCGTCAGCAATCTCGTCTATTTCCTGCGCTACGGTGGCGCTACCAACCCTGAAATGTTCAGTATCCCCACCGATTTTATATCGCAGAACCCGCCCGAAACTCCCTGGCCGCTCAATGGCAACAACAAACAACGCCAAGGCTGGTACACCAACGGCTGGGCACTGACCGGCGGCAGGATTCTCTGGACCAATCAAACTCAGACTGGCGTTGGTATTTATGGCAGCGGCGTGACCGATGGCCAGCGCTTCTACCTGCCGGTCGATCCCGCGCCGGGCAACAATAACAAGGAGTTACTCGCGATTGACGTCAATGGCGGCACGAATGTCTGGGCGATTGACTTGGTCGACTGGGCCAACGGCACGCCTGCGCTCTCGCAAGACCGGGTCTACATTGGTGACAACGCCGGCTTCGCCTACGCCGTCAACAAGCTCACCGGCGCGATCATCTGGAGCAACAACCTTGGCGCCGGCTCGTGCAACGGCGGCGTCTTGCTCAGCGATGATCGCGTCTACATCGAGGCGGATGGCGATGCCGGCGGCACGTTCTGCCTGAACGCCGACAGCGGCGCCGTGCTGTGGCACAACAATGCGCCGACCAACGCCGGCACGTGGACGGGCAATGGCCCGTCGCTCAGCCCAAATGGCGCCGCCGTCTATGTGCATACGGAAGGTGACGCCGGCGGCCGGATTTTCGCCATGGATGCCCTGACCGGCTCCACGCTCTGGTATCGCGTCTACGCCAGTGGCTGGGGCGGGCAAGAGCCGATCGTGGACAATGCCGGCAATATCTATTGCGCCTCCGACGGGGTCACCACGCCCGCTGGCAATGATGTGCTGATCAGCCTCCAACCGAATGGCACGACCAACTGGATCTACGACCTCGGCATGAACGCCGCCTGGTCCCACGGCGGCTATGCCTTAAGCCCGGATGGCGCCACGATCTATTGCAGCCGGCGCAGTGGCGGCGGCGGAACGGGCATCGGCCTGACGGCGATTACCACCGCCACCGGCACGAAGAAATGGGATTCCGCCTGCGGTGACACCGGCGGTGGCTGCGTTTTTGGCGCGGGCAACATCATTCTAGGCGTCTTCGAAACCGCCACGGGCCGTGCTGTTAAAGCAATCAAAGATAACGGTGCCAGCGGCGATGTCCTTTGGAGCACGCAAATTGCCAGCAGTGGCAATATGTGGACATGGCCGACGCTGTTGCCGAATGGCGATGTGATTGCCATGACCGAATTTGTCATCGCACACATCACCCTGCCTGCGCCCAGCTCGCAACTGGCGGCCTACGAAGCCATGAATTACCCGGTGGGCAGTCTCGGCGGCCAGACCGGCGGCTACGGCTGGGGCAGCGCATGGGACGGCAGCAAGCCAGTCGTGGCGGATGGCTTGACCTATGAACAAGGCGGCCAGCGCCTCGCCACGGCTGGCAACAAGATCAGCGTCGCCTCGGGTGCCGAATCCAATCGCCGCTTGCTGACGAATGGGTTTGAGTATCTACTCTCGCCAAGCGGCGGCTTCTGTGGCGATGGCAAGACGCTCTGGCTCAGCTTGCTGCTGAAAGATGCGTCAACCACGGTAGACGCTTATGGCGGCCTCTGGCTGAATAACGTCGCCGGCACAAGCCAGACTGGCTGGGACATCACCCGCAACTGGGGCGCATACCGCTGGTTCATTGAGGCGTCGGAAACCGGCACCAGTATTCTGCACACGGCGTTTTACACGACGAATCAGCCGCAAGCCACGTTGTTCGTTGCCAAAATGGAGTTTCTCCCCGGCAACGAGCTGTGCTCGTTCTGGTTCAACCCGCCGCTCTCGAATGCGCCGCCCGCACCGGATTATGTCCTGTCGGTCAGCAATTTCAGCTTCTCGGGCGTGCATCTGTCCGGCAGTGATCTCATCTATGACGATGAAATCCGCGCCGGTGAAACATGGCAATCCGTCGTGCCCATCGCCGCCCCGCCGATTGGCTGGTGCAATCTGCAGTGGCCGTATACCTTGACCGTCGTGAACACCAACGGGCCGGGCGTCTCCGACAAAGTCTATGGCCAAGTTTGGATTGACGGCGTCACGTCCGAACCCGGGCCGACCCCCGGGCTGAAAGCATGGATCGGCTATGGCCCCAGCAACGCCTTGCCGAATGCGCCGTCGTGGACATGGACAATGGCAGACTTCAACGTGCAAGTCGGCAACAATGATGAGTTCCACACCAACTTCGTCATTGCGCAGGCGGTCTCGGCTGGTGACTATGCCTACTGCTACTACTACGAGTATCAGACCAACGCCGCGCCCAGCACGGGCTATGGGCAAAAAGACGGCGGGCCGCGCATGCTGGCCACCTACAATCCTGCCCAATCGGGCATTCTCACGGTCGTGCCGGAGCCGGCGCTGCTGTTGGGTCTGGTGACGGGTCTGGTGCTCTGGCTGCGCAAACGATAAGAACCATCAGTAGCATACGCCTGAAAGCACAACGGAAGGCGGGGGATTGCCCCCGCCTTTCGTTTTTGACAGCGGCTCCATAAAACAGTATAATTAGAAAAAATACCCACAACTGGAACCAGCACACGTTGGTGACCGGTTCCACTAAGCCCACCGGGAGACATCCGATGAAAACAAACCTGCTTGTTCTGCTGATTGCAGCCGGCATGGCAATGACACTCTGCGGCGCCAGCGCATGGCCGCATTGGAAGCATGACATCGCTAACACCGCCGCCGCCTTGCACGGCACGCGCGCCGTGCCCACGCCACGCTGGCAATACCCCGTGCCCGGCATCAGTGATGGGCAGCAGGGCGTCGTGCTGGATGCATCCAATAATGTCATTTTTCTGACGACCGGAACGGGCGAGATTATTTCAATGAGCCCCACTGGCACAAATTGGATCACCAAGATCGGCGGCGGTGGCAATTGGGGCGGCGTCAGTTATGGCAACAACAATATTGTCTATGGCACGCCCTACAGCAGCA
>Ga0268284_1001475_pt1 | contig 11973 bp, 10 predicted proteins | sample saktaG_14_FD_190137 | JGI IMG/M metagenome (GOLD analysis project Ga0268284, IMG submission 190137) | Saline water microbial communities from Sakinaw Lake, British Columbia, Canada - sak_2013_06_06_40m | ecosystem: Environmental > Aquatic > Non-marine Saline and Alkaline > Saline ... | reverse complement strand
CGTGCAATGCGCCGGATTGCCGCCGGCTTTGATCACCCGGAAGAGTTCGCCAGCGGAAACGATGTCAAAGCCGGCACCCTCGGTGGCCAGCAGGCGGAGTACCGAGAGATTGGAATTTGCCTTCACTGCGTAGGCCACCTGGTGATCCAGCCCGGCCAGCGCGGCGTTGAGGCGGCGGTAATGATCGAGAATTGTCGTCGCCGAATAGACATAGAGTGGAGTGCCATATTCGGCGGCAAGGGTGGCCAATTCGACGTTTTCGCAGTAAAGAGAACCGTTGTTGTAGGAAAATCCGTGCATCGCGGGACGGAAGTAACTGCCGGTGGCGCCGGGGTAAAGCGCAGAAGCGAGGGGGAGCGCTGACTTTAGTCCAAAGCCATGAAGGATTCAGTTTGTCAGGATCTTCCAGATCCCTCACGGCAGCGGTTCGCTGCGCCGCCGGCGTTTTTCGAAGAGCACGGTTTCGCGATAACCCGCGGCTTTTGCGCGGGTGATCGCCGCCGCGAAATCCCGGCCGACCTCCGCCGGGGCGTGGGAGTCGGAGGAAATCACCAAGGGAACTCCGGCGGAACAGGCGAGTTCGAGAAACCCCGGCGCGGGGTAGGCCTCGGCGCAGGGTTTGTGCCAGCCAGCGGTGTTGAGTTCGATCACGCAGCCGGATGCCGCGATGGCGTCCACCGCCGGTTCATAATAGCGGGCGAGGTCACCGGGCGGAAAGCAGGCGAATTTTTTCACCAGATCCGGATGGCCGAGGATGTCGAACAGTCCGCTTTCGGCCATCCTCGCATAGGTTTGCCAATAATGCGTCCAGACCGCGGCGACATCGCTCTGCGCCCAGCGGCCGAGCCATTTCGGGTTGTCGAAATCCCAGTCTCCCAGATAGTGGACGGACCCTATCAGATAGTCCCAATCGTGGCGTGCGGTCAGCCCGGCGATCCACGGTTCGCAGCCCTCCAGCCAGTCGCACTCGAGTCCGGCACGGATCGGGATGCGGCCCGCGGCATGGGCGCGGGCGCGTTTGATCCAGCGGAAATACTCCGGCAGTTCCGCTTCCGCCATGCGCCAGTCGTCGAAGGGTTCGGGCACTTGCGGCGCATGATCGGAGATGCCGTATTCGGTAAGTCCGGCGGCCAGTGCGGCATCCACGAAGGATTCCGGCTCGCCACTGGCGTGGCGGCAGAGGGGTGTGTGCGTGTGGTAATCTGCTGGCATGAAACGCGGAATGAATCGGATTGAATGGCGGGCTGATTGCATCCTAGACTCCCCCCGCAGTGCAAGCACCGCCGCATCCATGTCCGATTTTTCCACCGAGCCCAAGTCCGGCAACAACGTCATCCGTCACCTCCTCGAGCAACTCCGCCGGCACCCGAAACGCGTCGTTTTCACCGAAGGCGAAGACATCCGCGTCATTGAGGCCGCCGCCCGCCTGGTGCGGGAGGAGGTGGTCGCGCCCATCCTGCTAGGCAATCGCGAGCGCATCCGCGCCCTCGCCGCCGAACATTCGGTGCCGCTGACCTTCATTCATATCATCGATCCGCCACACTCCTCGGACTTTGGCTTGTTCTGCCAGCGCGTGGGAAACATGGCCCGCTACCGGACCATGCAGTTGGGAAATCCGGAGGATATTGTCGCCCGGCCCCATTATTTCGGCGCACTGATGGTGCAATACGGCCAGGCGGACGCCATCGTCGGCGGCAACCAAGTCCTGCCCGCCGCCTATTTCCGGGCGCTGCTCCATACCATCAAGCCGCTGCCTGCCGTGCCGAAAATTTTCGGCGTTTCCCTGCTGGTTGGATCCCACCTGAAGAACCTCGGCGGTTCCGGCATCCTGCTGTTAGCCGACTCCGCGCTCATTTCGTATCCCAACGTCCAGGACCTCGCCGCGATCGCCTTGGAAACCGGCAAACTGGCCCACCATTTCCTCGGCCGCAAACCGCTAGTCGCCATGCTCAGCCACTCGACCAAGGGCAGCACCAACACCCCGGACGCCCAACGCATGGCTGCCGCCGCCGCGCTCGCCCAAGCCGAGGCCGCCCAACAATTCCTTGATCTCGACATCGAAGGAGAACTCCAGGCGGATGTCGCGCTCGACCCCGCGGCCGCCGAAGTCAAACTTCCCGGAACACCAGCCCGCCGGACCGCCGACGTGCTGGTTTTCCCGAATCTCGACTCCGCCCATATCTCGCTCAAGCTCCTGCAACACGTCGCCGGGGTCCAAACGTATGGGCAGCTCATTATGGGATTGTCGCGCCCGGCCGCCCAAGTGCCCCGCACCGCCACCGTGGAAACCATCTTCGGCAGCGCCGCGGCCATCGCCGTGGAGGCCATCAAATTCCACCAACTCTATCCCGACGGCGAAATCTAATGCCTTCTAGCGCCACGAATGAGCGCCGCCCGGATTTCCGGTGAAACGTTCGCATGAAACGGCGCCCGCCGCGCCCGGCCGGTCTAACGAATGACTCCGGCGGCGGGGCAGGGGAGAACGCGTGTCCGGTTTGCCGCAATTGCCGTTAGGGAGCTTCGCCCTGGATGAATTGCACGAGATCCGCGCGGGCTTTCGCCAGATCGGGCGGATTCAGATAGAACATGTGGCCGCCGTCATAGCGGGTGCTGGTGATGTTGCCCCGGGCGTTGGCCGGCAGATCCAGCAGGTGGCGGAGCGAGTAGGCCACGCCCTCGGGCGGAGTGGCGAGGTCGGTGCGGCCACCCATGACCAGCACGCGGAGGTGGGGATTGTCGCGCATGGCCGCAGCCAGGCGTTCGCCGAGGTTGACCACCTCATTGTTGGAGTTCCAACGCCACGGGTTGACCTTGCCGGTGAGGATTTCATAGGGCTGGTCCTCTTTGTAGCCCAGTTCGCGCCCGAGGTAATCCATCATGGCCGTGGCAAACGCGCCATAGGCGAGCGCATAAGACGGATCGTAGTCCGGAGCCTGCGCGGATGGGTCCGTGGCATCCCACGCAACCCGGGCGTCGAAGCGTCCTAACACCTTGCCTTCGGCCCGCAGAAGTTCTGCGCGGAAGAAGTTCGGCTCGATGCGCAGATCGTGTGTCAACCATGTGGCCGCGGGGATTCCGCTGAATTTCTCCAACTTGGCCGCGACGGCGATGCGGGTTTCAGGCTCCAGGGAGTTTCCCTTGAGCAAGGCCGTGGCATAATCACCGAAGGCGAACTCCGTGCTTTCCTGGATCAGCGCATCCCTGTCACCCTGGATTTTCTGGTGGAAATGCGCCGTGCCGGTGAACGAGGGCAGATAGACCATGAACCCGAGGTCGTTGCCTGAAGACGATTGGAGCGTCGCGAAATCGAGCAACGACGACAGCAGGATCACGCCGTTGAGGCTCATGCCGTAGCGGGATTGCAGATGATAAGCAAGGCCGGCAGCGCGGATCCCGCCGTAGGATTCTCCTAGCAGATACTTGGGCGAGGCCCAGCGCTCGTGTTCGCTGATCCAGCGCCGGATAAAGTCACCAACCGATTCGATGTCCTCATTGAGACCGTGGAAATCGCCGGGCTTCGCGTCGTTTTCGGCCCGGCTGTAGCCGGTGGATACGGGGTCCACGAAAACCAGATCGCACACATCCAGAATGCTCAGGGGGTTGTCCACGACGCGGACCGGAGGTTGCGGTGCGGTGGTTCCATCACCGGGGATCTTGATGATTTTCGGGCTGAGCACGCCGAGATGCAGCCAAACCGCCGACGATCCGGGGCCACCGTTGAACGCAAACAGGACCGGGCGTGCGGAAGCATCCTTCACATCGCTGCGTATGTAACTGATGTGGAAAATCGAGGCCCTCACTTTGCCATCGTCCTGCTTGAGTTGGATTTTCCCGGTCGTGACTTTGTAGGGCACTTTTTTGCCGTTGATCTCGACGACAGATTCCCGGACGAGCGGCTCGACCGTTTTGGTGGCGAGCGAGGTTTCTTTGGCTGAAGGTGTTTCTTTGGCTGGGGGTGTTTCTTTGGCTGGGGGTGTTTCTTTGGCCGACGGCTCAGGGGATTTTCCAGAATCAGCGGCGCCAGAAGCGGCAAGGCTGAGGCAAAGCAACAGGGGTATGATGAATCGCATGGCGGGATGCTAACGGGTAAATTCGCTTTGTCGATGGCTCTTGATGGCGGATTTCAAGCGTGGCCATGCGTCAAAGCCGCCAAACAAATGCTTGAAACCCAGCTTCATAGGAGGGTGAATCTGCGGATCATGCCGGGGCCGGACCGGGACAGACCCCGCAAAACCCGCGGATTACAACTTGTGACAATATATGTAATGCGGAATTGAATCCGGGATTGGGTTGACTGAGTTGCCAGTTCCCCTGGTATGCAACAGTGATCCCATAGCCGCGGGTTTAAGACGGCTTATGGGCTCACTTCCCGGTGAGTTTGGCGACCATGGCGGCGTCCACGGTGAAGTTTCCCGTGCCGAAGGGTTTCGGGCTCTCATTGGCGGCGATTTGGTATTCGAAGGCCTTGATCGGTTGCACGCCCTGGACTTCCGACATCAAATAGACCCGGATCGTCATGACTTCCTTGCCGGTTCCGCCATCGAGTTTTTTGGTTGTGAACTGCACTTCGTTGAGGCCATCGAGTGCGCCGCCGATGACGATTTCCGCTTCTTTGGCGTTGGCGAAGCGATGGTGGCTGATTTTGTTGATCTGCACTTTCACCTCGCGGCCCGGGCAGAACACATACACCTTGCCGATGTATTTTGCGGGCCGGGCTTCGAGCGGAGTTGGCGGCACCACGCCGGATGGCTGGGCCTCGGGCGTCTCCTTCAAATATTTGAGGTTTCCCGCCGCGAGTTCCTTGCGCACTTCAGGGAGCGCGGCGAGGTTCACGAAATCCGCCCGGTCATAGAGCCAGCCGCCACCACGGATGAAGGAAAGCACCAGCAGGTTGTCGCTCGGCGTGCCGCCCACCCGAAAATCGATTTTCCCGAAGTACGAGGCTTTGGCGGTGGCGCCGTTCTGTTTGGCTTCGAGGAATTTGAGGCCCGTGAGCGGTGGCGGCGGCGCGGGCAGATCGAAAACGGCGGCGGGAAACGCGCGCTTTTCCGCGACAATACGGTTTTTCACCTCGATCCTGCGGTGCTCGGCGGTGACCTTCTGCCAAGTGGCGGCATCGCGCCGTATGATGGCGTCGCGCCATGCATTGTAACTGCTTTCGAGCGCCGGGCGCAAGCTGTCCTCGGCAGTTGCCAACGGTGCCAGAACCCAAAATATCGTGCCAAGCCATCGATTCATGCAGAAACGATTGGACAAAGCGGGCCGTTTCACAACAAACAAATTGCAGCGCGTCTTTGGAAAAGCGAGGACCTGCCCCCCGGTATGAGTAATATTTTGCAAAGAGTGGCGCCGATCGGCGAGGCGCGTGAGCGGGAGATGCTCAAGGATGCGGCGACCTACATCTATCAGGATCGGCCGCAGGGCGCGGTGCAGGCCCACTTGTTTTTCCCGGAAAACGCCTCCCCTGCCCCACGCCCGGTGGTGGTGTTTTTCCACGGCGGATTCTGGGATTCCCCCACGCCCACCCAGTTTGTCCCCCATTGTCTGCATTTCACCAGCCGGGGTGCCGTTGCGGTGGCCGCCGAAACCCGGACTTCCGCACGTCACGCAACCGGCCCGCTGGAAGCCATCGAAGATGCGCGCGATTTGATCCGCTGGCTGCGCCACAACGCCGATACCTTCAATCTCGATCCGGGCCGGGTCGTCATCGGCGGTGCCGGTGGCGGTGCCTATCTGGCCTTGCTCGCCACGATGCCCAAAGCCAAACAACTGCCGCCCGTGGATGGTCTGGATTGCCGCCCGCAGGCGTTGATTTTATTCAGTGCTTTGGTCAACACCGCCATCAAGGGACAGGGCAGCGAACGTTTTTTGAATGCGAAGACCGCCAAACGACTGAGCCCGACCCAACTCATCCGCCGGAAACTTCCGCCGATGGTGTTTTTCCACGGGAAATCCGACCGGATCACCCCGTTCGACGAGGTCGAGCGCTTCCACCGCCGCATGCGCTTTTGGGGCAATACCTGCGAACTCGTCGATTTCGAGCGTGAGGACCACAGTTTTTTCAACTTCAACGTCAGCCAGAAAAATTTTGAACTCACCATCGGTGCTGCCGACCGGTTCCTGGTCAATCACGGGTTATTGGCCCCCGATGAGACGGCCTGATTGCCGCCTCGGATTTCACGCCCGGCCCGCGTTTTCCAGCCGTCCTAACAGCCTCAGCAAGCCATCCAGAATGGTGAGCGGATGCGGCGGGCAGCCGGGGATGAACAGATCCACAGGCACCGTGGAGGCCGCACCATTGTTCACCTGTGGATGACCGATGAACGGACCGCCGGCAATCGCGCAGGCACCCACGGCAATGACGATCCTGGGTTCCGGCACCGCGGCGTAGGTTTTTTCCAGGGCCAGCACCATGGCCTGGGTCACCGGCCCGGTGATGAGCAATCCGTCGGCGTGGCGCGGTGAGGCGACAAACTGGATGCCGAAGCGCCCAAGATCCCAGCCGATGGTCCCGAGCACGTTGGTATCGGCCTCGCAGGCGTTGCAGCCGCCGGCGCTGACCTGGCGCAGGCGCAACGAACGGCCGAAAAGTTTGCGCAGCTGTGCGTCGAGTGCGGCGGCGAGCCGGACTTGTTCCTGGCCGGGCGCGCCTAACACAAGATCCTCACGCCGCCGCACGGCCATGCGGTGGTCGCCGGTTTGGGTGATGGCATCCTGCGGGCAAACCTTCACGCAGGCGGTGCAGAAAACACAGCGTCCCAGATCCAGGGCGACGGGTTTTCCGCAACCCCGGGCGATCGCCTGGGTGGGGCACACGGGCACGCACGCGGTGCAAGCGTCGGCGCATTTCATGGCGTCCACTTTGAGCGCTCCGCCGTGGCGGTCCGGCAACGCGGGAGCCTTCCCTTGCGGATAGGCCATCGTTTCGCAGCCGCGCTTCAGGCGGTGGATGAGGGTGTCGGTGACGAACATGACGGCAGTTTGTGTTAGAGATCGAAGCCGCAGTAGGAGAGTCCGAAGCTTTTGTTACAGATGGGAAAATCCGAAATCGCGGTACCGCGCAGGGCGAGGGCGAGTCCCATCCAATTGTGGAACGAGGGATCGGTGATCTTGTAGCGGCGGAAGCGCCCGGCACTGTCCGTTAGCGCCACGTGGCAGACCTCGCCACGCCAGCCCTCGACCAGCGCCACGGCAAGGGTGTCGGGTGCGGGGGGCGCGAGTTCGCCGTGGAGATCGCCCTCGACGGGAGTGGCGAGGTGTTCACGGAGGAGCTCGCCGGAACGCCGGATCTCCAACGTTCGGACCCGCGTGCGGGCAAACACATCACCATCCGGCCACACCGCCACCGGAGCTTGGGAAAACCGATGCCAGCCCGCCGGATGATCATAGCGCACGTCGCGCACCAATCCGCAGGCGCGGGCCGCCGGACCAACCAGACCGATCTCGGTGGCTTGCGCCGGATAGACGATGCCCACATTTTCAAAACGCGCCCGTACCGACGCGGCATCCCACAACCACCCAAGGGCCTGCTCGGTGTCGGCCAGCGCACTGGTCAGACGTTCTAGCAGCTGCGCCGCGCGGGCAGGTTCGAGGTCGTGGCAACAGCCGCCCGGGCGCACCAGACCGCGGCCAAAGCGGTTGCCGCAGAGCAACGCGGTTAGGTTGAGGAAGTCGCCGCGGATTTTCCCGCAGGCTGCTGCGGTGGGCAGAAACGCGACATCACCCGCGAGCGCGCCGAGGTCACCGGTGTGATTGGCGAGGCGTTCTAGTTCGAGCGCGATGGCCCGCAACCATTGCGCGCGCAATGGTGCCTCGGTCTCCGCCAAAGCTTCCATCAGGCTCGCATAAGCTGTGGCGTGCGCGATGGTCGTATCGCCGGCGATGGTTTCCATCTGGATCAGGGTTGCTCGATGCGGCCCGCCGGCGAGCGCCTGTTCGATGCCACGGTGCTGATAGCCGAGTGCGATCTCGAGGTGCAACACTTCTTCCCCCGCGCATTGGAAACGGAAATGACCCGGTTCGATGATGCCGGCATGGACCGGGCCAACGGCCACTTCGTGAATCTCGCCGCCATCGACGCGGAAAAATTCGCCGTGAGCGGGCGCGTTGCCATGGGTGCGCCGCACGGGCTTGAGCCACGGATGGCCGTTAGGTGTCAGTCCGTGTTGCTCCCAGATTTCGCGTTCAAACAGGTGCGCTTGCGGATGCGTCACGGTCAGCGATGGGAACCCACCGGTGAATGGTTTGCTGCGCCCGACGGCGAGGGTGCTGTCGGCATCGAAGGCGAGCACGGCGACGAGGTGCACGGCAGCACCCTCGCCCACGCCGAACAACGAGCAAAGACGGGCGCCGCGGGAGAGTTCAACCCCGGTGGCACGCACAAAATCAGCCACCGGCCACGCAGGCACCTCCGCCCACGGCAGGCTGGTGGCATTGGCTAACAGGGCAAAAGGAGTGGCGGCACTCATGGGGTGGGGTAAAGTTGGGCGACGGCGGCCGACCAGGTTTCCTGCAACACGCGCGGGGTGAAAAGCCCCAGCCAGAGTGACAAACCTAGCAGCACCAGCGGTGGCAGGATCACGCCCGCCGTCTCCGCGAAGCGTTTGCCACCGGTTTTGGCGCTGTTTCGCGGGCGGCCATCCACAATTCCAAAAACCACGCGGGTCAGCCCGAAAAAGGCCAGCAGCAGGCAACCCAGAAACATCGCGGTGGCCGCGCCATGCCCGGTCTCGAGTGCCGCTCGCACCACCTTCAACTCGCTGAAAAACGGCCCGAAGGGCGGACAGGCGGTGACGGCGAACATGCCGGTGACAAAAATCGCGGCCGAGCGCGGCGTGAGCACGCCCATGCCGCGCACGTCGTCCATCGAGGCTGAGCCGGCCGCCCGCCGGATGTTGCCCGCACTCAGAAACAACGCGCCCTTGGTCAGGCCGTTGCTCCAAACATGAAAGAGCGCCGCCGCCACGCCCGCCGGACCGAGCGCGGCGCCGATGCTCAGGATGCCCATGTGCTCGACGCTCGAATACGCCAGCATGCGCTTGAAATCCCGCGTGCCTAGCAGAAACAACGCCGCCACCAGCATCGAGAACAACCCGATGGCCAGCAACGTGTGATCGGCAATTTGGCCTGCCCCCGCGGCCCCGACCACGGCCCGCACCCGCAGGATGGCGGTGAACGCCACCGAAGTCACGCCGCCCGCCAGAATCGCCCCCACAATGCCCGGAGCCTCGCCGTAAGCTTCGGGTTTCCAGGTATGCATCGGCGCAAGGCCCATCTTGGTGCCATAACCCACTAACAAGAGCACCCAGGCGATGAGCACCCACGGGCGGGACAGTCCCGCACCCTGCGACATGAGCGCCACGAACGTCAGATCCCCCGCGCCGCCGCCGTAGAGCGAGGCATAACCGAGGCACAGGGATCCAAGCAACGACAGCGCAATGCCGGTGCCTCCCACCAGCAGGTATTTCCAAGTGGCCTCGAAGGCCCGCGGTGTGCCGTTGAAGTGCAACAGCGGCACCGCGGCAAGCGTGACCGCTTCGGTGAAAATCCAGAGCAAGCCCACGTGCCTCGCCTGATGGCCCGCACTCAGCAGGCCCAGCACCGCTAACAACGCCGCCACGAAAATGCGATTGGGCCTCTCCGAGCGTTCCTTGAGGTAGCTCACGCCATACCACGCGCAAATGAGAAACAACAATGACACCACCGGCAACACCGCCCGCGCCAGCGGATCGAAGGCCAGCCAAGCGCCTGGATCCACCGCAGGCGCATCGAAGAACAGCCAGAACGACAGCAAGGTATGAATGCTGCCAGCGGCTGGCAGCAGCGCAGGGCGCGTGCGATTGTCCGGCCACAGCAAGGCCAGCGCCGCGGCCACCACGGGCACCATGATGAGAAGCAGTGATTTCATTCGCGGAGCGCGGTGAGTTTGCGGGTGTCGAGTGAATCGAAGGCACGTTGGATGCGGTCCACAATGATGCCGATGATGAACACGCCCACCGTGACGTCGAGCAGCACCCCAGCCTCCACCATCAGCGGCATCGCCTTGATGAGCAGCAGTCCAAACAGATAGATGCCATTTTCAAGGATCAGGTAACCACACACCTGCGAGATGGCCTTGGTGCGCCCGATCAGCAGGATGAAACCCGTGAGCATCGTGGCCAGCGCACCCGGCACCAATAACAATCCGGCATGCTCCGGCAGCAGCGGCAGCAAATGCGTTAGAGCAAGTGCCGCGATGGCGCCACCCGCGCCTAACAACATCGACGGCACAAAGCCGATCAGCGGGTCCAGCTCGCGGTCGATTTGCACGGTGCGCATCGCCCGCCGCAACAGGCTGGGTATCACCAAGCCCTTGCCCGCGATGGTGGCCAGCGCCACGAGCGCCACCCGCCAGTCGGGTTCGTGGTCCATGAGAAGCGGCATCACGCCGAGCATCACGCCCTGCGCCGACATCGCGCGAATCAGTGTCGGCAGCCGGCTGCTGCCCAACGCCACCAGATTCAGGCCCATCGCCAGGCCGATCAGAAGATTCAGATTGGAATTCATGGCATGCCGCCTTTCCACGCCACCAGCAGGGCGAACAAACACAGCAGGAAGGCCGTGGTGAGCAACAGCGGCACCCGGCGCAACGCGAAACGCGCCAGCAGTGACTCCACCAGTCCAACCCCCACCGTCACCAGCAGCACGCTGCCTGCCAGCAAGCCAGTCGCCGCCGGCGGGCTGAGTTGTGTCAGCGGCAAAACCGCCTGCGTCAGCACCACCGAAAAGAGCAGCAGTTTCAGCGCGGCACCATGCAGGATGGCGGCGAGCGGCGGTCCGCTGTGATCGAGCACCATGACTTCGTGGATCATGGTCAGCTCAAGGTGGGTGTTAGGGTCGTCAAAGGGCACCCGGCAGTTCTCCGCCAGCAGCACGATGAACAGGCCCGCCGCCAGCAGCGCCGCGCTCGCCCCCACCGACGGCGCGAGCATCGTGGCCAGCGAAATGCTCCCGGTTTGCACACTCAGCGAAAGCACCGCGGCAACCATCGCCGCTTCTGCCAGAACCGCATAACTCACCTCGCGCACCGCACCCATCCCCTCGAATGCCGAGCCGGTTTCCAGCGCGGCCCAAGCGGTGCAGAACCGGCCGAGCGCCAGCAAGTAAACCATCAGCAGCGCGTCGCCGCGAAAACTCAGGCAGGCCCCTGCCGGTCCCAGCGGCACCAGCATCGCCGCACCTAACAATGCCACCCATGCCACCGCGGGCAGGATCACGAACGCGGGCGAGGCCAGCGTGCTCACCACCACCCCTTTCCGCCACAAGCGTGCGAGGTCGTAATAGAGTTGCAGCACCGGCGGCCCGCGACGCCCTGCCACCCAGGCTTTCACCTTGTTGATGATGCCCGGCAGCAGCGGTGCCAGCAGCAGCCAGCAGCCAAGACGTGGAATCAGCTCAATGATTGAATTCATGGCATGCTTTCTATCAAAACCAGGACACTCAGGGCGGCAAGCCCCGCGACCACATACAGGATGTAAGCGGACAGGCGGCCATGTTGCAAGCGGCGCACCGCAGTGGACACCCGCATGACGCGTGCGGCAAGCGGCAGGAGCAGCTGTTCGAGCACCGTCTCCGGGGTGCGTTCCAAGAGGATCGCGCTCGCCGGGAAATGACCACGGGGCCGGCGCAACCGGCGTGCCGGCCGCAGAATCCAGCAGAACCAGCCTGCCGCAATGCCCGCGAACGAGCCACTGCTGTATTGCATCCTCGCGGAAGGTGCCGCGTAGCCACAATCCCAGGTCGGCCCGCGGCGCAGGCCGTTCGACCGGACTTTGCACCACAACCAGCCGGCCGCGCTGGCGATCAGCACAACCAGTCCGAGGTGAACCCATCCCAGTGTGAACAAGGATACCGGCACTTCCGCTCCAGCCCAGGCCGGATGCCACGCACCCGCCGCACTCGCCACCGCCGGCCACACCCACATCGGCACCAGCC
>Ga0268284_1001473_pt1 | contig 11978 bp, 10 predicted proteins | sample saktaG_14_FD_190137 | JGI IMG/M metagenome (GOLD analysis project Ga0268284, IMG submission 190137) | Saline water microbial communities from Sakinaw Lake, British Columbia, Canada - sak_2013_06_06_40m | ecosystem: Environmental > Aquatic > Non-marine Saline and Alkaline > Saline ... | reverse complement strand
GTCTGTCAGCATCTTGTTGGCATATTCCGCTATCTGGTCAAATTCAACAAATTTAATCTTTTCTCGGTCGATTTCTTCACTAGAGTGCGCCACCTTGTTAAAGAATGAGATAAATAGATTATAATCTTTCCTGAATCCTTGGTTTAACCAATTATAAAACAGGGAAAAAACCGTGAATATCGCTATAATAATCAGGAGATAATAAAGCATTTTTTCTTTTATCTGATTATCCAATCCTGTTTGCATCAAGGCAATATCCGTTTCCACATCATCAAGATACAAGCCGGCGCCCACAAGCCATTGCAAGTCCGGGATTCCGAATATAAAAGAGGTTTTTGGCGATTCTTTGTCCGAGGTGGTCAGTTTTATCCACGAATAATAAATATAATCACCTTCAGGATTTAAAGCGGCTTGGTACTCTTTTTCAAAAATGTTTTTTGTCTTTTCAGAATTGTCATTGAAAACCTCCCATAGTTTTTTTGTTCCGGAAAAAAGTTTTCCGTTTGAGACTAACGCATCTCCATTTAAGTTGTTAACAAAAATATATCCTTCTTCTCCAAACCGTATTCTACTGATAGCCGAAAGCAGCTCTGTTGTTATTTGACTCTCAACATCATCAACATACAAACCGGTTCCGATAAACCAGTCGTATGGCTCAAACAGTTTGATGAAAGCTATTTTTTTAAAGCCATCCCCTGCCAACTCCGGTTTTGTCCAGTAGTATTCGTAAAAGTCTTCGCCGGATTGCTTCGCGATTTCAATCATATCTTTAATGACAAATTGACCGCGTGTATCCTGTATATTCAGCAGATTTAGTCCTTCCATTTGCGGTCTGTCGGCAAATAGCACCTCGACACCATCCAGTCGGGTTATAAAATAATAACCGCTTCCATTTTCAAATCGAATGGGTCTTAATGCATCCAGGATCATTTGCTGAATTTTAGCCTTGCTTTCGGCGTTTTGGTTCTGTTGATAAATATTTTGAGCGATAGAATACGCCTCATAAACCCCTGATTTAATCTTTGTCCTTATCAAGTCCTCACTTTGAGCCTTTTCATGACGAATCATATCAACAGCACGACCTACCTCCTGTTTGATTAACTGTTTCTGGTGGTCAATGTAATCCGCTCGAATTTTATCTGCCCGGAAATTGAAATCACGATAAGAGCTGATAACATCGATGGAAACAATACTGATACCAAGCCCTGCCAGAAAAATGATTCCCCATATCTGAATGAATTTGAAAAAATCAATTTTTTTTCTCATAATTATCCTTGTGCAGACATTTTGGAATCATCCAGCACCTCCCGCAACTTGGTTGATAAAGACTGCTTTGTGAACGGCTTATGAATGAAATGCACCCCCTTGTCCAATACGCCATGGTGGGCAATCGCGTTGGCCGTATAACCCGACATGTACAGGCATTTTAGATTCGGAAATAAATGTAACAGCTTTTCAGCCAGATCTCGGCCATTCATCTCCGGCATGACCACGTCCGTCATGAGCAAATCAATCCGGCCGGAATACGACCGGCTGATGCGGATGGCCTGGCTGGGCGCGGAAGCCGTCAATACGGTGTACCCCAGCAGTTCGAGCATCATCGATGTCATCGTCAGGATTGCTTTTTCATCTTCCACCAACAAGATGGTTTCGTGACCGGTGGCGGCCATCCCCGCTGAAACCGTTGTTTGCTCCCGACCCTCCGTTTTCATATGCCGGGGCAGGTATATCTTGAATGTCGTTCCTCGACCCGGCTCGCTGTAGACGTTGATAAAGCCGTTGTTCTGTTTGACTATGCCGTAAACGGTAGCCAGCCCAAGACCGCTGCCCTGGCCTATATCCTTTGTGGTAAAAAAAGGTTCGAAAATATTGTCCAGTATTTTCTTGTCCATGCCGCAGCCGTTGTCACTTACGGCCAACATGACATAATCGCCGGGGACAAACTCGACATGATCGGCACAATAGTTTTCGTCAAAAGAGAGAGTATCCGTTTCGATAGTGACCTTGCCATTGTCCGTTACGGCGTCTCGAGCATTGACACAAAGGTTGGCAAGTATCTGGTCGATCTGGGACGGGTCCAACTTGACCTGCCACAGGTTCTTGCCCGGCAGCCAGGCAAGATCGATGTCCTCGCCGATGAGCCGCCGCAGCATCTTTAACATCCCTTCCAAGGTTTCATTCAGGTCAAGCACCTTGGGGGTGACGGTCTGCTTGCGGGCAAAGGCCAGCAGTTGCCGGGTCAGATCGGCGGAGCGATTGGCCGCCTTGCGGATTTCCTGCAGGTTGGCATGGAGCGGTTCGGTCGGTTCTACCTGGTCCAGGCTCATTTCCGCATAGCCGAGGATAATTCCCAGCATATTGTTGAAATCATGCGCCACCCCGCCGGCCAGCCTACCCACGGATTCCAGCTTCTGGGCCTGAAGTAACTGCATCTCCAGGCTCTTCTCCACCGTAATGTCTTCTTTGACCGCAAGAAAATGAGTGATGGTTCCCATCGTATTTCGAACCGGTGAAATGGAGGCCCGTTCCCAGAACAGCGATCCGTCCTTTCGCCGGTTGTGGAACTCCCCGCGCCATCCCAAACCCGAGGTGATGGTTTCCCATAGTTTGCGGTATTCATCGAGCGGTGTTTCCCCGGATTTCAATATACGCGGGGTTTGTCCTTTCACCTCTTCCAGGGCATATCCCGTGATCTGAATAAACTTGGGATTCACATATTCGATTTTGCCTTCAATGTCTGTTATCACGACAGAAACCGGACTCTGTTCGACGGCCCGTGACAGTTTGGCCAGTTCTTCCTCGGCCTGCTTTCGGTCGGTGATGTCGACATTGACCACGATGGCAGCCTCTACCTGTCCATTATCATTCAGAACAGGTGCGGTGTAGTTCAGGATGGTTTTTTTACGGCCATCAAAGGCATCGATTTCCAGTTCTTCTCCCTCGATGGTCAAACCTTTGTTGATCGAATGGGTCAATGCCCAGTCATCGGGTGCAATGTTTTCTTTCGACGGCAATCTGCGGGCTTTGAACACCCCATAGTTCTGCTGCCCTACCAGTGGCTCGGCTCCCCAAATCTTCACCCCGGCTGCATTGGCTTTCAGAAGCGTGCCGTTTTTGTCCGCGATCCAGAGTCCGATGGGAAGAATTTCAAACACTTTTTTGAGAAGATTCTCCCGGCTTCGCAGCTCTTTTTCCACCCGCTTCCGCTCGATGGCATATCGCATCGATCGGCCAATAAGTTCAGGCGTGACCGTGTTCTTGACCAGATAATCCTGCACACCGGTCTTGATTGCTTCCAGAGCGATCTGTTTGTCATCCTGACCGGTGAGAATGATGACCGGCATATCCGAGGCCGCGGCGATTACCGCTGATGCGGTATCAAATCCCTGACTGTCCTGAAGACCCAGATCGCAAAGAATCAGATGAAACAGTTTGGTTGCTATTTCTTTCCGCGCTTCGGCAAGGGTCTGCACCCAGACGATATGGTATCCGTTCCCCAGATCGCGAAGCATCTCGTGAAGCAACCGCGCGTCACCAGGATTATCCTCGATCAAAAGCAGTTCCTGTTCGCTCATGATTCCCTCTGTCCATGTCCGTTTGGAAGTTTGACGATCGTCAGCCAGAAGTCCTCAATCGATTTGACCACCTGGATAAACTGATCTAGATCGATGGGTTTGGTGATGTAGCAGTTGGCGTGCAGATTGTATGTCTTGAATATATCGATCTCGTCGTTTGACACCGTCAGAATCACAACCGGAATACGCTTAAGGTCCGAGTCGCTCTTGATGGCTGCCAGAACCTCCCGGCCATCCATTCGGGGCAGATTGAGATCGAGCAGGATGAGATCAGGCCGTGGCGCCAGGGCATACTTACCCTGTCGATGCAAGAATTCCATGGCTTCGACACCATCCGGAACGTGGTGAATGGTGTTGTGGATTTTGCTTTCCCGAAGGGCTTCCCTGGCCAGGCGCACATCCCCCTCGTTGTCTTCGACAATCATTATTTCAATGGATGATCCGGCTTGGGTACTCATGATTTGTCTCCTTTCTGCGTATCCTGAATGGGGAAGGTGAACTTGAAAACGGTCCCCATGTCTGGCTGGGACTCCACCCAGATGCGGCCGCCGTGCCGCTCGACAATACGCTTGCAGAGCGCAAGGCCGATGCCGGTGCCCGGATAGGTTTCCCTGGTGTGAAGTCTCTGAAAAATGACGAAAATGCGGTCGAAATATTTGGGGTTGATACCGATGCCGTTGTCCTGAACAGAAAACACCCACTCTGCTCCTATCTTTTCGGATGAGATATGAACGCGAGGCGACTCGCCGGATTTTCGAAACTTGATGGCGTTGCCGATCAGGTTCTGAAAGACCTGAACCAGTTGGGTGCGGTCGGCATAAACTTCGGGAAGGGCGTCATGTGTAATCTGTGCGCCGGTTTCGGTAATCACGGTCTGAAGGTTCGAAATCGCATTTTCCAGCACATTTTGGGCATGGATTCGGGTACTGGGCTGACCCCGCGTGGCCACCCGCGAAAAAGTCAACAGATCCTGAATCAACTGCTGCATGCGGGTAGCGCCATCCACGGCATAGTGGATGAAATCCCTGGCGTCCTGATCCAGTTTGTCTTCGTAGCGCCTTGCCAGAAGCTGCGTATAACTCGACACCATTCGCAGCGGTTCCTGAAGGTCATGGGATGCCACATAAGCGAACTGCTCCAGTTCCCTGTTTGAGCGTTGAAGTTCCTCATGAACCCTTTTCAATCGTGCCTCCGCAAGCCTGCGCTCGGTGATATCCAGACCGGTTCCAATCAAGAGTTTTATTTCGCCGATTGATACATTCCGTCCGGTCAGGAAATACGGTGTTCGCTTTCCGCTTCGGGAAACCAGATCCGCCTCTACCAAATCTTCTCCGGCGATAAAAACATTTTGAATTTTCTCGGCGACGCGGTTCTTATCCTCGCCGGAGAACAGATCCAGCGGATTGATCTCCGGTATCACTTCAGTCGGGTATTCGGTCACTTTCTCGAAATTCTGATTCCAGCGGATAAAGTGCCCCTTTTCATCAAAAAGATAAAATATACCGGGAAGGCTGTTGATGACCGAGTCTGAAAAATTTCTCTCCCGCAGCAGCGCATCCCGGGACACGGTTGTTTTTTTCAGCTCCTGCGTCATCCGATCAAATGCCCGGGAAAGCTCTCCGATTTCATCCGATGCCGTGGTGCCGACGACATGATCGAGATTGCCCCGGCCGATCTCTTCGGCACCTTCCGCCAGTTTCTGGATCGGCCTGGTCAGGGTTCGGGAAAAGAATATCGCCAGCAATGCCACAGTCAGAGCCGTTAACGCAGTAACGCTGATTAAAATCCATCCAAACTGAATAATGGGTGCATAGGCTTCTGACTGGTTCAGTTCCGTAAGAATGCACATCCGGTATTGCGGCAGCCATTTGTAGGCACCGATGACGGCCTCACCACGGTAATCCCTGTAAAACCCCACGCCGTCTGTTCCTGCCAGGCCGGCATCAACGCCTTCGGTCCTCACGGCTTTCTTGAGGGCATAGTTCCGGCCGAAGCGGGGTTCGGTAACAAAAAAATTGAACTGGTTGACCAGATAAGTGTCCTCGGTCCGGCTTTCACCACTTCTGGTCGATATGATTCTGGAAAGTTCGCCCAAATCGAGTCGTCCCGCCAATACGGCGATCAGATTGCCCTGTCTGTCCAGTATCGGTGTGCCGATGGTCATGGCTGCCTGTTCCAGCCCTTGTGAATAGTAAACACTCTGGATATAAGTCTGCTTTTTACCCTCGATAAAATATGCTTGAGTATTGTGGTATTTTCCTTCCTGACGTCTATCGGTAGACGCCATCACAATGCCGTGAATGGGACAAAGGATAAACAGCTCTGAGAAATCACCATATTGAAGTCGCGGCAGAAGATGCTCTGCAATCAGATTTTCTTTTACTTTTAAAAACTCGGAATTTGCAACATCATGAGATTTAAGAGGTATCGTATCCTGCCTGACCAAGGGGCGCTGCGCCAGTTCTTGAATACTGTTTCTGGTTCCTGCTATCCACCTGTTCAACTCGTTGCTTTTCAATATATTGGTGGAAATCAGATGATTGATGCTGGTCTGTTCGATAATCCGCCGGCCGGTCTGGTAAGCCAGAGAGCCGACAATTACAATCGGCATAATGGCCAGAATCTGGCAAAGAAGGGTCAACTTGATCCTTAATCTCATCGGACTTTTCCTTTATGAATTTCTTTCAGAAACCGTAAAGTGTAAGCCTGATTCACATCAAACGGTGCTGTCAGAAGACCCTGTTTTGCCATCAGTTCCGCCATCTCCTGCCAAATTTCCGGCTTCATCCAGCCGATGACATCTTCGCCGGTGTGGACCAGCGGTAACATGGCATCCATCATAGCTGTCTGCAAAACGGGGTCAGAGATCCGGGCGTATTTCATGGTCACTTCAACAGCCTTTGGGTAATCCTCGACCGCATCCTGCCAGCCATTAAGGGTCGCCCTCAGAAAGCGGATCACCAGATCGGGATGTTGTTCGATAAAACTATCGGTAGCGACCAGTGTGTCGGAATAAAAGTGGATGCCATAGTCGCTCGGCCAGATCAGATTCAGCTTCAGACCCTTTTGCCTCATTTTTATCAGGCCGCCAGTGGAATACACGGGAGTGACGTCGATTTCCCCTTTGTAAAAGGCTGTATAACCAGAGTCATAAGGGGTGATCCGTACCAGGGAAATATCTATACCCAGATGCTTCATCAGTGCGTGCAGTTGCAGTTCGAAATCCAGGGCAGCACTGCTGATGTCCCCCGTTGCAACAGTCTTTCCAATAAAATCCGAAGGTCGCACGATGCCGGAATCCGCCAGAGAGACAAAGACCACGGCGCTTCGCCGATAAATGGAAGCAATGGCCGTGAGGGGTTTCCCCTGGTTGCGCTGAATCAGAATATTCTCCGGAGCCACAATACCAATTTGGGCCTTACCGGAAAGGATACTTTTAGCAAGGTCTATGCCCGGGCCGCCTTCCAGAAAAGTTACGCTGAGATTCTCTCCGGCATAATAGCCTTTTTCCTGAGCCATGTAAAAACCGGCGAACTGGGCCTGATGCACCCATTTGAGTTGCAGAGTCACAGCATCCGGGACTTTGGGCGGTTGGGAAGTTTCGCAGCTAAAAAGAAAAATAGCGAATAGAATGCATGCCGAGAGTATCCTTGTTGTTCCGCTCATGAAAACTCCTTCCATTCTACACCGTCCCTGACCACCAAGAGCTGGTTTTATGGATTCCACCCAGATTGCGCCGCGGTGCCGCCTCACAATCCGTCTCGCCTTTATCCGGATACCGCCGCTCGATGAGCTGAAGACAGCTCGATATCATTCGAAGCGGTTCCTGCAGATCGTGGGACGCCACATACCTGAAAGTTTCCGGATGTCCGTATGTCCCTTCATCTGTGAGCTCCGAGCCGTTGCTTTGATATGAAACAACCGTATATGAAGAATGTTCTTGTAGGGCATTACAGTTTCTTGTCCCCCAGATCAAGATGAAACTGGTGCATGAAACGATGATAAATCGGCACAACCAATACCACCCCAAACGGACTACGAAATTGTCTGGACAGCAGTTGAGACGTCTTATGTTCAAGCTTGGTTTGTTTCATGGCAGGATTATAGGCCTCCTCAGTAAATTCTTCATGGCAATCCCCGTATACCTTCCTTAGGATGGAAAAAGAGTTTGTGAACGTTGCGGCAACGAAATGTATCAATAAAAATGAGATAGGATATTGATTAATTAAATTAAACTCTTATAATATTAAAATAAATCAACTTTTGTTGGGGAGATTCTAATTACAAAAAACAAAGGGGATATTTGCCCATGTCAATCACACTCGATGATAAGGCCGTAAATGTATTTAAATTGTATGACGAGATGACCATCGCTTATTCTAAAGACATTGATGTTTATGAGACGCTTCTCAAGGCTATTGAGGCTATGATAGCGCAGAAAGAAGAGACGCTCCAGGACATTAAGGATAAAACCGTAGCTCTATTAAATTCGTCTCTTGAGATTACAACGACTCAGAAGACTCCAGTACGTAAAAAGCGCAAGAAATTCAATTATGCCGGTGTAGTAGATTTGCCGACAGAGAAGGAAATCGAATCAAGTGATGCAGTTATTGAAATATCTCACTCCATGACTGAGGAGGAACAGTCTCAGGTGTTGACTCCACCGGTTAATGTGCAAAAGCCCGAACCCGCTCTCAATAAGAAAATCATTGGTAAAGGCAAGTACAAGGGAGCTGCCAAACCTAAAAAGCTTTCCAAGCGATCCGAGAAAATTGCTAAGGCTAAACCAATCAAAGGCATTACAGATCTCAAATGCCTGTACCACCCTGAATCTCCAGCATCAGATAAGGGCCGGCAATTATGCAAATCTTGTAAATGGAAACTTATATATAGTGGCCTGAAAAATTATGATAAAGATCCGGCTGTGATTTTATATTTAAAGGGAGAGACCACAAAGATCCCTGATTTAGGTCAATCCACGTGTCCGATTCACCCTACAGTTCCATCTTACAACCAGAAAACTGGTTTATGTAAAGCCTGTCAAAAGAAAGCAAAAGAAATTGGGGTTGAGGATCGTCATCTTACGAAAAAAGAACTGACGGCGTTGCGGAATGCTTCATTGTAAATATCCGCGCCAGAATAAAAAACCAAGATTACGGCATGGCCATTCCAGTGTTCTTTCCATAGTGCCATTTATTCACAACCTCAACGATCGGATCTCCGGCATTAAGAAGCAGCGTTTTATCATCTTCTGTTATGACAGTTAGCTCTCCACTTAGTAATACACCGGCGTTTATCACTGAATGACGATGCAACGGCAAGGATGTTCCAGCTGGAATTGTTATCCGTAAAATCGTTATTTCAGGACTTTTATCCGGATATGCAGGGAGGGGACTTCCGTCCCAGCTTATACCCGTCTTTGCCAATACTTCAGTGGTCACGCCAACAGTATCAACAGCTTGAACGGTGCTCGAAAGCAATAATGCCAACAATAGGGACAGGAGTAGCCTTTTCATTATTTGATCATCCTCACTCTACACATTTCAAAAAATGAATGATCCAATACAATCATATCTATCTGGCACGATTTTATCAACACCATCAAATGTATACCAAGATGGACTTTTCTTTCATGTTTAAGTTTATTTTGCCAATTATTGTTCAGAAAGAGACACAGGATTGTTCATCAACACGCATCACTGACTCTTGCTGGAAAGTATTCTTATATGCCTCCCGAATTTGTTCCACGGCGATGCTGCTTTCGTTGTTGAAAGTATATAGCAGAATCAAGAGCTTTGTTCCTTCTATTACGAGGGTTCCAGCCGAGTCCCTGAATTGACCTTTTCCGCTTAATAAGGTCAGTCCATTTGGGAAACGGGGAGTCACTTCATTGTTTATAAAACTCTGAAATTCTTCTTCAGTCACCACGCCGTTTGGCTTTGACAATCCGAAATACAGCTCAGTCCTTGCATAAATATTTCCTTGAAGAGGATGCTTACAGAATCCCTGTTCACTCCAAGTCGCTGAATGGATCTGTTGATTGGGACCAAATGCGCATCCACTATTCAGGAATAATCCGGTGACAAAAATGATGCCTATTATGAACTGCCGCAAATTATTCGCGAATTGCTCCAAAACGGGAAACGTCATGGTTTACACGTCCCACATGGCTTATATCCGGCCTTTACCAGTTCTTCTTCAGATAGAAAATAGCTTTTATGGCATCCTAAATATCTTGTTTCCAGTGTCCTGCTTCCATATTTGCTTTATCCTTATCTGGTTTTTCAGATATTTATTTTAGCACTTTCTTAAGAACTTTTAATCTTGGTCAAGTTGGATGATCAGAAGTGGCTTATTGAACTCCGTTTCTTTTTTCAGGTTCCTTGCCCATGCTTTTTTTGCCGATGGACAAGAACAAAAGATCAGCTTTATATTGGCTATTCACGATGGCCGGTCAGATCAAACCTTGTGGGCTGGATAGCAACTGTTCAAGATTCCGACCGTGGCAGCTTGAGCCAGTCAACAACATACTCTGCAACCTCTTGCCAACGAGGCTCGGCCAAGACCCAGTGAGCGTGATTCCCGAACTCCTTGAAAGTCGACACAACACTGTACTTCTTCGCCACTTGGCGGACGACAGATACAGGGGTGATGCGGTCTATGGAGCCAGCTACCACCAAGACGGGGCAGGTCACCTTGGACTCATCTACCCTCGACGCTCCTCTTGAGTCGAAGAGCCAGTAGCCGATCTCGAACGCAGCTCTCCCCGACTCATAGACAAATTTATCGTATGTTTCATTCTGTTCGTTTTCCGGCAGTAGATGCAGCGCCGAGTAAACTGCACCACTGAATGATATGCGAATCGGTTTTCTCCAGAAACCCCACTTTGTTTGAATACTCCAAAAGCTCTTGAGCACTGAGGGTGTGAGAGCCATGATGCCTGCCGGCGATGCGGGAGTGAGCAAGACAAGTGCTTTTGCCAGTCCACGTGCGCCCAGAATCTGCGCCAGTAGACCTCCCATGGAATGGCCCATTACAATCGGTTTTTCGTCTAATTGACTGATCTCCCGTTCAAGGACTTCGGCGTAGTCCAAAAGGCTGATCGTCCCGAGACGATGGTCTGGAGGATCTTGCGGGTCCATGTCGTGGTAGGGCAACGTAGTCGCGACGCAGTTGTAGCCATCCGCCTCAAAAACACTCCGGTAGTTCGCCCAATTCCACGGCCCACCCCACATTCCATGAATCATGAAAATAGTATCAGCCATTTTTCACCCTCTCGACGCAACTGATTGCATCTAAAAAAGATTGATTCGCATAATACGCAAAGATCTGGTTTGCTGTTAACTTTATGATAAAAACGAGATACTACCCTGTATGTATATCAGCATGTTAAGTCAACAAGAATATCATCTGCCGGGAAAGATAACACTGTCTGTTCTGGAACAACAGGGGGCGTTTCGGTCATATAAACCGGACCTTTTCTGTTTGGGGGATGGCTTGCTGTTTTCATCACTGAAAAAATATTGACATGGACCTATCGGTTGCCTACAGATCAATCATCTCAAAATTCGCGCTATGTCTGACCGAAATCGAAATCTCGGTACACACCGGAAAAAGACTTATGATCATGATCGGTGCGACAAATTTAATCGAAGGCAACAGCGCATTATCATTCAATGTCAAGCGAAACCCCAAGACATCACCCATGTTCATATTATCCTGGATCTCCCTGATTTATATGACGTGGAGTTACTGAATATCAGTGATTGTGGGACTGAAACATTGAGTGAATCCTACAACGTTTGCCCGGGTGATCTGCGAAAAATCATTACAGAAGGGACTGGATTTGAAATCCATTTATAAATGTCTGGACGGATGACCAAGTGCGCCCGAGGGTCGATTTGAAAATATGGAATTGATTCAGTAAAAATGATTTTAGAGATGAGTATTTGAACAATCAGCGAAATGTAACATTCTTTCGGTATTGTTAATATTCCCAAACCGCCAAATTCTCAAGAATAGGATAACGATACATGAGGTCGGTACATCATAGGTGTTTGCCACACGAAACATCGAGGAGCCTATATTCACCCAGATCATTGGCCCAGGTATTGCCATGGACGGTAGTTCTACTTCCTTACCACCTAATTTCCCGCTAAAATTATAACAAGGATCGTGCAAAAAACATTATAGATCAAGGTTAAAGGGAATTATTGCTTGACTTTTCTACCCGTTCATTGGTATAATTATACCAATGAACGGGGGTTTATATGTCGCTTGTCTATGTGAAGAACAAGAACAATGGCGTTACATACGTTTACGAATCATCCGGGTTCTGGGACAAAAATAAACAACAGGCCAGGAATAAACGAAATTGTATCGGCAAGCTTGATCCGGTAACCG
>Ga0268284_1001472_pt1 | contig 11997 bp, 8 predicted proteins | sample saktaG_14_FD_190137 | JGI IMG/M metagenome (GOLD analysis project Ga0268284, IMG submission 190137) | Saline water microbial communities from Sakinaw Lake, British Columbia, Canada - sak_2013_06_06_40m | ecosystem: Environmental > Aquatic > Non-marine Saline and Alkaline > Saline ... | reverse complement strand
TGATTATTGATTATTGATTATTGATTATTGATTATTGATTATTGATTATTGATTATTGATTATTGATTATTGATTATTGATTATTGATTATTGATTATTTTTTCCTTTAATCATCTTTAATAAAAAATAATCATTCTAAAATTAGCATTCAAAATTAATCATTCAAAATTTCAGGATCCAGGCTTCTTCGTATTTTTTATCTAAATCAGATTTGGCTGTTTTAGCTGAATCTAAATCAGTATATGAAGATAATGCAATTCGATATTTTTCATCTGATATTAAAATTACAGCATCTTTAAATCCATCTTTCTGAAGCTTTGCAATTCGTTTCTCTGCATCCTTCAGGCGATTAAAACTGCCAAAAATTAAGTAATACTGATTGGTTTTTTCTTTAATTACTGATTTTTCTTCACTATTGACCGATTTTTTTTCGCTCTTAATAACCTGTCCTTCTCCACAAATATTTGGCTTTGATTCGCTATCAATTGCACGGCCAAACCACACAACTGCATAACCATCTTTGGTTCCAACTCCCATGGCTCTCCATGCATTTTGCCATTCTCCTTTGTTTAAAATCATATCCAATGCTTTTGGAATATTAAGCCATCCTGATAAAATTTCCTCAGGTGGCAGACTCTCATTTTGGTAAAAAGCCAATTCATACCCTCTGTAGTTATAGAGGCTAAGTTCTTTCGGCTTATTCCACATGCATTCTTGCACTGGGATATAGGCTTGATAACAACAAGAGGTCCAATTCCCTTTATCCGACCATGATTGTAAATTGCATAAACCAGTATCAGGATGATTAAGTATTAAATCATTAATATGAGTTGAAGATACAAATGATAAAGATGCTGAAAGTGGTATCATATCAAGTTTGTTTTCCTTTCGGGCTTCATTAATCAATTCAAATATTTTATATGCTTTTTCTGAAACACAAAAATCTTTTGGAAGAGACTTATCCTGCGGCCATACAAGAATGGTCGAAAAGATAAAGATTAGTATGATTGGAAATGTTTTTTTTATCTTCATTTTATAAGTTAGAGTAGATCAAAATTAATAAATTACAAACAATGATCTTAAGAAGTGTTGAAAAATCAATTAATTTAGATGATTAATCAGATAAAAAAACTAATCATAACTCTAACCAAATATTTTAAGCATGGACTCATTAGCTAAGCAGCATAAGCATGGATTTGGAACAGCACCGGTATTTTTTACTGCAATTTCAACAATATTAGGTGCGATTTTATTCCTGCGATTTGGTTTCGCTGTAGGCACCTTAGGGATAGGGGGAGCTTTGCTTATTGTATTGTTGGGACATATGGTAACGATTCCAACTGCATTGGCAATTTCAGAGATTGCCACAAATAAAAAAGTTGAGGGCGGAGGCGAATATTATATTATTTCCCGTTCGTTCGGATTAAATATTGGGGTGACGATCGGAATTGCACTTTATCTTTCACAAGCCATCAGTGTAGCATTTTATGTTATCGCTTTTACTGAAGCTTTCGAACCGGTTATTAATTGGGTACACACAAATTATGGAATTCTGTTACCCCGCCAGGCAATTAGCTTGCCTGCAATGGCATTACTGGCTTTGTTGATTTTAACAAAAGGTGCAGGGATCGGCGTTAAAGCCCTATACATTGTTGTAGCGATTTTATTTGCTTCGTTAGTATTGTTTTTTATGGGCACACCAACGTTATCAACTACTATAGAACCAGATGGTGTTCGTCATGTCTTTGGGGATTTGAATAATTTCTACGTGGTCTTTGCTATCATTTTTCCTGCGTTTACGGGAATGACAGCCGGAGTAGGACTTTCGGGTGACTTAAAAAATCCTGCCCGATCGATACCAATAGGAACTACTGTTGCAACAGTAGTTGGTATGATTATTTACTTTTTTATTATTTGGAAAATTGATATCTCAGCCAGTGTTGATGAAATGGTAAATGAGCAATTGATTATGAGTAAAATTGCAATTTATGGCTGGCTTGTAATCCCGATTGGACTTGCTGCTTCCACAATTTCTTCCGCACTTGGTTCGGTTATGGTTGCACCCCGAACATTGCAAGCGTTGAGTTCCGACGATTTTTTGCCTTTTCAACGTGTAAATCGATTTTTTGCAAAAGGAAAACCGGTTTCAAATGAACCTATTAATGCTTCATTACTAACTGTAATTATTGCTTTCGTTTTTGTCGCCATGGGAAATGTCAACTCAGTTGCGGAAGTCATCTCCATGTTTTTTATGGTGACTTATGGCTCCATCTGTCTTATTTCCTTTTTAAATCATTTTGGATCTGATCCTTCATACAGACCTGCATTTCGTTCGAAATGGTATATATCATTAATTGGATTTTTACTGAGTTTTTGGCTGATGTTTAAGATCAATGCTTTGTATGCATTCTTAGCTATTGTTTTAATGACCGTATTATACTTCTGGGTATCAAACAAACATAAGGAGAGGAGTGGACTGCAATCCATATTTAAGGGGGCAATTTTCCAAATGAATCGGCGGATTCAAGTCTATCTCCAAAAATCAAGAAGTATTAAAGTTGGGGAGAGTTGGAGACCTTCTGCCATTTGTGTTTCAAAAAAATCGATGGAGCGAGAGGATGCATTTAATTTTCTAAACTGGGTTTCATATAAATATGGCTTTGGTACCTATATTCATCTGATTGAAGGTTTTTATAATTTAGAAACAAGCATGCAGGCGCAGTCAAGTTTGAAAAAATTAATTCAACGATCGAATGAACGGAGTAATAATGTATATATCGATACCATTATTTCACCTTCATATACTTCGGCAATGGCGCAGGCAATCCAATTACCCGGAATATCGGGTATGGAGAATAATATGATCATATTCGAGTATGATAAAAAGAATTTATCTGAATTAGAAACAGTTATTGATAATTTTCACTTGACACTACCAGGAAGTCATGACGTTTGTATATTTGGAAGTTCCGAAAAAAGATATTCGCATAAAGCCCCTATACATGTTTGGATCAGGAGTTTTGATTTCGAAAATTCTAATTTGATGATTCTTTTAAGTTATATTATTTCAGAGCATCCTGATTGGCGTAAATCTACTATCAAGATATTTGATATTTGTAAAGCAAATGAAGAAGAAGAGACCAAGCAGGGATTAGTTGAATTGGTTAAAAGTGGTCGTATACCAATCACACCTCAAAATATCGAAATCATCAGCAAAGATGAATCAGTAAGCAGTAAAAAAATAATTTCCGAAAAATCTGCAGAAGCAGGATTGACCATTATCGGCTTCAGACCTGAACATCTCGATATTTATGGGATTGATTTGTTTAAAGGATATGATGCAATTGGTGACGTAGTATTTGTTAATTCTCATGAAGTCAAGGAAATCGAATAGCTTCGAATTTTTATAAGATTAGTTAATTGATGGGATTGCTAAATAATTAGTACCATGTATTGCATAGTACTAATAAATGTGTTATGTTTGCATATTAAATTAAAAAGTGTAACAATTAATAATTTAAGACGTCATATACCACAGTCCTATTAACTAAACCAAACACCCCATGTTTAAAAACTTTCTTCAAGTTACTTTTAGGAACTTCCTGAAAAATAAATTTTTCGTAATTATTAATGTAATTGGATTAGGAATTGCATTGGCAAGTTGTATTGTTGCCTATTATAATTACCGCTGGAATGTTGATTTCGACAAGGTGCTAAGCCATAAAAATGAAATTTATAAGGTTGGCTTTGTTCAAAACATCAACGGTCGAATGCAGCGTTTTGGGATGAATCCGATTTCATTAAAGCCGGCAATTGGCAATTCGTTGGTTGGAGTAGATGAAATTGTCAGGGTACAGCGCAACAGAATGGCTATCAGATATGGGGATAAGATATTTAGCAATAATGTTGGCTTTGCCGACGAAAATATGTTTAAAGTTTTTGATTATCCTTTTTTACGGGGGGATGCTAATTCTTTATCGGATGCGAGAAGTGCAATTATCACAGAAGAATTCGCTCAAATTTGTTTTGGCGATAAAGACCCCATTGGTGAAATGATAAGTGTTTTTTTAACCGATGGTAAAGAACGAACATTTAAAGTCAGTGGGATTATAAAGGATTTACCGGAAAATACAAGCTTCCAATTCAGTGTTCTAACCCACATTGATAATTATATTGAAATGAATAATCTGGATGAGAATAATTGGAGGGCATGGGTTGCAGGCACTTTCCTTTTAATTCCGGATAAGAAATATGTTAAAAATGTAGAAGATCAATTACAAACCTTTATCCCTATTCAAAATAGAGCCAGAGAAGATTTAAAGGTTGCAAGTTTTTATCTCGAACCAATGAAAGTTATTCCAAATACAGCTAGGAATACCTGGAATTATTGGCTCAATCAAGGTTTGCATCCTGCTGCTTTTGCTGCACCAAGTATCATGGCAATACTCATTTTACTGTTAGCATGTTTGAACTTTACTAATACAGCTTTGGCAATTTCCAGTCGTCGTTTAAAAGAGATTGGATTAAGAAAGGTAATGGGTGGCTTGCGTATTCATACTATTATCCAATTTCTGGGTGAAAACATAATTTTATGTTTTATAGCATTACTTGCTTCTTTGCTAATTGGATCTTATTTGATCGATGAGTGGAGTAAAATGTGGAATTATACCATTGATATCAATTTTGCTGATGGCGGTAGATTATGGATTTTCCTTTTAGGTTTGTTAATTGTTACAGGTCTTGCAGCAGGTTCATATCCTGCCTTTTATGTAAGTAAATTCAACCCGATAAATATTTTGAAAGGAAATGTTAGGCTAAGTGGAGCAGGATTGCTTTCAAAAATTTTATTGGTGATACAATTTTTATTAGCTGTTACTGGGATTATTGCTACAGTTATATTTACTCAAAACGCAAAATTTCAGGAAAATTTATCGATGGGATATGCGAAAGATAAAATAATTGCAGTCCCTTTTAATAATAATCCCACTTTGGAACTATTCAGAAATACCATTAGTCAAAATCCCATGATCAATAAAATGGGCTGGGCCGAAGAACATGTCAGCTGGTCAAATTACAGTCGTACCCTTAAATGGGGTGCCGAACAAGAACATGAAGTCTTTGCGTTTGATATCGGTAGAGGATATTTCGAGACCATGGGTTTTGAATTGGTTGATGGTCGATATTTTGATCAGGACTTTAAAGAATCTGAAAGAGAAAAGGCCATCATTGTTAACGAAAAACTTGTGGAAGCTTTTGGATGGGAATCGGCAATCGGGCAGAAATTGAGAGAAAATGACACTACTGAACTCACAGTTGTTGGTGTTGTTCGAGATTTTTATCCTTTTGGATTTTGGAATGAAATTACTCCCACCATGTTAAAACTTGGTGTAAAAGAACGAATGAGAACCTTGGTGGTTCAGTCCGAGCCTAAAAATCTGGAAGAATTGAACAAATACATGCGAGCTGAATGGGAAAAATTAATCCCTAATGCCGTTTACCCTGGCTTTTTGCAGGAAGAACGATTGGCTGAATCTAAATCGGTAAACAATAATATTATCGATATATTTTTATTTTTAGCGGTTGTTTCGGTGTTGCTTTCACTAGTTGGATTATATACACTGGTTTCTTTAAAAGTCATAAAACGAACCAAAGAAATAGGGATCAGAAAGGTATTGGGAGCACCCGTATTTCATATCATAAGTTTATTAAACCGTGAATTTTTATACATCATTTTTATTTCTTCTGTTTTGGGTTCAGTGTTGGGTTATTATTTGTCAGAGATGCTTTTATCTAGTATTTATCAGGTTTATAAGAGTGCTACCATAAGCACATTTATTATCCCTACTATAATTATTTTAAGTGTTTCAGTCTTAACCATTATTGGTAAAGTATATAAAGCTGCTAGTAAGAACCCTGTGGATGCGATTAAATATGAGTAATAATTGATTATTCATTATTCATTATTCATTATTCATTATTCATTATTCATTATTCATTATTCATTATATTATTAATATCCTTTATTTATTCACAGTAAAATCGGATTTTCCATCAAGGAAATTAAAGCATTTTATTTCATACTTTTGCCGCAAATTGTAATTGAAAATATATTCGATTGCGATATTGTGAGTGGTTTTTATTTAAAATAAAAAAATGAAGAAAGATTATTTAATCTCAAGCCTTGTTTTTGTATTTACAATTCTGTTGGTTTTTATTGTTACCCGTAGCTTCTTTCTCGAATTTGCTGCCGAATATAAATTATTAGGCGGTTTTGTTAAGTTCTTTTTTCTGGCAACCATTGGTGATTTCATAGGTTTGAGAATTCGATCGAAAGAATGGAAAATCCCGACTTCAATTTTATATAAAGCATTTGTCTGGGGATTTATCGGAGTCACAATTGTTTTGATGTTTAAAATATTTCCTGTCGGAGTATTAGCTTTACAATCAAGTAAAATTTTACCTTTTGAAGGAATAACATTTTTCTTTGCATTATTCGTGTCGGTATTAATGAATTTTACTTTTGCACCAACAATGATGGCGTTCCATAGGGTTACAGACACCTATCTTGAATTGAGAAAAACAGATAGGAAAATAACGATTGGAGCAGCTGTTGAGAGTATCAATTGGAGGCAGTTTATCAGTTTCACCGTGTTTAAAACGATTCCTTTTTTTTGGGTACCTGCGCATACAATTACTTTTCTATTACCGGAGGAATACAGGATTATAGTTGCAGCTTTACTTGGAATTGTGCTTGGAATAATATTAGGAGTGTTTAAGAATAAAAAGTGATTGGTGAATCGTGAAAAGAACAACTAGTATCTAGAAACCAGAAACCAGTCACTCAAATTATTGATGACAATATCGTTTCATTACCGAATAAGCATTTGGAATACCTAATTCTCCGGCCTTACTTAAATCCTGACAACCTATTTTGTTTTCGTTTTGAAAAATCAGTATTAAACCTCTATTATAATAAGCTTCTGCAAAAGTATTGTTTCGTTGAATCGCATAGGTAAAGTCATCAACCGCATTTTTATAATCACCTAAAATACAATTTACATATCCACTGTTATAATAGGCATAAGCAAAGTCCGGATCCAGCATTACTACTTTTTTATAATCATTTAAGGCTTTAATCAGGTAATCATTATTTGAATTATCCTCTTTCTTTTCAGGTTCAGTTTGGTCTTTACTAATGGTTATCGCCTGTTGTTTGTATCCAATCGATTTAATTAATTCAGTTAATAAATAATTGCTGTTGGCGCGACTAAAATAAGCCAGGAGATTAGAGGGGTTTTTCTCAATAGCAACATCATAATCGCGAAAGGCATCATTAAAGTTTTGAATTGCTGCATAAAGATTTGCCCTGTTTAAATAATTTGATGATTGCTCAGGACTTGAATTAATTAGGTTGGTAAATTCTTCAATTTTAATAGATATTTCAGAAACATTTGGCTGAACCGGGCTATTTGTCAAAGTAATTAAAGATTCATCATAAAATGATTTCTGATATGCATCATAAATTTTTTCATTTACACCAGATTTGTTAACAATTGATTTTTGAAATAAGGGAAGCATATCTATATCAAAATACTGATATTGTGGCATGTTTTTGCTGTCCTTTATTTCTGTAAAATCGGCACTGAGATGAACCAAACTATTCAGATAGGCAATTTTCTCGGGAGTAAGATTGTTAGTTTCCAGATCAGTCAGGTTGCCTAATTTGATCGCCTTGTCGTTGTCTTTTTTTGCTTCATCAAACAATCCCATCCTGTTTTTGATCATCGATCGTTCCATGTACCCGTTTGAGAATTCGGGATGTATTTCAATAGTTTTATTAAAATCTTCAAGTGCTCCTGCATAATCTTTTAAATCGCTTTTTAACTTTCCCCGATAAAAATAACTTGTAATATTTTTAGGGTTTATTTTAATTACTTTATCCAGTTCTTCTATTGCTCCAAGTAAATCTTGCGAATTAATTTTTATAATTGCCTTGTTAAACAAAGCGTAGGAATTTCGGGGTGAAATTCGTAAAACCTGATCTAAATCAGCAAGGGCAGCCTTATCATCCTTCTTTTTTATATTTGCGAGCGACCTACTAAAATATGCATACGAATTATTGGTATCTCGGGCTAAAACAAAATTGAAATCTGCGATTGCTGAATCAGGCTTTTCAAGTTCAATCCATACTTTACCTCTTTGGATATAGCCCATAATATATTCAGGATTATATTCCAAAACCAAATTTAAATCCTTGATAGCCTCTTCATAATATTTACCTCCGGCTTTTGCAGTTCCTCTTAAAATGTAAATACTTTCGTGATTGTATTTTAATGAAATAGCTTTATCACAATCTTTGATGGCCTCATCGTATTTATCAATATTCATGTAGGTTTTTGCTCTGCTGAAATAGATGGAAGCGTCAGTAGAGTCAATTTTTAAAGCTTTTGCATAATCCTGAAATGCCTCATCATACCTTAATAAAACAGTTCGGGCAATTGCTCTGTTATGAAAAAATTCGGCATAATAGGGGAGCAAGTTAATCGCAGTGGTATAATCCATTTCTGCACCTGTGATATCATCCAGATTAAACTTTGCAATCCCTCTTAAATAATAAGCGAAGTAAGAATTTGATTCAAGTTGAATGGCTTGGTTCAGATTATCAATCGCCTGGAGATAATTCCCGTTACGCAATTCAATATTACCATACTGCAAATAATTGGAACGAACTTGTGCGTTTGCCCCAAAATTTATAAAAGATGTGAGTAAAAGTAGAATAAGTATCCGGGAAAATCTCATGTATAAGTTGTGCTTAATTTTACGATTCATTTATTGCTAATAAAATTAAACACTTAATCCGAATAATTAAGCAGAAATTGAGGAATTATGATAATTTAACACCTATTCTAAACAAAAAATAAAACCACACCCAAAACACTAAGTACTGCACCAAAAATTTCTCTGGGGCTAATTTTTTGTTTAAATATCATTACGCTTGGAACAATAATAAGCACAGGCACAATAGCCATTAAAGTTGAGGCAATTCCTGCGCTGGTATTTTGAACGGCCACCAAAGAAAATGAAACTCCAAGAAAAGGTCCAAAAACTGATCCGAGTCCTATTCGGCTTATGGCCTTGGTATTCGAAAATGTTGCAAAAACATTTTTCCATTTTTTCAATAAACTGACGATGACTATAAATCCGATCATCCCCGCCATAATTCGTATCTGAGTTGCAGCAAATGGATCGTAATCACGCATGCCGTACTTACTTAAAACCAATCCTCCTGCTTGTCCAAGTGCTCCGAGCGAAGCGAAAATGGCTCCTTTTATCGGAATATTAAGACTGCGTTTTGTTGAACCGTCAGCTTTACTCCAAATTGCAATCGCAATACCCGAAACGACAAGAATCATCCCTAAAATGCTGAGGAAGGACATCACTTCCCCTAATACAAAAAATCCAAAGATAGCCGCTAATGGTGGTGCGAGTGTCATGAACAACATGGCAGTTCTGGAGCTGATAATAGGGTAGGAGGCGAATAAAAAAAGATCACCAAGAATGAATCCAACAACTCCTGATGCCGAAAGCCAGATCCAGGCATGAGTGCTCGCATCCATTGGCAAAATCATTCCCCTTCTAAAATACGAAAGCGTCGCTAACATAATGAATGCAAAGGTCAAACGAATCATATTCACCGAATAGGTGCCAACACGTTTAGTGGCCACTTCAAAAGCCATTGCGGTAATAGTCCAGAAAAAAGCGGTTAACAGAGCGGCGTATTCGCCATAGTAGTTAGTCATTATTTAAAGAGAATGATTGATGAATGATAATTGAATAGTGGAATTGGTCAAAAATGTGATTTTAAATAATTAAGTTTTTTTGCGCTGTAAAATTACTGTTTTATGAAATCCAATTGATGGCATCCAAATTAATTTAGTTAATTATTTTTTTGGTTGAAGTAGCAAGCATTAATTAGTTAATGTGAACTTATTTCTACATAATTTCCATAACTTTACATGAGGTTAATATTTTGTAAATAGCAGCATTTATATGAAACCAAAATCAGGAAAATTAATCAAAGCTGAAGAGATTGCAAATAGTATTTCGCATGCTGTTGGTATAGGAATAGCGGTGGCCGGAGTAAGTTTATTGGTGATTTTTGGGGCAATTTACGGAAATGCCTGGCATGTAGTTAGTTTTTCGGTTTTTGGGGTAAGTATGATAACCTTGTATTTGGCTTCAACGCTTTTTCATTCTTCAAAAAATCCAAGAGTGAAGTATATGCTCAATAAGTTTGATCATTCTGCCATTTATATTTTAATTGCCGGAACATATACTCCTATCACTTTGATTTCATTAAAGGGTGCTTTTGGCTGGGTTATTTTTGGATTAATCTGGGCTATGGCAATAGCAGGGATTGTATTTAAAGTTTGGTTTTATACGCAAAGATGGCGTAAGCTTTCAGCATGGCTTTATGTAGGGATGGGTTGGCTTATTATCATTGCCATTGTTCCTGTTATTCGGAATGTACCCAATACTTCACTTTATTTTTTACTGGCAGGTTGTTTGTCGTATAGTGCAGGAGTTGTATTTTATATCAAACGGCAGATTCCATTTTTCCACTTTGTTTTTCACTTGTTTATTTTAGGAGGAAGTATCTGCCATTTCTTTGCTTTTTTATATTTACTTCCAATTAATTGATGTTAAAATTAGAAATGCGGAGCCTTATATCTTCTCCAAAATTTATATCTGCTCAATGAGGTGTACATTATAAAACGGTGAATCCATCCGTGCCGCATCAGAACATTAACCATCCTGTAACTTAAAAAAACAAATGTGATGAAAATGGCAGGTTTGAGAATCCTTAAAAATACGTCCAGCCAAATATCAGGATTCTCAATTTTTAAACCTAAATATTTTAATAGCAATATGAGCCCAGGCAATAAAACAAATGCCCAAATTAGGATCATGCCAAATGAAAAGCCATGAACTATTTCGATGGCACGTTTTGGACAAGAATTGATACAACGCATACAGCCTTCGCATTTATAGCTCCAGAACAATTGTTTTTTTTGTTTGATTGCTTCAACCGGACATTCATTGATGCATTTCATGCATGAATTGCAATTGTAATTGACCATCAAGGTTTTTGCCAAAAAAAACCGACCAACCAAATAGTACCCAACAGCGATTGGAGTTATGGCAAAATCAAAAGGCAGGCTGAGCAAGGCTTTGTACTTTGTCTTTCCCACAATAAGGCGAGTTGCAAAATTTTCTGTAATTTTTTTAATCCTTTCCTGCATCGAATTCACAACATTTGTTTTTAGTCCCGGATGAAGAAAAAGCCAGTTTGAAGGTAAATCGAGAGGCTGCATGCCAACGACGCGATAGGATTTTAAAATCAGGATGAGCGCAGGGAGTATTTGTGCCAATCCACTTAAACCAGGCAGAAATATTTTCGAGAGTTTCAGTCCGCCACGTGTATTCATGATAAAAACATCTGCATTTTTTAACTTTGGAAATTTCATGATGAACTTCAACATGATGTGAGGGAGATTGAAGCCATGTGTTGGAGAGCAAAATCCGATCAGGTTTTTTTTAGAGATATCAGGGATATCAATCTTTTCAAATCTGTCGATATTGATAAGTTTTGTTTCCAGCTGATTTGCATCCGCAACCTGTTTAAACCAATGTGCCGCATTTCGGGCATTTCCTGTACCCGAAAAATAATAAATGATTATTTGCTCGTACTTAATCATTAAATATTCGCATTATTAAATGATAGGTGGCTGAGCGAAGCCGTAGCCACCTTTCACGTTTCGGCTTCGATCAACGTGAATATTTTGACTTAATAATTATTTTTCTCCCGGATGATAAGTCCGTTCGGCATTTTTTTCAATATCTTCCTTGTAAAAATTCACTTCTTTAAATTTCCCTTTTGTATAATCCAAAGCCTGATCGGCAAAATGAGGAGAATTTGGATCGCCACTCTGGCCT
>Ga0268284_1001468_pt1 | contig 12027 bp, 1 predicted proteins | sample saktaG_14_FD_190137 | JGI IMG/M metagenome (GOLD analysis project Ga0268284, IMG submission 190137) | Saline water microbial communities from Sakinaw Lake, British Columbia, Canada - sak_2013_06_06_40m | ecosystem: Environmental > Aquatic > Non-marine Saline and Alkaline > Saline ... | reverse complement strand
GTGCCCAGTCCGTTGACATTGTTAATCGACACGTTGTTGCCATCGTTGAGCGTCACGCCGCCACTGAAGGTGTTGTTGCCGTTCAGGGTGAGTCCCCGGGTCCCCCCGTAGATGAATAAACCGCCGGGGCCAGAGATCGTGCCGTCGAGGCGGAGGTCAGTCCCTCCTCCGAACGGGATGGGCACACTGACCATGCCGCCGCTCAGGTAAAAGGCGGTGGACATTCTCACTGGCTGGCCTGAAACGTCAGTCGCCTGAAGCGTGATGCCATTGGTCAGCGTCGTTGTCCCTGTGCCGAAATAGGCTCGCGAAGCCCCGCTGCCGTTGCCATGAGGGTTGAGGGTGCCCGCGTTCACGGCCAATCCGCCGCTGAACGTATTCGCGGACGACAGCGTCAATGTGCCGCCCACGGTCTTGGTCAGACTGCCCGCGCCGCCGATCACGCCGGATAACGAGACCGTCCCCGCGCCGGCACCCTCGATCGTCGTGTTGGCATTCAGCCCCAGCGGCGTACTGAGCACGACCGCGTTGGCGCTGTTCTGGAGCAGTTGAGGAGAGATCGCGGCCTGATTGGTCAACGCGAGTTCGTTGCCGCTGAGCGTCACGGCAGGCAAGGAGCTGCCGAAGGTCAGCCGGTTCAGTTGGAAGGTGCCGCTCAGATTGTTGACGCTCGCTCCGGAATAGCCGCCGGTGTTGAAAAAGAGCTGGTGGTCGGCGCCCCCTCCGGCGGAGGGGGCTGTCCCGCCGGCCCAGTTGCCGCCAACCGACCAATTACCCGAAGCGATGTTGGTCCAGCTTTGCCACTGGACCACGTTCACCGTGACAATCGCCGGGCTTACGGAATCCTGAGTGCCGTCATTGACTTTGAAGGTGAAGCTGTCGGCACCGGTGTAGTTGGATGCCGGCGTATAGGTGACTGACGGGGCTGTGCCGGACAAGACACCGTTCACAGGCTGGGTGAGCACCGTGTAGGTCAGCGTGTCGTTGCAGTTGTCGCTGCCGGTCAGCGTGATGGCTTTGGCAATATTCGGCGTCACCTCCACAGACTGAGGATTGGCCACAGGCGGAGCATTGATGACGGTGATGCTGACCGTGGCGGCAGAAGACACGGACCCTTCACTGTCCGTCACCCTGAACGTGAAGCTGTCCGGGCCGTGGTAATTCGCCACCGGCTGGTAGGTCAGGTCTGGCGCGACTCCCGACAGGACGCCATGGCTGGGTGTGCTCGCAACCGCATAACTCAGCGCGTAGCCTTCGGGATCAGAGCCTGTTAGCGTGAGGACAGAGTCTATGTTCGCAGGCACGCTCTTACTCTGCGCAAGCGCTTGAGGCGGATCATTGACAGGGGTCACCACGATGCTCACGGTCGCCACCGCGCTTGTCAGCGCACCGTCGCTCACCACAAACGTCAAGCTGTCCGAGCCATTAACGTTCCCGGCGGGATAGTTCGTCGCCGGCGTATAGGTCATCGCCGGCGGACTGCCGCTCAACGTTCCGTTGGCTGGCAGACTCAGGATCGTGTACGTCAGCGGGTCGCTGTCAGGATCGTTCCCTGTCAGGGTGATCACCTTGGCGGTGTCCTCGACGACCGTCACAAGCTGGTTGGTGGCCACGGGCCGGCGATTGCCGGCCACCCCGACATCAATCGTCACGGTTGCGCCATCGGAATCAACCCTGCCATCATTGGCCTTGAAGGTGAAGCTGTCAAAGCCTGTGTAGCTGGTTGTAGGGGTGTAGGTGACATTGGGGACGGTTCCTGAAAGTGCGCCGTGCGCTGGCGGCGTCACGATGGAAAAGGTCAGTGTGTCACCATTGGAATCCAATGCCGCCAAGGTGACGGCCTTGGCCGTGTTGACCGGCGTTGCGAGGCTCTGGTTCTGGGAGACCGGCGCGCGGTTGGCGTCCGGGCTCACCGTGACCGTCACGTTCGTGAAGACCGCGCCGATCACGTTGGTGTAGGTCTGGAAATCATAATACCCCAGATTATGCGTGACCCAGAGGCCGCTGTTCAAGATAGAGCTGTCGACGACCGCCACCCGCAGGATATAAGTTCCTGCCGTGTCGAATGAAGCCATGCAGTTGGTACTCTGGGTGATGCCGCCCGGAGTGAATGAGACGTTGCCCGCCCCGCTCACCTTGCTCCACGAAAAGGCCGGCACGCCGTTGTCCGTATCCGAAACAGCCACGCTGAGCACATTGCTCGCGGACGGCAGCGCAACGCCAGACGGGAGGGCTCGGGCGGAGGTGATCTTTTTAAAGGTGTACAAGGTAGGCGGGGACGCATCGTTCTCGATCGCAGCGATGGTCGACGCGATATGCGATTCAATATTAGCATATCTATTATCCGGAATTGAACCGTCAGCGTCAAACTGAGGCAGATGCGCCTGCCAAGCGTAGAGCGTAGGAAGCGCGTCTCTGGCGGCTCCGCGGTACGTGTTTGCCAAGTAGTCGAACGGTACCCAGTCATCACCATGCCAGGTCTGTTCCTTCACCATCAGGCACAACGGAATACCCTCCTCGATCTTGTATTTCGCGAGTGTTTTCAGCCCGGCGTAGCGGATGACGTCGCTGAACATCTGGTCGGCGGGCGACCGTTCTGAGACGGCGGCGATGAGGCTCGGGGCCACTGCCTGTACGTGTGTCAAACTCAAGCGGTTCTGAATGAAATCGGAAAGGTACATCCGGGCCATCCCGTCCGGCTGATGCAGACCGGCCCGGACTGCGGGATAGAGCAGGCTTGTAGAGACGGTGATCGTAGAAGAGCCCAGAGTATTGAACAGCTCATCGGCCAGGTAACCGTTTGAGATCTGGATGGGGTCGTCCCACACGATCACGTGCGGATCCGTGGCATTGTTGGTGAACGCGACGAGCATGGTGGCCAGTTGCGGAAGCGCCGCCGAACCGAAATTCTGCAGCGCCTTGGAGGCCTTGGAACGCACCCAGATATCCGGGTCAGTCAGCCGCTGCCCCAGCACGGTCAACGCCGTGGTGTCCTTCCTGACCCCCAGTGCCTGGCAGGCTGCCTCGCGCAACAAGGAGTTGGCGCTGCAGGCCATATTGGTCAGTACCGAAACGCTGACATTGGTTTTTCCCACCGCGTCCGCCGCCCAGCTCCGCACGACCGGATCATACTCGCCCATGGCCGCGATCAGTTGGCTCGTGTTGTAGCCATCGATGAGCATAATGAACGCCCCTGCCCAGATGGCGTTGGAGACGACGGAACTGCTCAGCCAGTTTGTCGGGTCCGCATTCTTGCCCGTGATGTAGAGTTGCTGCTTCGGAATGGAATAGGTCAGGACATAGGTGGCCGTGGGGTCGATGCCTGCATAGGTGGCCGAGCCCCAGTAGTCATATAACTCACTGCCGCCGTACTGCTCGCCCCCGTCATAGACGAAGGTGCCGTTGCAGCGCCGCGACAGGTCCAGGTGCCAGCGCACCGGCGCCAGGTAGGAGGCCAGCGCGTTCGTGCCGCCCACGTGGGCGCCCAGCGCACTCCACAAATAGCTGAACCCTTGTCCAGTGTGGCCGTATTCACGGCCGTCATAGCCCGCCACGGACATCCGGGTGAAAAACTCAGTCGCCTTCGGCTGATTCCCCATCAGCGCAAACATCAGGGCCGTCGAACTGTCCTTGCCGTTGGAGTTGTGTCCGTTCCCCGGCTCATGTTCGCCATAAGGGATGCCCCCTTTTCCGACAAAGTAACCGAAGAAATTCGCCGCCCGCCCGATGGCCGGATCGATCTCGTCATCCACGGCAAGCCCTGCGGCCACCAGCGCCTTCCTGCCCATCACGATGCCCATGTTGCCGATCAGCCCTGCCTGGTTGACCGGGCCGTACCAGGAGATCGAGCCGTGGTAACCGCCTGTGGCGGTCAACTGCGAACCGCCGTGTCCGAAGGTGCCGTACATGCTCTGGGCTTTCGCAAGATTGACTGCATATTCGTTAATTCCGTGCAGCACATTGGTATCGCCCGTGAGCAGATAATACTCGCTGAGGAAAACGTTCTTATAGCCCCAGCCCCAGGTGTCGCACGCGGTCGGGTCAAGGGACAGGTTTGCGGGCGCGATCGCATTCGCGTATTCCTGTGCCTTGGTCACCAACTCGGGTTTGCCGCTGGCCAGCAGGGCCAGCCCGAGCACCGGGTTACCGGGACCACCGGCATTGAATGCTTGGTTCGCGATGATGGCGCAGGCATTGGAGAGGATCAACGCAGACTTGGGACAATTAAAGGGTGCCGTGGCGCTGTACGCGCCCATGACCTGTAATTGGATCGAGACATCAGTGGTGACCCCCGCGCGCCAGCGCTTGAGGTTCATCACACCATCGCCCGCCTCGGCCGCGCCGATGGCCCAGCCGATGCTTTTTCGCGCATCCGCTGTGAAAGGCTGCACCGAGGTGCCCTCACCCGTACTCACGCCCAGCAGCACGTCATTGGCGGCCAGAATGCCATACGCCGGCGTATTGGTTCCCACTGTGGTGACCAAGATCTGCCAGGGCTTCTCCCATGTTGCCAGCCCATACGCGCCGGCGTCTCGGCCGCCCGGCCAGTTGTACGCACGATACAGCCACCCGCGCATCCCGGTGGGACCGAGGTTGTAGGTGTACGTCGTGTCAATCCCGGCGATGACACCCGCTGCGGTGAGATCCGGCGCCTGCGCCAGCCCCTGCAGCGACAGCGACAAAACACACAGCGAGGCGCAGTGCGCCAACCAACGATTCCGTGCATCATTAAACTGATTGTTCATGGCCACGCTCCTATTTTAACGGGCCAACCTTTATGGCGTGATGACCGCCTTGTAAAACTGGTAAACCGAGTCTGTGAAGGGAATCGTATACTTGCCATCCACGCCGAAGTTTGCATAGGGAATGGTCGCCAGAGCTATGTCTGACCAATCGGAGGCGGCAAGCGAATGCTTGCCCTGAATCTTCAGCGTGCCGCGGATCGTCGTATCGAGCGGATTCACCCCGTCCTTCAACTGAACAATCACCGTGAGGTTCGTACCGCTGACCGTGAGCGAACTGATCTCGAAGCCGATGTTATAGGTGTTGGTCGGGGTGAGCCCGAGCAGATAGTCGGTCGCGAGACTGGTGTTCACCGCAGCAGAAGCTTCGGTGTTATAATAGCTGCCAGCCCATAACGGATCAACCGTCGCAGGGATACTGGCCTGCACAGCGGTGGCAGTCTTGAAGGAGACCTGCACGGCGTGGTTGGCGGTGACCTCGCTGAAGGTGTTGGTGTACCTGACGCCATTCACGGCGGCGCTCACCGCCGCCGCATCATTCGTCAGCGCGGCGATGCGGAACCACTCGGAGGCCGAGTAGACGATCGAGGTCGTCCCGCCCGCCAGCACAGTGACGGTGCCGGTCGGACTGGCCGACCCGTTCATGCCGACCCACTGCGTGATCGTGAAGGTCGGCGGTTCGATCGGAACATCCGCAAACGTGAGCGCGGGGATGCCATTGGTACCGTTGAGCAGGCTCGAGGTAGCTTCGGTGTAGCTCCAGTACAAGTCCTCCAGATAGTCGAGGGTGGAGGTGGTGGCCCCGGCTGAGGACAATTGGAGTTTGACGACGTTGCCCGACACGCTGCCGGAGGAAACCTTGCTGCCGACCTTGTCCAGCCAGAAATTCGCCTTTGATAAACTGTTCCAGGACATGTTCTGGTCGAAGGCCAGGGCGATCTCAGTCCGGTTGGTGGTGGTGAAATAAGCGCGCTGGAGGTTCGGCGCAGTGACGGGTGCCGCTGGCACGACCCCGTAGAAGTCCTGCAACACCAAGGGTATGAGCCGGGTGGTGAAGTTCACATAGCCGGTGGGGCTGAAGTGGCAACCTTCGTAGCCCACGACCCCCAGGGTGTCCAGAATGTCCATGTTCGAATACAGCCGCGGCAACGTTCGTTGCACCTCCCGCAATTGGTCGCCCTTGGGTCCCATGGAGCAGGGCCTCGGCATCACCTGCCAGATGATATAGCGTTGGATGTTGGGAAAGTCCTGCTTCCAGGCGCCGGCCATATTCACGAAGTAGGACTGGTAGGACTTGTAGTCATAGTCGCCGGTGGGGGCCGCCGCGCCGCTGTTGTTCTCCCCCTGGTGCCAGAAGACGCCGCGGATGCCATGCGTCAGCTTGCCGCCCGTCACGCGGTTGTACAGGCTGGCATAAATCGAATAACTGGTGCCCGCCACCGAGTGGTCCGCCGGATTCGGCTGGTGCTGGTCGATGCGGGTGCCGCCCTCTGCGGAGTTGATGATGCAGATCGGCATGTTCAGGGTGGAGGTCAGGTGCTTGGCCAGATACCAGCCCCACAGCCCCAGTTTCATTTCCGTACCCTTGCTGATCGCGTAACCCCAGCCGGACGAGGCCCCGTATGTGCGGATCCAGGGATCGGTGGTGGAATCGTTGGGCGCAGCGTTATCGGTGGCCAGAGCATTGGACTGGCCGTCGATAATGTAGGCGTCGCCGCACAGCAGGTTGGTCACGGCTGAGCCGACCGGTGCATCCACACCGCCTGTGGTGGTGCCATACACCACCTTGTAAGTCGCCTTGCCGGCGGCAATCGGCGCGCTGAAAGCATAGCCCCCAGAAACCAGTGACTGGCGGAGGGTGGAATAGAGCACATCCGCTCCGCTGTCGGTCGTATAGACCTTGAGGAAGACCGAGTCCGGCGAGCCGCTCTGGGTGCCGTTATAATAGATTGTGCCCAGACCCGTATTCGGGTTGCGGGCGAAGAACTGGTTGTTCACAGGCTTTTCGGCGGCGCCTGGGGTTCGCACCACCCAGGCATCTGTCGCGGGCTCCTCCACTGAAACCGTGACCGTATTGGTGATGGCTGCGCCGCCGTTGCTCGTGACGAGCGTCACCGTCATCGGCCCGCTGCCCTGCGACCGCAGGAGCGTCAGCGTGGAATTGGTAAATGTTCCCGGCGTGGTCATGCTGGGCGGGTCCTGCACAGTCGCCGCCACCCCGTCTACGCTCCAGGTGTAAGTCAGATTCGTCACCCCGTCCGCCAGCAATGCCGCCCAATTCGAGATGACCGGCGTCATGGTCAGCGTCTGGCGCCCGTCCCACAGGTTGGTCGAGGGGGTCAGCGTGAACACCGGATCAGGGAGATCTTCCTGAACAGTGACGGAAATGTCATTGGTCTTGATTTCTGTAGGGTAAACAGCTTTGAAGCGGAGCGTGAACGACTGGTTTCCGATCACGCGGCCGGCCGAGAAGGAGAGCGAGAACTGATCGTTTGCGAGCACCGTTTCCTGGCCGTTCTTCACATAGCACCACGAAACCTTCTGGGCGCCGCCAGCCTGGGCAATCACGTTGGTGACGGTACCTTCGTTCATCGTCACGCTCACGGGCGCGACCTTGAAGACGGTGCCGGTCTGAACCAGATTGCCCACCAGGGTTTGCGCGGCCTTCTGATTCTCATACTCCAACTTGATCCAGTTGGCGGAGCGGGTGACCTTGGAGACCCGGACCTCGTCGATGTCGCCGGCATAATCATACGTATTCCACCAGCCGCCGATCCAGAACCCGGCGGTGGGCGATAGGATGTTCATCGTGGTCGTGACCTGCCCGCCCAACTGCCCGTTCACATACACCTTGCCCGTTGCACTGCCATAGGTGTGAGCGACATGGAACCACTCCGACAACGGGAAACCGCCAGCATGGAAACTGCCACCGTCGCTGTCGATGTAAATGTCGGGCGGGGCCTGGAGAATCATCCTGATTTTACCAGCCGCCCCGCCCTCCTTGCCCCAGCCCAGCGCGGTCACGCCGCTCCGGCTGAGACGGAACCAACCTTCGGTGGAATGGGCGGCGGCGCCGGACGGATAGCCAGCAATGTTTTGGCCGCAGTTGATGCCTTTGCCCGCCGTGAAATTCCGGCCTTTGCCGATCATGCCCGTGGTCAGGGTCGTGCCGGTGTCGCTCGGTGTAAGCGTGCCGACCGCGTCGGCCACGGTTTCGTTCATGTGGAAGACGCTCAAGTACCCGTTGGCGGCGTTGAAGACGGCGGTGCCGCTGGACTCGCTGACGGCGTCCGCCTTGCCCCAGTACATCTTCAGCTCCTGGCGCGTGTTGCCAACAACGACGGGCACATTTACCCAGATCGCGGCAACCCTGTTGGAGGCGTCCCACTGCTCGATCTGATACGCCAGGGAATTGCCCGAACCCGTCGAGAAACGGATATCGGCTCCGTTTGTTTTCGCCTGGCCAAAGTCGAAGAAGCTACTGTTCAGCCGCAGCAGCGCCGGGAAGTTTGTTTCAGAGGCTGCGGATGGCAGGTTCGCCCCAGCGGCATCGGTCAGGATATAGAAGGATGCGGAGTTCGACCAGGCCAGATAGGTCTGCGCCATCACGCGGTAAGCCTTTGTGGTGCCGTCCTGGGCGGTGACCGTGTAAGTCTGGGGAGTAGCGAAGTTGTTGGTGGTGCCGGAAAGCGGCGCCCCCGTGGCGAAGGGGGAAACCGTGTAGACGGGCGCGAGGTTACTGACGCCCGGATTCACCGGCACGGTCAGGGTGATGTTGGTCCCGCTGATGAAGCCCGCGTTGCCCGGGAGGCCGAAGGTGAGAATGTCCTTAGCCGAGCTGGCCGACGTGACGCTGACCGTCACGGTATATGTGTTTGTCGTGGCGCCATCGACGACTTTGTAGGTTGCCGGGTTCTGGACGGCGAAGGTCGGCGAAGGCGGGGCACCGCTGGCTGGCGTGCACGTTCCGGAAGTCAGCGTGAAGGTTGGCGCGAGGGTCGCCAGAGGCGTCCCGTATGGCACGGTCAAGGCGATGGTCTTCGCGGCCTGATTGATGGTGCCGGTAGAAGCAGGAATGCCGAAGGACGTGATGATGGCCGCGGAGCTGAGGCTGAGCACGCCAGTCGACTTATTGAAGGTCCAGGTCTGCCCCCCGACTACTTTCGTGTAGACGTTGGCGACAGGGCCGGTGAAGCCGGTCAATCCAAAGGTGCCGCCGAAGGACTTGGTGGTGGCATTGACGAGCGTCCAGGAGTTGCTGATCACCGTGACTGCCGAGGTGTCGAGGGTAAAGCTACCGTTCAACGTGGCGGTTCCCCCGCCCGTGACGTTGTTATTGGAGGCATCGGTGACGACGAACTTCAATCCGCCTGTGCTTCCGAGCTCCAGCGTACCGCCGCTGTTGACGGTGGTGCTGCCGCTGTAGGTATTCGTAGCCGACAATGTCAGGGTGCCGGTGCCGGTCACTTGCAAAGCGCCGGCGCCTGAGATCACACCCGACAGGGTTTGAGCCGCAGAGCTGGCGTAGTTGAGGACAGTGGCGGTGTCGAGGGCGATCACATTCGTGTAATTGCCGCTGTTCAGTGTTCCCGAGCCGAACGTGTTTCCGTTGTTGCGTGTCAGCGTACCACCGATTGTCAGGTAGCCCGTCGGAGGGCCGCCACTGCCTCGCAACAAGGTGATGGGCCCCGTGAACGTGTTGACCGCCGGCAGATTGACGTAACTATTCGCACCGGTCTGGGTCTTGAAAGTAATCTTAAGTGACAGCCCGCTGCCGTTGGGAATCCCCCCGTTGAAGGTGACCGACTCGCGGTCGCCGTTGCCGTTATACCCCGTGTGGATGTCGAGGATCTGTGCGCCGGTGGCCGTGGAAGAGAACGGCCCTTTCAGCATGAAGTCCGTGTCGTTGTCGTTGAATCTGAACGTGACCGTGCCGCTGGTGCCCGCGAAGACGACAGCGGCATTGTTGGAGACCGTTTGAGTCTGGCTTGGCCAAGTCTGGAGCGTGCCGCCGTTGTAGATCGTCAACGTGCCGGTGTCCGTCCACGTCCGGGTGTTGCCGCTGAGGGTCGTGTTGCTGTTATCGATCGTAAACGTGCTGCCAGCGTTGATGGTTGTGTCGGCCCGCGCGCCGCCCGCCATAAGCACCAGACCCAGCGTGGCCCCTACTGCGGCCCGGCTGGCTGGCAGAAGGCGAGGTATTCTTTTTTGAGTCATCATGATCATTCTGTTCCTCCATCCAAAATTACACAAACAAAGACGTGACCCGGAAAGTGTTTTCCAGGCCACGTCGAGTCACCATAAATACCCATTGGTGCCCATCGAATTGCAGCACACAACTACCGGATAATAATAACCGTGCCGGGCATCGGCTTCCCGGTGTTCAACAGTCCGCCACCCGTCAGGTATGTGGGCAGATTGGACGCGCTGTATATTCCTGTCGGCTGGAGCACGCCGTTGACCTTGAGCGCACTGATATACATCATTCCTGAATAGTTCAGGTTGACCACCGAGTTTGTAATCGCAAGTTCCGTACGGATGCCGAGCGCATTCTTGTTTGACAGGGAGAGTATGCCCTGTACGACGGATGTCCTGCCGGTGTAACTTCCCGTGTACGTGTTGACACCGGAGAGCGTCAGCGTACCAGCGCCCATCTTGTACAAGCCGCCGGCGTTCGTGATCGCACCCGAGAGCAACAGGTGATTCGCACCGTCCGCGTTTACCCCGAGGTACGAGCCAGCGGGAATATCCAGCGTATTCGGCACACCAGAACCGGCAGACAGGTTCACCTGACTGACAAGTCGTGCCATCCCCGCGCTTTCTGTTGTGCATTCCGATCTCAGTGTTCCTGTCCCGAGCGCATGGGCATTGTAGATTTGAAGCCTGAGATCAGCGTCTTTGAGCACCACACCGCCGCTGAGCGTGTTGCTGGCTTCCAATGTCATTGACCGGCCACCGCCTTGAATGATCATCGCACCAGCGCCAGAGACCGTATTGGTGAGCCAAATATCCTTAAACGAGAAGGGAATGTTAAATGTCACGTTTCCACCGCTCAGAACAAACGCATTGGGCAGGGCTCCGCCAACACCGTTGCCTTCAAAGCTTGACTGCTGGAACACGGTTCCGTTGGCCAGCGACACCGGCCCAGTGCCGAGACCCGTCTGCTTGTCGAGCGTGACCGCACCCGCGTTAACGAACGTGCCGCCGCTGTAGGCGTTCGCTGTGGAGAGCGTCAGCGTTCCACTACCCGACTTGGTCAGGGCGGCCGTGCCGCCGATACTGCCAGTACCGGAGAACGTGTAATCCTTGACCGTGTTGCTGACTGTCACGCTGGTCGGTTGAACAATCGTGTTAAGCGTCACCGTGTAGGGGCCGTTAACCGGCGGCGTGTCATTGAACAGCACCTTGGATCCGTCCACATACGTGAGGGCGCCCAGCGTGGCGTTGGTCCAGTTGACACTGGTCTCGATATCCCACAGGCCGTTGCCCTTAGCCCACGTCGTCAATTCGGTCACGCGCAAGGTTCCGTTCACAAAAGCCAGGGTATAGTTGAGGCTCGTGATGGCTACGGTACCTGCGGCGCAGGTGATCGTGTAAAAGCCTTCCGGCGATGCGGGGACCGCATCCGTTGACAAACTCGGCACACCGATTAACCCAACGGCATCAGCATCCTCGCCGTTTTGATAACCGCTGATCGCGGGTGTCAATGGCGGATTGGCTGCGCCCAAGAGGCGGCTCTTGTTCTCCGCCCGTACTGTCAGCGTGGCCGGCGTAATGTTGCCCGACAGGCCCGTCGGCTGCGTCAGGGTATAGCTGGAGGCCTTCGTGCCGGTGAGGGTCGAAGTCGATGTCACCTCGATGCCGTTGTTCACGCCGGAACTGGCGAACGTTCCGGTTCCAACTAGGCTAATCTCCGTGCCCGTGTCGCCCGCGACAACACCGTTGAGCGTGCCTGTGATCACTGCGCCCGCAGTACCCGTGTACGTTTTAGGCGTGACGGCTGGCGTACCGACCGTCAACGTCTTCGTGCCCACTGCGACGCTGATCGCTCCGGATGCCACCACAACGGCGTAACCCGGGTCATCAGGCGTAAAGGTGCCCGATGCCGCATAGGTTCCCGCCACCGAAGGACTCATGTCGGGAGCGGTAAACGTGAACGTGCCGGCCACGGAGGCGCTGCCATCTGTGTTGATCGTGGACGCGCTCAACGCAGCGCCATAAGTGATGCCGGTGGCGGTTGGCCAGGAACTGATGACAGGGACGCTCTGAGAAGTCACCGACAGCA
>Ga0268284_1001466_pt1 | contig 12037 bp, 10 predicted proteins | sample saktaG_14_FD_190137 | JGI IMG/M metagenome (GOLD analysis project Ga0268284, IMG submission 190137) | Saline water microbial communities from Sakinaw Lake, British Columbia, Canada - sak_2013_06_06_40m | ecosystem: Environmental > Aquatic > Non-marine Saline and Alkaline > Saline ... | reverse complement strand
ACCGCGACAAATTCCGTGACGATCGTCACGGAATTTGTCGCGGTGCTTTGGTGGGGAGAAAAAAAGAGGAAAGGTTGTTGCGGCGGCTGCGTATAGACAGCCGCATGCCAACGATCAGTTTTCGTGCACGCTAAACCACCCGCAATCAGGAGACCCCATGAAAAGACAGGATTTCATCAAGACCACTGCCGCCGCAACCTTCGGCTTCCAATTCATACCACGCCGGGTTCTCGGCGATAACGTGACCACGCCCCCGAGCCGCAAGATCAATCTCGCGGCCATCGGCTGCGGCGGCCAGGCGGCAGGCGATTTATCCAACATGGCCGACGAGAACATCGTCGCCCTGTGCGATGTGGACGAGCGCAGCGCGGCAGGAATGTTCAACAAGTATCCGCAGGCCAAACGTTTCAAGGATTACCGCGTCATGCTTGAGGAAATGGGCGACAAGATCGATGCGGTGCTCGTCGGCACACCGGACCACACCCACGCCGTCGCGGCGATGGCGGCGATGAAACATGGCAAGCATGTTTTCTGTGAGAAACCGCTCGCCCACACGGTGGCCGAAGCGCGCGCCATGAGCAAGGAGGCCAGGGACCGCAAGCTTATCACGCAGATGGGCAACCAGGGCCACTCGTCGGAAACCATCCGGATCTTCCGCGAATGGATCGAGGATGGCGCGATCGGCAACGTCAGCGAAATCCATTGCGGTTGCGATGCCTTTAAGGATGTCTACTGCCAGACCCGCAACATCGCGAAAGTCCGCGCCGAACAACCCGAAGTGCCAAAGGAACTCGCTTGGGACCTCTGGCTTGGCCCGACCAAGGAACGCCCTTATAACCCCGCCTACCTCCCCTTCAACTGGCGCGGTTGGTCACAGTTCGGCGGCGGTTGCATCGGTGACTGGGTCTGCCATGTGGTCGACCCGTCGTTCTGGGCGCTGGACCTCGACATGCCCGTGTCCATTCTAGCAGAAACCGACGGCTATGACCCGGAAAAAGATTCCGATAGCTATCCGGCCGGCACCAAGATCACCTATGAATTTCCCGCCAAGGGCAAACGCGGCCCGGTCAAACTCATCTGGTTCGACGGCAACCGCACCATCCCGCGCCCGGACGAACTCCCGGAAGGCAGGAACGTCGTCGGCACCGGCGCGGTTGTCATCGGCGACAAAGGCAAAATCATGCACGGCTCGCACGGCGCGGGCGAAGTGCGGCTGATTCCCGAAGCGGCGATGCAAGCCTACAAACGGCCAGAGAAATCCCTGCCGCGCGTCAAGGCCGGCCACTACCGCGACTGGCTCGATGCGATCCGCGAGGGCCGTCCGGCCAGTTCGCCCTTCGAGTATGGCGCGCGCCTGTCCGAAGTCGGCCTGCTGGGCATCGTCGCCATCCGCATGAGCGGCCAGAAACTCCAGTATGACGAAAAGGCCATGCGCTTCACTAACAACGAGGCCGCCAACACATTCCTCTCGCCGCAATTCCGCGGCGGCTGGGCGCTGTGAGGATCATCAAATCAATTGAAGCTGATCGCTCACTTGACATCGCGACTGGCTGGCGATTTGAGCGTGATCCTTGCCAAGCCGTCCTCTTGTTTCAGCACCGCGGTGACTCCGGCTTCCCGGTCCTTGGCTGAAACTTCGGCGCTCACCGCTTACAGGCAGCCATTTGTGGTGGTGGTGACGACGCGCAGTTCATAGTCGTCGCCGGCGATGAGTTTGCTGGTGCCGGTGAGTTGTTTCGGGCCGGCCTCCCATTTTTCCTCCACCACATCGATGATGCCCTGCGTGATATGCCTGGAAGTACCGAGCAACTGCGGATGGTCGGCAAGCGGCTTTAATGACAGGTTGGCACAGGTCGCTGGCGCAAGGGTCTGCTGCAAACGGCCATTGAACGGTCCGCTCATTTTGTCAGTCCAGTATTCGTAGGCCACGTATTCCTTCCGACCATCGAGGCCGATGTTGTCCAGCGGGCGGTCCACGGTGAGTTCCTTCTTGTCATCCCAATTGAACAAGCCCACGACATCGCGGCGCACCTCGGTGCGGGTATCGGTGAGCAGCCAGATTCCCGGGGTGTTCGCCTCAAACAAGTCAACCGGACGCGGACGCAACGGATGCGACGGCATGGTGCGCTTCAAGAGATCGATCCTTTTTTGTGTTAGATCGGGGTACGAGTCACTGCTTGCGCTGAGCTGGTCGCAGCTTGATCAAGGCAAACGGCAGCCCGGGAAACACCATCACCCTGCCGCCACCGTGCCGGAACCGCTGGCACCGTTCAGCGTGGCCACGGCGAATGCTTGCCGCCACTCACCTCGGTGAGCGCGAGTTTCCCGCTCTCTAACGACACCTTGAGGCGCTCGTTGCGGATGGAGACCGCGGGTTGCGCCGCATTTCCCGCGGGTGCGGCAAATGACGTGAGAAGAACAAACACCTGGAGGATCCGAAATGAATAATTCATAATTGCAGGGAAGTCGCTTGCTGGTTAAACTATCCACCTGTCCCACGATGCCAAGAAGTTTGTGGATAAGGGGATGGTGACATAGACTTTCCGGCATTCTTTGGGCGCCATTTAATCAACCCTTTGGCTGCGGCCTCATCGAGGCCGCGCCACCTTGGCAGGCACCTCCTCAGCCGCAGGCGCAGCCGGTGCCGCAGGCGGCGGCGCGGCGGGCGGCGAGTTTGGCCTCGAGCGCCACGGCGGTCGGGGTGATCGAGAGTCCGCCGAGGTTGGTGCAGCGCACTTCACGCGGCATCTGGCTGGCGACGTGTTTGGCAGTTTCTATCACCTCGTCGAGCGGGATGACCGGATCGTAGCCGGCCAGCGCCATATTGGCGCAGGACAGCGCGTTGCTGGCGGCCATCACGTTTTTGCCGAGGCAGGGAACCTCCACGCGGTTGGCCACCGGATCGCAGATCAGGCCTAACATGCTCTGGAAGGCCATCGAGGCGGCGGCCACCGCTTGGGTTAGCGTGCCGTCGGCCAGGGTGACCAGCGCGGCGGCGGCCATGCTGGCGGCGGACCCGCCTTCGGCCTGGCAACCGCCGACTTCCGCGGCAAACGTCCAGCGGGTGGCGATGAACACGCCGATGAGCCCGCTGGCTAACAAGGCCTTGGCCATCGCATCCTCGTCCTGGCCCATGGCTTCCGCCATCGCGATGACCGCGCCGGGCAGCGCCGCGCAGGCACCCGCGGTGGGCGCGGCGACGATCACCCCCATCGAGCTTTTCACCTCCATCAGTGACGTCACATACAGGATGATCCTGTTCAATGCGCCCCCATCTAACAATCTTCCAGCCCGCATCAATTCATCGAAGCGTCCGGATTGGTGGCCGAGCACGCGGTCGTCATATTCGGTCCCGGCGATGCCCTCGGCGATGGAAACGCGCACGATGCGCACGATGTCCACCATCTTGGCGATGACCTCCGCCTCGCTGAGGCCGCCGCGCGCCATTTCATAATGCACAGCCAGTTGCCACAGCGGCGTGCCGCGACCGGCGTCGTGATCGAACATTGCTGCGCAGGATCCGAACGGCACGCGCATCCCCTTGCGCGAGAGCACCGGCAGCACCGGTCCGAACCGTTTGACAGAGCGGACTCCGGATATTTCCGATAGAACATCGTCGCTAACGAACCCCGCGGCCTTGATTTCGACCAATTGTCTGCCGTCGGCCTGATGCAGCAGGATTTCATCGGCGGTGATCGCGGCCGTCAGAGCCGCGACGATATCGCTCCCCTGCCCTTCCACCCACAGCAGGGTTGTATAACAATCGCCGAACATCGATACCGCGAAACCGTCGAGGTCGATGACTTCCATCATCCCGCCGCCGGTGGAGATGGCGCGCAGGGTGTGGGTTTCCCGCGTGCCGTGCAGCGTGAGCCGGTAGGTGTTCGGGTGTGGGTCGCCGGCGTCCACGGTTTCGATGGCGATGCACACGCCGCTGGCGCGCAAGGCCTGTGGCGAGCCCGGCAGTCGCGCATCGGCCGCCTCCCAACCCATCAAGCCGCCGAACAATCCCATGTCAGAACCCTGCGTGTCGTGCGTGGTTGGCAGCGAACCGTTGCGGTCAAACTCGACCAGCACGTCGGTGAAATCCCCGTCCATCAGGTCGCGCGCAAGGCGGCCGATGCGCAAGGCCGCGGCACAGTGCGAACTCGACGGCCCGCGCATCACGGGACCGATCACGTCGTTGAATATACTGACCAGCATAATTTTTGTTAGGTTAGTTGCCGTCCCAGCGGTATTCCTCGCCTTGGGCGGGTTGCGCGTCGCGCACGCGGTCCTGATAGCGCACGCGCAACGGACTGCCCGCCTGCGAGCGGATGACTGCTGCGGTGAGTTGGCCGTCTTTCCATGCCAGGTCCACGGTGAATCCGCCGCGGGCGCGCAAGCCGCTCACCGAACCGCTGGTCCAGGTCTTCGGCAGTGCGGGGAGCAGATGGATTTCCCCGGCGTGCGATTGCATGAGCATTTCGGCGATGGCGGCGGTGGCACCGTGGGCTCCATCCACCTGCGCGGCCCGGAAACACTTGGAGAACAGGTTCGGGACGGTCTGCAACTCGACTTGGTTAGACAAGCAGCGGAGTGCCCGGTCGCCATCGTAAAGGCGTGCCCAACAGGCGGCCTTCCAGGCCATGCCGAAGCCGGTGCCGACATCACCGCGGAGGTCGAGCGCGACCTTGGCCGCCTGCGCCAGTTCGGGCGTTGCCGCCGGGGTGATCTGGTTGCTTGGATAGAGTCCGTAGAGATGCGAGATATGCCGGTGTTTCTGTTCGAGCACGCCCCAATCCTCCAACCATTCCTGAATCTGGCCGAGCGAACCGATCTGCATCGGGGCCAGACGTGCCCGCGCGGCGGCGACCTGTTGGCCGAACTCGGCGTCCACACCGAGGATTTTCCCGCTCTCGATGCAGGCGGCGAACAGGTCTCTAACAATACCGAGGTCGATCGTCGAACCGGCGCAGATCGTGGTGCCGGGCATGTCGGAATCGATGAAAGCGTCACGGAACGGTCCGTTGCCCGGGCTGGCCGGAAAGTTTTCCGGCGAGTTGGACGGGCAGGTGACCAGCCACTTGTGCGCCGGATCCTCGACCAGCGTGTCGAGGAAAAACTGCGAGGCCCCCTTGAACAACGGATAGACTTCGCGCAGATATTCCTTGTCGCCGCTGAACAGATAGTGCTCCCACAGGTGGGTACAGAGCCATGCGCCACCGGTTGAGAAGGTGCCCCAGGTCGCGCCGTCCATCGGCGCGGCATGGCGCCACTGGTCGGTGTTCTGATGGAAAACCCAGCCGCGGGCACCGTAGTGGACCTTGGCGATCTTGCTGCCGGTTTCGGACAACTCCTTGACCATGCGCACCAATGGTTCGACGCATTCCTGCAACGCGGTGGTTTCGGCCGGCCAGTAGTTCATCTCGGTGTTGATGTTGGTGGTGAACTTGCTTTCCCACCACGGGTTCATGTCCTCGTTCCAAATCCCCTGCAGGTTGGCCGCCTGGCCACCGGGGCGGCTGCTTCCTAACAAAAGATAGCGGCCGTATTGAAACATCAGCGCCGCCAGCTGCGGATCCTTGCCGGGCAAATGGTCGGTGAGGCGCTGGTCGGTTGGCTGGGCGGAGACCGCGGTTTCCGGCAGGCTCAACTTGACCCGGCCAAAGAATTTCTGGTGGTCGGCGACGTGCTCGGCACGCAACTTGTCGAACGCCTTGCCCTTGACGCCGGCGAGATAGTCGCGGACCCGCGCCGCGGGGTCGGCGCTGATGTCATCATAACGCTTGAAATTGGTGCCGGCCGCGACTAACAGCGTGACCGCGTCGGCACCCTCGATCGACACGCCGTCCGTGCCGACAACGCGTTTGCCGCCCTCGGGCAGGATTTGCACGCGGCCCTCGTAGCGGACCCTCCCCTCGATGCCGGCCAGGCTGCCGGTCTTGCCGGTCAGCACCAGTTCTCCGTCCGGGGTGACTTCGGCGGCGAACTGTTCGTCGCCAGGCGTCTTGGTGTTGGGGATGCCGGCGAGTTTGGCGTTCAGGCTGATAGAACCGGGCTGGTCGGCGGTCAGGCGGACCACCACGACCTGATCCAGCGCGCTGGAAAAAATCTCGCGCCGGAACTGCGTTCCGCCGACCCGATAGGTGACCCCGGCCACCGCCTGGTTGAGATCGAGGTCGCGATGGTAATCGGTCGCGGCATCGTGCCCGGGAAACTCTAGCAGAAGATCGCCGAGCGGCTGGTATTTCATCTGCTCGACGGGTTTGCCCATCATGGTTTGGTTGAACAAGGCCTCGGCCTCGCGGTTCTTGTTGGCGAAAACCAGACGCCGGATTTCGGGCAGCGCCTCGGGACCGCCGGTGCGTGACGGATCATAAGGCCCGCCGGTCCAGATTGTCTGCTCGTTGAGGTTGATGCGCTCGCTGGCAGTGCCGCCGAAAACCATCGCCCCGAGCCGCCCGTTGCCCACCGGCAACGCCTCGACCCACTTGGTGGCGGGCTGGGCATACCATAACGTGGTGGCAGCCGCTCCGGGTGCGAGCGGATTGCGGGCTGGCACTGCGGCCGCGCCCTTCGTCTGGTGTTTGTCCCCGGTTTGCACCGGGCCCCACAGGGTTGCCAATAACTGATAGATAGCGGGTTCCGCCGTCATCAGTTCCCCGCGGTTGAAGGGGAAGAAATCATTGGTGCCGAAATACGCCTCGCTCATCTCGGCGAAAAACTCCATTTGGTCCGTCAGGCCATAGTGGCGGACGCGTTCGCCGGTGATGAGCAACGCCGCGTCACCGTGTCCGCTCTCCTTGTAAGCCTTGTAGGCGTCACGGATCCGCGCCTCGTCGAAGCCGAGCACCTGGTCGTGATAGGCATGCACCAGTTCATGCAGCACGCACCATGGCTGGACGTTGATCTGGCGCGGATCTAACAACTCTGCCGCCACCGGGATGTGGACGCAATTGACCAGGTCGGCGTCGTAGCCGTTTTCCTTCAACCAATCGACCTCGGAGTGATATTGCATGGGCACCAGTTTGCCGTGCGTCATGTCGAGCACGATCGTGAAGCTTTGCAACTTGGCCAGGATGTGCGGCCGCACCACCGCTGTGATGTCGGTGAGCCGCCCTTCCAGCGACTTGAGGATGCGCGCACCCAACTTCTTGTTGGGTGGTTGGAGCAGACGGTCGTCGATGCGCACGGTCCAGCCTTCGATTTTGCGCACGGTGCGCGAGGCGGGCTTGGGAGCATCCGGCGGTTCCGGCTTGGCTTCGGCGGCATGGGCACCCAGGCACAGGCCGAGATGCAGGGCACTTCCAACAATCCATTGGGACATGGTCGCTTTCATAATTTGACAGTGGTGGGCAAACATTGACATTGCGGCAAAGACTTCGGTCAGGGCGGGTTGCTTGTCACGCAAAAAACCCCTGGCTCGTAAGTCACAGTGCCAGCCAGAGGGAAGGCGCGGACGCGTTCCACTGTAGTTTGGGAAATATCCAAGCCGGCTAATGGAGGACCGACTCCCGCCAAGGCCCGCAGATTGTGAGCTACTTAAGCGACGGCCGGCAGTTGTGATGCTGGACCGGAAAATGAAAACCTCCGTCACGGCTAAAGCTGATTGGAGCGTTCCTTGATGTTGCCGCCGGTGCTCAGGAAGCGGTAATAAACCTCGAGCATGAGAATGCAGAGGCTCGTGTTGTACACCGGCTCGCCGCCGGAGGCGATGGCTTTCCCTCCCGGGATCTTCCACGACCCGTCGTCATTCTGGTTGTTGAGGATCTGGTCGCGGAACAGGTCGTTGTATCTCCTCCATTCGGAGCCGCCACGCTGCATCATGGCCTGGGACTCATAGTAATGCTGATAGAGGTTTCCGGAGGCACCCGCATACTCGAATTCGGTGAACTTGGCGATGGCCCGCACGCCCTTGCTGACTTCCGCACCGCGCTTGCCCCACATCTGGTTGCAGAGCACGCCCACGCCGGTCAGCGGGTTATATGAGCCAGCGGCGGGCGGGCCGGTGTAGCCGAACGCGCCGATGTCGTTCTGGCAGGTGGCCAGATACTTGAGCCCGTTGTTGACGCTGGGCATCAGGCGGCGGAACTTGATGCCGGTGTGGCTGCACGCCTTGAGTGCCTGGATCTGCCAGCCCGTCACGGAGACGTCGGTGTGACCGGCGGAGCGGGCGTAGTTATAGGCCCAGCCGCCATTGGCGTTTTGGTTGTCGATGATGAACTGGCCGGCTTGTTCGGTTATTTCCATCAGGTTGGGCACCTCCACCTTGAATTCCTTGCAGAAGGTGGCCGCCTCGGCGAGCGCGTAGGTGGCGATGGCGTGTTCATAACAGAACGGTTGGCCGTTGATGTCACCGTTGGTAGCCAGCCTGCCGTTGTTTTTCATTCCCAGATCTACCAGATAGGTGATGCCCTTGAAGGTAGTGTCGCCGAATTCCATGGACTGCGGGGTTTCGCAGTGGCCGAAATAGGCGAGCAGGGCCAGTCCGGTCATGGCGGCCTTCTGGCTGCCCCACGAACCGTCCGCGGCCTGGTTAGACCTGAGCCAGTTGAGTCCCTTGACCACGGCATCCTCGCACGCGGGTGTTCCGCCATTATCCTTGAGGCGCTGGATGCGGTCCTGCTTGGAACAGCGCTTGCTCAACTCCATTGGGGGAAGAACCGGACCGAAGATCCTGTCACTGCCATGCCTGTTGCCGCCGATGACGCCGCCACTGCCATCGCCGAATCCCTTACCCGTGCCCGGGCCACCCAAAGCGCCGCTCATGCCCCCGCCGGTCAGAGCTGGCAAGGAAGTCATATCGTTGAAACTATCGCCGGGATCGATGAGCGTATAATGAGAGGTCGCGCCATTGGCAATGACCCGCAAGGCCCGGTTGGTTGTGGTGATTGCGGACTGTCTCGTGGTTTCCATCCTGGTTTGCACGCCGCGTTTGTCGCCACCGCCGCGATTGCCGCCCCCCCAATCGATGATTTCTTCGGGCACGGGGATGCTGCGGAAAATCCAGACCGCGCCAAGCAGCAGCACCACCAGATGGATGAGCACGGCGAAGGTCAGGGCGCCGCCACCAAGGTTGGTCCAAAACCCGATCCGGCGATGGGTCGGCGCTTCGAGAGACGACAGTTCATTCATAATTGCAGGATGGTTCATGGTAGCGGTTTTCGTTTTGTTGTTAGATTAAGACTTCCCGGGCGGGAAGTCGGTGTTTTCATGGTCTAGCAGAGGGGGTGCGCTTCACGTCCGCCGGGGCCGCGAGGATGCGCGTTTCCTGGCTGGCGAGACTTCTCACCAAGTTAACGAATTCGGCGCGGTCTTGCGTGGTGTCGCTGGCCAGGCCGGGCCGGGTGAGCGCCAGCACCTGGTCCCAGCCGATCCGGCCCACTTCGTCCATGGCACGCAGTTTCATGCCGAACAGCGCCGCGGCGGTGGCAAATTGGAAATCCGCGTCCGTCTGCGCGAGCGCCGCGGCCTCGCCTGCCAGGGCGAACTCGATCGTGCGGCTGTCCTCGCCAGCGGGGTGCTTGTAGCGCAGTTTCACTGTCAGCCATTCGTCGCTGGCGGCAGGTTTGACCGGGGTGGTCTGGTATTTCAGGTCATCCGTGACCGGGGACATTCGCGGAGGTGTTAGTTCGTAGAACGCGGTGGCGGTGTGGCCCGCGCCGATATCGCCGGCATCGACCTGGCCGTTGTTGAAATCCTCGTTGCGCAGCATCCGGTAGGCATAACCTATCAGCCGATAGCCGCCCACCTTCGCAGGGTTGAACTCGACTTGGATCTTCACGTCCTTGGCGCTGGCTACCAACTCTCCTGTTGGGTCCTGTGAAAACACCTCGCGGCCCCCGCGTCCCTTGATCGCCACCCGCACCAATTGATGTGCTGGTGCCCACGGGCAATGCGCCACGGTTGCCCCGACGGCGAACGGGTCGTCGCCCTGTGGTCCGGCGTAATGATAGTTGAAGGCGTTGATGCACTCCTCGATGCGCACCGCATCCGGCGGGATGGGGCGGCCCTCACGGATCATGCGTCGCAGGTTGCCGTAGGACGCGGTGTCGATGTTGATCGGGAAAGTTGACAGCGGATCCCGTTGCACCGATTTCCACGGCGGGTCGACGACTGCGCCGTCGCTGTCTCCGGTGTTAGGCCGGGGCGAGGCATCCCGCTGCGTGCCGCCCGCCCCATGTCCAGCCGCCATGCCGCTGCCGAATCCTTCGTCTTTCCCGGTGCCACCCAGGCCGCCAGTCATGCCGCCGCCGGTTAGCGGACCCAAGCTGGGCCATACACCGAACGCATTCGCATCGCGTTTTGCCAGGGTATCCGGCCCGGGCAGGGTGAGGGCATTGCCAGGAGCGGGCCGCAGCGTCTCAGTTAGATCAGGGGCAAGCGTGTTCTTGCCGGTCCTGTTGTCAACGATTCGTCCCCGCACAGACATGGGCAGGGTTGCGGGCGGATGTTCCTCCTGCGCCACGCCCGGCGCGGCGGGCGGATGGCCTAACGGTCGCCACCAGACTGCCGCACCTGCCGCCAGCGCGATGCCCGCCGCGATGGCGAGCTTGGTGTGGGAGCGGGTTGCGGGCTGGTGTGCCGCAGGGCTGGAACCGGCATCAACCGCCGCCTCTAGCCGCTGCAGAAACGCCTCATCAGGGCCGTGGGATTGCTCGTGGAGCAGTTCATCTAACAACCTGTCTTCGGGTGATTCTGGAAATCCGGAGTTCATGGGTGGAGTGATGGTTGGATTCAGATGGTCGATTCAAGGCACAGGCGCAGCGCCGCCCGGGCGCGTTCGAGCCGTTTGCGGAACGTGGCGGGGGGGATCCCGAGTGCGATGGCCGCCGCCCCGCCATCGCGGCTGTCATCATAATAGGCCCGCACGGCGTCTGCCAGCGCCGCGGGGAGTTTCGCGCGGCAGTCCGCCAACCGCTCTAACAGGAAAGCCTCGTCCTCGCCCGCGTTCCACGAGCGCACCGCTTCTTCCAAACGCGCCAGTTCGGGATCGCCGAGCGCGACTTCGCGGTAATGCCTGCGGCAATCCTCGCGCCATTTGTTACGGACGATGCCCCGCAGCCAGGAACCGAAATCGCGGGTGACATCGAAGCGTCCGAGCGTCTGCCAGGCCGCGACGAATGCGTCCTGAACGAGATCGCGGGCCCGCTCGGGTTGGCCGGCCAGCACCCTTGCGTAGGCGAGCAGCGGCCGGTGGTGCTTGCGAATCAGGTCGGAAAATCTGGCGCGGTCCATGTCAGGCATGTCAGGCAGGGAACGGGCTGCGGCGAGGGGTTTCATGGCTGTTCATAACTTATTGATCCGAACATGACCGAATGTGACATCGGGATGAAGGTTTTTTTCCGGGAAAAAAGCCATGCCGGTCATCACTGCACACCAGAAGTGCCATGGAACGACTTGTTGCGGCGCTCTGTGAGCGTCGATGCCAATGCGCAGTGGCCCCCGGCCACCCGGATCATTCCTGCGGCAATCTCGCCGCAATGAGTTTGGCGACGTATTTCGCCAGCATGTCGGCTTCCAGATTGACCGCCTCTCTGGGGGTCGCCATGGCGATACTCGACCAAACCTCGCCCTCGGCCATGCCCGAGGACGCGATTGTCCAGGAAGCCTCCCGGTTGCAGGACGAACTTGAAAGCGGAGTCGTCCGGGATGTCGGCTATGACGAGATGATCGCAGGGGTGTTCTATCGGCCACGCGGCCCGGCAGAATGAGTTTGCGCTTTCATCCCGCCGTGCAGCGCGACCTTAACGAGGTTCTCGATTATTACTCCGAGCGCTCATTGACGGCAGCTGACCGTTTCTGGGATGCGCTTCACGAGCGATTCGCCGAAATCGCCGTGAATCCGAATCCGTTTGGGTTCATCCATCAAGCACGCAGCCTCCGGCGCGTTCGGTTGCATAACTTCCCCTACCTCATTATCGACTACCAAACCCGCGATGGGGTGAAGATTACTTGCGTCTCTGGGGGTCAGTAGTATCAGATTGAATCAAGAGTTATTTTTTATTTTTTTCGGGGCTCGATTTCGGGCGCGTTGAGCCGGGCCAGGGCGCGA